>Ga0126342_10019869_pt1 | contig 11360 bp, 10 predicted proteins | sample Cyp1metagenome_FD_92528 | JGI IMG/M metagenome (GOLD analysis project Ga0126342, IMG submission 92528) | Coral microbial communities from Lord Howe Island, Old Settlement Bay, Australia - Cyphastrea 1 metagenome | ecosystem: Host-associated > Invertebrates > Cnidaria > Coral ...
CCTCATGGTCTTTCCGGCCACCAAAAAGGCGGACCTAGTGGGAATCGATACCCCACCGTCAGCTAATTGCCTAGTGGTACTTAATCCAGCAAAATGCTCCGTTTTCTGGCGCTCAACACAGGGGACCGGCGGGATTTCGTTCCCTTTCGGCAACCACCCCCCCCACACCCCCTATTCTCACTTCGTTCGCAAACAGCAACTAGCCAGCTAGCTGGCTTTCGTAATTTATATATATATATATATAATATTATATAATAAATTTTAATCAATTATAATATATTATAATTGATAATCATTATTATATAATCATCCAGGGTGGGCATGACTTTGAATCACAGGTAACGCCGCAACGCCTCTGGGGCTTGGTCTGACTTGGCTGGCCTCCAAGGCACATCGAGTCTTCGGTAAGATCGATAAGTGATTCATCAAAGATTCAATAAACGTCTACCATCGTCTACCCGGTGGCCGGTCTACCCATCGCAAGTCCGTCTTCTAGACATTTCCGTGCCTATGCAAAACCTGTCCAAAAATGTCCAAAATAAATCAACATAAATCAACCATCATCAACCATCATCAAGCTATTTAAGAACACTAAGTGAACACAATGCAATTTGTTGCATGCTAAGGCCATTGAGGCCTGTAGCAGCCTTGTGGAATCCAATGTGAGTTACTTGCTGTCCTTGTCAGTGTGCATTGAGTGCAGAACGATCTCTTGGATCCAGAGCCGAGAATGATGGCTTTCTCAACCTTTGCCATCGAGAAAAGTGCTTTCATTCTACCTCTATGTTCATAGACAAATCCATAAACACACACAGCACACACAAACACAAACAAACACAAACAGACACAAACAGACACAAACACAGACACAAACACACAGACACACACCCACACACCCACTTCAATCGCCAAGAGATTGCAAAATGAGTCTCGGATGGCACTTTGTAGCAAAGCATGGAATGAGGGACATCCAGGGACTAGAGAGGACTATGGGAAGACTTTGGCACAAGCGAGCCTCGTCATTTGTGAAAATGCCGCTCACACCTGCTCATTGCGGCATTAGACAATGCCACTACTCTTCTCGCAAGGGCAGAAAAGCATCAAAAGATTCACAAAGTAAAGGACAAAAACACCGAGAAGACACAAAAAGCCAAGGCTTTTCAATCTTTTCAAAGCCAGCAAAATTGGCAAAGCAAATGCATCATGTGGCAGGTGCATTGCAGGTGCCTGAAACTTGGGACACTTCCCAGCGTCGCTGAGCTGCAACTCTGAGGAGTTGCTCGGAGTTGCTACGCCTCGAAGTTCGGATCCATCGGACCCGGAGAAGGAAAGGTGACAACTTCGACAACTTTTGTGACATCTGTCAGAATCTGTCATTTCTGAATGAATCATGGTGAAAACAGAACAGACATGTGGGTACCAGAAGAGAACAATGGAAAGTAATGGAACATATAGTGGAACGTAGTGGACATGTGTGTTTCATAATGGAAGAATGTGCTCTGCTATCTGCACCTTGTTGGCGTCTGCGATCGCAGGTACCGCCTGAAGAGAAGCTGCGCGCAGCACATCGCAACACATCAAGTCATGAAACGAAAACATGGCAAAATATATCAAAATATGACCATGTCAAACGACACTTCACAGCACAAACGGTTTTGCAAAGTATGGCCTGGCCATAGTAGCAAAGCTGTTTCGTTGTACATTAGATGAACAGCCAAGTAGCGCAAGCTCCTTCACCTTGCAAGGCACAACGGCACTGTGAAAGGCTCGCAGGTTTGCAGGTCTGTAGGGTCTCCACAGTCTGTAGGGTCTCTACGGTCTCTACTGTCGCCGAGTGACTACTTGCGGCCGAGCCTTTGCTCTGGCAGCATGGCGGCCTTGGCATATGCATCATATGCACAGCATCGCCAGATGTCCTATGCCTGCCATCAAATGCCATCAGGCTGCTATCAAATGTTCAAGTCAAACTGACGTATGAACTGACCATCTGAGACGATCACTTGGATTCTCCCTTGTAGCCTGGCCGTTCAGGAATAGGCATTGGATTCAACCATCCATGATGCTATTGTTTCGGGCGAGGTGCAACCATGACATGACTCGTTCTCTTTCTCCTACAATATGTACCGCAATAAGATGCCACTAGGATGGAACATATTCTATAATTTTCTATATAGACTCATACAAACCTGAGCTCTCTTGCAAACTGTTCTTGACCAATTATGTCTCCCATTCTCCTGGCATTTCTACATTATGTTTCTACACTTCTTCGATCTTGATAAAGTCTTGTTATTCTTTTGTTTCATAGTGTCTCTTGATCTCTCTTGTCCTCGTCAGAGTCTTATGGATTGATCTCTATGGATCTTGCATTCAACGTGGCAACGGCAACGAGATGCAACGAGCCTCATCATGATTCTTCCTAGGCAAGGGCAATCTGAAAGATCATCAAGCGCGTTGAATTTGGGAGCATCAAACCTATGCAAGAAATGTCTTGTACTGGTGCCATGATACAAGCTCAAAAATGCTCAAAACATAGTTAATTAATGTTAATTACTAGATGTTACTAGTATTGAGAAATGCTGCGTACACGTTGGTGTGACTTTTTCCTCCACAAATTGATCGCAGCTTAGAGATCACAGGATGTCTGGGAGGAGCGCTCTTTGTTGTCAGATTTGTCAGTTGTTCAGCAAGTTGTTCATGTTATTCTCACTGCAGTCGTGTTGCGCACAGTTCTTCAGGTTTCACTGAGCTTCGATCGAGCTTGGAGTAGGTGCCAAAGTACTTGACATGTGATTTCGCGCGAGAGTTCAATTCCCGAGAATCCCTTCACACAAAACAAAACATGGGAGCTCTATACACGTCGCACGGGGACTAACAATCAACAATTACATTATTGACATTGTCAAGATTCCTTAGGTGCGCCTTTATATTTGCGCAGAGCACTATGGTACTATGGTACCAAGAGCAAACAGACGGTGCATTTTCATATATTTTCATGCAGTCCTGACAGATCAATTCAATTTGCACCTTCCCTGAAGCCGAGCTTCTTTGGAGGCTGAAGTTGCTGTGCCTCAAATCCAGAAATTGCCTGCCTCACCTGCAGCGAAGGCAAGAACAAAACAACACCACCAAATCCACCAGAAGATCCAAACAAAAACTCATGGCCCTTCTGTCAGAAAGGATGCAGTCGCTCCACTGAAATGATCTGAAATGATCTGAAATGCGTAAGCCTGGCGTAAGCGATATTTTTTTTGGAGACGTTTTTCGTTGCGAACAGCAGTCGATGCAGTCGCCTCTGTGACAGAAAGCACGCCCAAAGGATGGACTCCTCGGCCTTCGGCAGCGCATCGCCATAACAGCGATTTCGCCTTCCCAGACTTCAAAAAAAACAAAAGATACTCTGTCAACACACTCTCAAGACTGCCACTGCATCTGCACAACCAAGAATAGACAGGTGAATGTTCCAGCATTAAATTAGCATTGGACCATTGGACCATACCATTAGACCATGGCGCTTTGCGGGCTTTGTCCCTTGCGACACAAGATGCTCCGCAATCACTATGCATATCAAGTCGCTGCAATGCATGACATTTTACAGAACAAACGGGAAATCCGTAAAGAATCAGCCCCCAGGGTGGCTTGACGAGAGCATGCAAGCATATGAACATTACTGAACCAGTGCAAGCTTGGATGTGGGGAACGCGAAACCAAACAAAAAGCGTCAAAGAAAGAACACATAGACAACCTGCTGAAATCTGTTGAATATTAAGACACATTAAGACCTAATTGTTCTAGCTCTTCTGAGTTGCACATACCTGTTTCTTTTGGAGGCAGGGGTGAAGTTGTCCGCACAGAGCATCCTTCCAACGTTCCACTGCACAGATTTGATGTTTGCTACTTTTCTTGGAACATCCACGAGCCTACATCTTGTCAAGGTTTGCAATGTACAAACATTTGGCGATGCAGTCTGCATGCCTACTTCAAAGTTCGACAGTGCAAGGATTGCATCAAACTTGGTTTGACAAGTCTGGTGTCTGTCGAAGCTGCCAACAGGATCCAACAGGTTCAACAGGTAGCTTTGCAATGATAGGCCAGACGCTTTTCACGGCTTGCTGTAATCGAAAAGCAGAAATGCCCGACTTTGAAATGTTCCCCACTTTAGTTGCGACCCTCACACTAGCTTCTAGCCACTACCCCATTATGCAATATTAATCAATATGGAATGCATGCCATGTCTGCAAGCAAAGTCATCTGGCCTGCTCTGTCTGATGGCTTTGAGCTTTTAACTCAAGGAATCTCTCCAGTTTATCAACCTGTACCACGGGTGCCACGGCACCATAGCTGCTTTTGGAGCCGTCCAAAATTAAAAGCTCCCTGCAACGTACCAGTAAAAGTTTGGAGGTCATGTGGGGTCACAGAAGGAACCATGACTAGAAAGCAAGAGACATGCAGCGCAAAGTGGACCGCAAACTCAAACGAAGAATTTCAAAAAACATACCATGCCAAAAAGAGAAAGAGACTTCAGGTTCAACGTGCTCTTGTGCAATTGCAAAGACATGCTCATGCCAGTACAACTTTGCAATTATGTCGCACTCACTACCGCTGATCTCTAGGTTGCATCACTATGAAATGGAAACGACTGTTCTAGATTGTTCTAGATTGTTATAGCCCATAGAATCCATAAGTTTGCTGTATTCCGATTGAATGTCCAAATTGCGATCTAGTGCTATCCCGGTTTCGATGAGTCAGATTGAATGACATGATTTTCACGTGCGTTTACCATTCTTGACAATTCACATGGAGTATCATGGAATATCAATCGGAATCAATCATGGTCACGTCATGGTCTCATGATTCCCGTGGTTCCCGTGATTCTCTTGCTCGGCTTTGGCGCACCACATCAAGCCGTGGAGTCAACGGCAGGACTTCAAGCTTTGCTTCTGGAACCGCAGGTGCGAGGCTCATGTGCACAAACAAAACCTGTGATGTGAGTTTTCAAGTTCAGGATTTGACCAAGTCTAGCACAATTATTGCATGAGAACCCGATACTATAGTAAGGAATAACAATAAAGATAATAACATATTATATACATATATATAATTATATGTATACGTGTATATTATATTATATATATATACATATATCATATTATACAATGTCGAACTGTTCAGTTAGGAGGACCTGGCCAAGTGGTCCAAGAAAACCTCTATGATTAATCACATTTAAAAAATCGCTTGCTATACTGATATAATTGATATAACAAATTATTCATGATTACTATCTGATATCAATGATAAACATTGATTAAGATCGATGTTTCTGCCTACATAGTGAGATCAGGTTCATCATACTTTTTGGGCTGCCAGGCAATAACGCAGCGAGAAGTGGCTTTGGACTTCAGACTGCTTTCAGCACTTAAGCACGCATACATGTCCAAACATGTACAGAATGTCATGTTTCAAATGGATAGCCTTCGCTTCATGTGTCAAATGCCACCAGCAAAGTGCATCTTGCTCTTCATCACGCTGAACTACACAGTCTTCTGCCCTAGATTGCAAAACATCTTCCGCACTACACGATACCATCAGCAGCTTTTTGCCGTCGCAATCGCTTTGGATTGATGACAGTACCAGGGCGAGGGAAACCTGCAACCTCAGATTTGTCTCGGCTCATGAGGTCCGTGGCAAATGAGATTCAAACTGCATAATTTGCCACATTTTGCCACATCTGTATGTTTTCACAACTAAGTTCCGCAGCTGCAGCTTTCCAAGATTCAGCTGTCAAACCACCAGGACAAAGCCTGTAGCATTGGGAGTTCGCTGCAAGTGAAAAGCAAACAGGGGCAGGCAAGAGCGATTACATTTTGATGTCCCACACCTGTTGTATACAAGTTCTATACAAGTTGTTTTTGTGCAAGACCCGTGGTGCCGCCATTGTGCCGCCATTCAACAATTTTCAACACATTTCAGCAACACTGACACATCAGGACACATCAGGACACATCTACCACCATCCATCATCTTCTCGGGAAGTTCATCTAAGTTCATCACATGTCATGTCTATAGAGTCTACCGATGTCCGTATATGGCTCCATATGGCTCCATAGCCATGCAGATCATGCTGCCATGCACTCGTCCCATGCACGTTACCACATTGGCACAGTGGTCGCTGAGGCCAGGCACACGGCAGTGACACCAAGCTCAGCTGCATCCTCGCAGTGTTGCAGCCTCACATGTTCGGTTTTTGAAGCTGTTCACCGGTTGCGGTTCAATAACTTACAATAAACATACGGTGTATATATGCTATCATAGTATAGCATATAGCATCAACAAGTGCAACGTTTGATCTTTGTCCATTGAATAGCATATGCCACCAGCATACATTATTACATTAACACATAATATTATAATTAATGCGTGTCGCAGTTCTGCTGCTTGTGCAGATCAATGGCAGCCTTCAATATTCCTTCGGACACAAAGAGCATCTCTCAAAGGCATCTGAAGCACAACCGAGCTGATACCGAGCTGTTCAGACGTGCTCTTGGAATGCTGACTCGTTGTCAAAGAACAGCAGTTGTGATGCTTTGCAGTGTGCAAGACTGGCTATTCGCCTACAACCCGTGCAGCGCAACACAATGCCCAAATCATCCCAAATCAAAACTATCCTGAAATTCAGAACATTGCATCATATTGCATCTAATCAGAATCTAATCACTCCAAGCTCACGGATTTGGTGCCTCAAATGCAGCCGCTTGCTGCCACGCCTAGCATTGGGGGGAACATGAGCACGGGTGAACTGGCATGTCAGGGTTGTGTTTTGCTAGACTTCATGGAGACAACAGCATACAATCCAAAGCCGAAAAGAACAGAGACGAGAAAATCAGGCAAAGGCCAAAGACTTCATGGGCTCTACTAGTTCTACTAGTTCTACCAATTCGCCTTCGAAGAGCTGTAAGACTTCGTAAACGTTCGTAGAGGGTTCGGGAGCAAGGATTCCAAGGGTCAGACGCAAAGTGTTGTAGTGGCAGGATTTCCGACAAAGACCGCCTGAGGGAACTTTTTTTTTAACACTCGCACACCGGGCTTTGCTGGTATAGAATTTCCAGACAGCACATGTTGAACATGCTTTGGCGATGCAAAATGATGTAAACGCTTGAAGAAAGGAAAAAAAGATGAAAAAGGAAAAATCGATTTGTATTGTCAAGATCAAGAACTGTCTCTTAAGGTCTCAGGTCTTGTCCCATTGAATCGAAAGGCCTGGCAGATCCGCTGCATCAATTTGTGCTCAAAGTAATGTGGTCTGATTTGGTGAGGCTCTCGCCTTGAGGCAAGCTTTTGCCCAAGCCGGTTCCTGTTACAAGCCAGGATTTCAGGATATATATATATAATACTCATTTATTTAATTTACTATAATATATATATATATATATATTATGATGTTAAAGCATTTTAAAGATGTTTAAAGATTTTTAAAGAGCCTTGTTGAATCAAGACGTGTCAAAACCAGCTATTGTGTCATCAGCAAGTGATGCTTGAATTGGATGGGAATCGCCATATCCAAATGTCACCAAGTTATTTAGCCTGTCCAAAAACATGGCATCTGGTCTTGCAGCAGTCCTGACAACAGGAGGCCACCGCTAATTTAGCGCCATACCAACCTCGGCAGGGAAGCATCGTTGAATAGATGATGTCCTACCACTTCAATCTGCCAGCAACACCATAACAAACCAATAACAAACCAATAATGAAATCATAATGAAATCATATTAAAAATTATTAAAAGTACTTCTAAGTCGTAAGTCGTACAGAAGTCTTGATTCGGTCGCTAAGCGTGTCTCAGCGTCAAACGGCCTCCAGGAATCACCAGCTCTTCCAGCGCCTACCAAGGCACCGTGGTGCACTGCATTGCACTGCACATCAACTTCTCATCACCGTTCCCACCTGTTCCCATTTCTGCTGTCAATTGTATGAAACTGTAACGAAAAGATACGAAAAGCACGCAATAAATCTCCCAATTCATTGCCCGGAGCACCTCATGGACCCCTTCAAAGAGGGCTACACGCTCACCACGGCGGTCCTTGGTACAAAAGACTCTGTTCTGCTTCAACAAACACAATTTGAACGTTTTCAAAGTGCATGTCATGAGGAAGGAACATGAAGGAACACTGTGCATCATGTGCAATGTTCACCATGCCCGAACACAGTGGTGCAACTCCACAAGCATCATGATTTGGCTAGGGTTACATCCCTACGAGAAGGTAACTAGCCAGAAAGCTACTGCGCTGAAAGTCCACACAAGCTGCAACTCCTTTTGTTAGACTATTCGAATAAGGAGGTGGGTTAAAATAGAGAAACTTACAAGAATCTGAACAGCATGTGTTCAACGACCAAAAATATACCCTTTTTGTATCTGTCCATTTCAGACGACCCACTTTGAGGTATCCAACTGAGAAGCCTTCTTTGGGCGGCCCGTTGATGCGTTTTACATCTCCCGAGTCCCAGCTAGCCCCGGGCTTCCAAAGACATCTGCCCTTTTTTGTCATGGTTAAGGCATGTTAAGGCCCTGTAAGCACCTGTGAATCACAAGAAACATGTGGTGTACATTTGGTTTTGCAAGTCGTTGAAAACCCCGGGATTCCGATTCAACATGATTCAACATCCTAGCTGTACCGTGGCATCTGGCATGGGCAATCCCCTAAAGGGTATGCCACAGCCAGACTCTTTGGCTGAAGGGCTTTGCGCTCCAAGTCTTCGTTTCATGTTCTTCCCTGGGAACTTCCATGTTCTTCCTCCTCTTTCATCCTCTTTCTATATCTTTCCATGTTTGGGTCTGACCAAAATGATCAAGGTCAAAGTGCTGCGATTTTGACCCTAGAAGTAAATGGCTGGTGTCCCCACTTGTACGAGTTGCAAGCGCAACGCACTATAGGTATGACCGTACCACATGAATAAATCATATGTAGCATGTGGATGCGACATTATCTAACATTATCTTACATTATGTGACACTATGTGGCATTATGTTACATCATTTCACCCATGCACTGTACAGTTATACAATATTATACAATTGTATGCAATCTTTACATGTAGACTCTACGTAGACTGAGTAGAGCGACTGCAAAGGCCTTCCATTTGCTTCGGTGGTGTCAGGTGCACTGCACCGAGCGAAAGATGCGCAAAGGGCGCGGCCTCTGTGGCCCGTGTGGCATCGTGTGGCATCGTGTGGCCAAACGTGTTGCACAATTTGGTCACAATTTCTCACACCTCGCCACCGCCACAGTCAAAAACTTTGAGCTTCGCAGAGCTTCGTCGATTCTGCACTCAAATCTGAGCACATCGAGTGGGGCTTGCTTCCTGGCCATGCGTTAGATGTGACCCCATGTGATTCCAACAGTAACCATTTGCCACTTTGCCACTTCACATCCAAAGGGATCCAGAACCGTGGAGAAGCGCAGAGAATGCAAGAATGAAGAAGAATGAGGAAGAATGAGGAAGAACGATGGAATGTGATTGCAATCACTAGGCTCTTGCGCTAGGTTTTTTGGCATGCCTTCTGGCCATACCCTTGTCCACTAGGACGCCTGATAGAATGTGTGCCAGTGTGCAGCTGGGCATATTTCAAATGACCCATCGACCAATCTTGTGGCAGCCGCCTGGATCACCATCTGCTCAGTGCCTGGAAAGCGATTCGGCATAATTCGGCAACGCCTTTTGCATCGTTGTTCATCGTTTATGATATATTTAATTCTCACATTGCGACACATTTCGACACATTTCAGACATCAACTTCAAGTTAAGTTTAGGTGCTTCGCACAGTGGCGTTGATGAATCAGAAAACACTTAAACACGATCGATTCGACGCAGAATACCCCCAACCTGTCAGCAATCAACAAAATCAACAAAATCAACAAAAGATCATGAAAGTGTTGTGGTAATTCTGGCTGCCTGCGCGAGACCGTTCGTCATACTCTGTCCTCTCCGTGATGTTTCCGTTGCACCTGCAGCGCATCACAAATAACTTGTCGACAAATACACAACTCCCTGGAACCTGAGTGATCTGACATGATCTGACATGATCTGACATGTCACATCCATCTCTGAACCTTCTGATCCCATCATCTCGATCCTTCATCCTGTCTCAAATTGAAACAGGGCGGCGAGACCCTATGGTGACTTCGCAGGAGTCAACCCAAAGCATCTGAGATGCAATTGATCGGAGACTGAAGCCCTGGCCAGTGCCAAGCGGTATCAAATGAATTCAAATGGTACACATTGCAGTCCCACAGATCTGTGCAAGGTCTGCAAGCTGGATGCTTCTGTTGATCTACACCTATAAATCCACACTCATCTAATACAATTGACAATTCATATAGTTGTCAAATCCACACTAATCTAATATAGTTCATATAATAGTTGTCATTATTGTCCCCATTCCGTTTCATTATGTTTCATTCTTCACAATGTCTGGAACATACGTTCACATTCCTCGACAGATTCTAGTGCCGCCACGGCTCAAAGGATCGCAGCGATGGGATGATCTGAGTGATGCCGGGACATCGCTTGGGTAAATTTGGGTAAATGGGTAATTGGTGAAGTATATAGATATAATGGTATATACAATGTATTGGGTAAATTGTAATTGATCTATTATACAATGCTCTGACTGATAGATATCATAGTGAATCAAACAATGATATGTCAAACGACCATATGCTGCCTCGGCCAAAGAATTACGGTGGCACCAGAAGGCTTCAAATCAAAAACAAAGGTCCAATCCATGGCAACTGTCCTGCTGTACTTTGCCAAGGGACTGATGCCGGTCGTGACCCCTCGTGAGGCAAAGCCTAGTAGTACATCAGCTTCAGTAGAAATGATTTCCTTTCTCAAGTCTTGTCGCTCCTGTCCCAAAGTTCATATTATCTACAAAATCCATCATATTGCATCATATTGCATCATATTGCATCATATTGCATGTTGGAAACAAACATTGCACCTCCCTGGCTGTTTGAGCCAAGATTACTCAAGATTCATAGTGGTTGGTGGCATCCCTTCCCTAGGCCGCAAACCAATGGTGGGTCTGGAACCTCCTGAGGAAACAGTGGCATGTGCTGGCCGGTTGATCCAAGCAAACACCCACTTAATGATACTTATTGTATATTAGTAATTATCATATCAATATAATATAATATATATATTTTCATGCAATCCATGATTTGCAAACTGCAACTCAATTTTTCCTCGAATGGGGAATTTCGATCGGATACAACTCCTGTACATATCGTTCTCAGACTCACTTATCACAAGAATAAAGTACACAGATGGATAAGCTGTCACTGCGATATATGAACTACCCGATGATA
>Ga0126342_10019870_pt1:2500-11359 | contig 11359 bp, 10 predicted proteins | sample Cyp1metagenome_FD_92528 | JGI IMG/M metagenome (GOLD analysis project Ga0126342, IMG submission 92528) | Coral microbial communities from Lord Howe Island, Old Settlement Bay, Australia - Cyphastrea 1 metagenome | ecosystem: Host-associated > Invertebrates > Cnidaria > Coral ...
TGTAGTCCAAGAACCTGATATCCGCAATAAACATGTTCCATGAAAACATACCATGTCTATCGTTCAACTATGACTTTCGGAAAAAAAAAAAAACACATTCTTCCGTAGCCTCCAGACTTGTGAAGGTTCCTTACTGTAAAGTCAGGTCTTGCCATCCCATCAACCAAACTCCCATCTGCACCGTCAAGCCCTGCTGTAATGATGTGCAGTTCCTGAAGTCTCCGTGGAATTTTGGAAACCCACCCAACTATCATATGAAGGTAGATACTTCCCCCCCGGCATTCATTCTATCCTCTATGTAATATAAGTTATATTCCGTGGTCGGGGTATTAAAAACATTCAGCCAAATATATGCCCAGTAATTATATCCAGATTATATCACCATTTGTGTTGCTTACATGTTCTTTTGTTGGTTGAATCACCATTACCCACTCAAACGTAGCAATGGAACATCATCCATTTAGTTCGATGAGTTTCGCTAGAAACCTCCATGGCTAGTTCGGGGATTTCTCAGCTGCAGCAGCCATGTTTGATGACACCGGAGGGTAACCACCCTGCATCCCTGCCATCATCAGAGCAGTTCCCACGCGCTGCGCTTTGGCCGCCGGATCCGCTTTGGCATCCAGCAGTTTGCCCAGCATCGCCGCATCGCATCGGAAGGCAGCCGGAAACCTGAGAGAGGCCTGGATTTTTCGGGTGTCCAGGATTTGTTCATGGAGAAAATCCTGGAATTCCTTGGAAAAACCCAGGAATTGTCCTGAGTTTCCGGTTAACATTTACCCTTGAACCAATTCACTCAGGTTTATATCGTTTCTGGGAAAATGGATGAACATCTACAGGAGCCTATTGCTTTGACCATGAAATGTAGAGTTTCCAGTATTTTTTCACGCGAACCAGTTCTAGGATGTGTTCAGGATGCTGTCATCACTTGGATTGGAGATAGTTTTGGGATTCACCAACAAGAAGTATCAAAAGAATAATTAAGTGGAGATGTTTTTCCATGCAAAGCAAAAAAAAAATATATATTGGTTTGGTCCAAAAAAACTGCTGCCAAAAAGATGGAACTGGTCCATCTTCTTAGGGATTTGTAAATGAATGTTTGGCAACTTCAAGCAGCAAAGTTTAACCAGGTAATTACCATCTGGTTATTTAATATAGCCATGGTATAGATGGCCCATTTATAGATGGTTTACCTATTTAAAATGGAGATTTTCCATGGCAAACTGTTAGTGATAACCAGATGGTATTCCCAAAAAACAATCACCCAGACGAATGACAGGACGGTCTTTCCTTTGCTGTCAGCAATGGACGCGTTTGCTCCAGCATTCCTTACGTCCGACGCGGGAGCTGCAGCTGGAACGAGTTTTTTGGGGGGCACAAAGACCTAATGCTCAATGCTCAAGACTAAATCTGTCCCAGATGTGCAGGTCGTTGCTTATGCCCAAAGTTGTACGGCAAGAGTCAGTAAGTAGTCTATATGTCAATTTATATCAAGTACACGGCCAGGCCTTCGTAGCCAAGCTACACAGCAAAAAAAAAAATGTTTTTAGATGTTTTAGCGGGATGTGACGCTGTGACATAGTATATACTCCATTCACAGTTCAAAAGCTTAAAGCCTTCACCTCCCATTCACCCGCGTTTCTCCAGTTAACAGTGTAATCCATGCTTTTGGGGTCCTTTGGCCAATTGGCAGATCTGGGACTTTTCGTTGCCAGGGCTCAACAGCGTGTCTGCCAGTTCCATGTGTTTCTTCTCCACAGCCTCCATCAAAGCAGTCTTGCCAACCTGTGACCTTACCCGACCGCTGTTTGAAACTGGAGAGTTTGCTGCTTCAATGGATTGGTTAAAGGGAATATCTACAGGAAACATCAGGAAACCATGGTTTTTACAAACAAACATAGAGGTGTTCTTACTGGTTTCTTGCGTTTCCATCATCCAACTCTGGGAGTGTTTTTTTGCCGGTCCCCCGGCTCAAAATATGAGTACATCAATAAGTACCAGTAGGATGGAACATAAAAATTGATTTTTTTTTAAAAAAAAAAAGGTCAAACCGCCGACCAGTTTTAATTGGGTATGGGTCAGTTAAGTTGGGTACACTGAAAAAATTCTACAGTTGAAACCGAACATGAGCAAAATGCGGTATCCTGGGATTGATTTTTTGACCCATACCCAGGAAATGATGACTCTCTGAATTGTGCCCACCTGTTTGATGCTGAAGACTTCCAGCTGCTGGCCATCATAGTTTGATACGGAGTTTGTTGTTACCATTATTCCAATAATGTCATTGACATTCTGGAGATATTATCTCAAATATAGTCCAATTCAAATCTTCAAGCTTGTTTCAGCCTCTCCATGTGGGTTTGTCTGAAAATACCCCAAAAGCCCAGTGTGTTTATCATCGTGTGTCCCATATTTTCCTCATTAGGTGGCCCATCAGATGGGTATACCTTGCCAGCCTGGAAGTCACTGGAAGTCCAGCAGCGTCTCAGCCCTGAGGCTGCGGCGTGGCATTGACGTTCACCTTCAAGTCCAAGAGCTTTTGTACCTCGGCACGGCTTAGATCCTCGGCGATACATCGTTGAATCGTTGATGTACTACTAACTGGAAGATACAACTGCTGATTTGGGTCACTTTATAGCAAATATCATTCCAAATGGCAAATACTAGTTCTAAAAATTATATATACGTATATATACATATATATATATGCATATACCAGACAGTATATGCCATTTTCATCCATTTTCATTATACTTATCCAAATTATCCCAATTGTTCCACACCCCTAGCTGAGGACGGTCCATTTCTTCGACCAGGTCACTGCCTCCATGTTGTTTTTGCTGACGGCCTGTCTCTGCAGGGTTTTATGTGTTTTCTTTTGTCTAATATATTGACTCCAATTATTTAAGACTCTTTAAGACATCATCTAATCATCTACGTGTGTGACTTTATAATGGTCTTCCTATTCCCCCTGGGTGGGTGTTCTGGCGGGCTGACGATGCGAGGTGGAGCATCGAAATGATGGGTAGCTGCTGCCCGCCAAGGTTCATTCAGAAGTCCCAACAGAGTTCAATGGCTGGTTAGTACTATGCGCAACCCCCCCAAAAAGATAGATTTTAGCACATTCCCACCAAAATAGTTGCAAAATGTTGCAAATAGCTGTTCGATCTTCTTTGGTATGATTAGAGCTAATACTGATATCCCCAATCAACATGGCAAAACCATGCAAAACCAATCGATTTACAACTTAAAGTTCTGTATCTGAAGATAGGTTTTCCTCTTGTCCAGTGACCCTGTTGCTGAGACTCTGATTAACCTTTAACAAGGGTTTGCTTACTGGTGTTTAGTAGGGAAAGGGGGAATTATCTATAATAACTATGGATAATCATCACATTCCTTCATTCCCTACGTTTAGCACCAGTACGTTTGTTACAGTACCTCACGGAATCCTGGTTCCGCCTTCATCAAAGGCGTTTGGCCGATCTTGTTCGGGACATCGGGATCCACACCTGGGAGTCTACGACACAGCTGAGCCTGTCATCAGCAAAATGTTCTCTGAATTGATTGGGTTTGTCTGAAAATAAAATAGATTATAATATATATATATATACATATACATACATATATAATCATATATATACAGTATATATATAGGTATATATATATGTGTATGTATACCCCAAAATCCAGTGATCTATCATGATCTATCATGATCTATCACCATTGTCCTTCTTAAAATGGCCAAAACTAGGGATTTAATCCCCAATTTTCCTGCCATAGAAGATATCAGGAGATGGGTCGCCTTTCCAAACCCAACCAAGAGCCATGGTGATACTCAAGCTGACAAGGTGATACAATTATATAAATCCCTCCCATTAAAACAAAACTATCTATCTACATCTCAATATACATGTGTATATATATAATATATGTACTGTGATGTACTGTGTACATATTTACTGTACATACTAACAAGCGTTAGTATGTGTATTTACATACATAATCATACATTATGAACCCCAATGATTGACCCATTGAGATCTCTCTATCGTTGGATCCCAAGTTGATTTCCAACGAAAACGCCCTGGGGCTGTGGCGATCCGTCTCAGCCAATAGGATCTGGACCTAAGGGCAGCAACCCCAAAAAGATAGAGAAACTTAAAAACCTGGAAATTCTGCAGGAAAATATCATCTATACATATCTATATGATATACCATCCTGGAAACCCTTTTTAAATCTGTTTAAGGGCTTGGTATATCTTACATCAGATACCGGATACTTAAATATGGCCCCATGAAAAAAGGATGAACAAAACTTGGGAAAATGAGGAGAATCCACTTTACTTGTCGGATCATCAGCCAGTACCCTCTGGTAATGAAAAAAATATGGGAAATCACCATTTTTGAGGAGGTAAATTAGGTAAATCATCATCTCGATCTCATCTCTAAAAGGCCATGTTCATCCATTTTCCACAGATAACAGTATATCAAATCACTGCTGATGTGGAGGGTGACGGACTCCGACGAACCCAGCGGCAATGTCCAGATGGTTCTGCGAGATGGCCATCATGAGCACATTGTCCCCCTCCAAATCCGAAGCCATGAGGTCGGCCTTCTTCTCCATGAGGGCCTACGTGTGTTACGCGAGGTGCGCAACTAATTTTTTGGCAAAGAAACCAAAAACATCAGGAAACCATGCATTGATAAACAAGAGTCAAAATAAGGTAAGCTAGTGTGTCACAATTGGTTCGTCACTGCTACAACAAAAGCAAAATATTGATAACCAACATATTACATCCTAATGATTACATATGATTACCACCTCTAATTCGTGGTGAATCATAGCATGAGATAGCTTGAAAGCCGCCTGAACGATCTGTTGCTTCCCCAAGGCGGCTGCCAGCAACAGGGGCGTGGTCCCGGTCTCATCCGCCACGTTGGCATCGTCCCCAAAGTCTGTCTCCAGGAGTTCAAGGACTCCATCCTCGTGGGTGCGGATATCATAGATATCATTGGGAGATAGATCAGATCAGAGATCAGAGACCAGAGATCAGAAAACAGGGATCAGACCAGAGATGATCAGAGACCAGACATCAGGGACCAGAGATCAGAACAGAGAAGAGACCAGATCAGATCAGATCAGTAGGTAGATAGATAGATCGATAGATCGATCGATAGATAAGATAGATCCGATAAGATAAGATAAGATGAAATACGATAAGATGAAATACGATAAGATACTATAAGATAAGATACGATAAGATACAATAAAAAAGATAGATTAGATTAGATTAGATGAGATTAGATTAGATGAGATGAGATTAGATGAGATGAGATTAGATTAGATTAGATTAGATGGATAGATAGATAGATGGATAGACAGATAGATAGATGGATATTAGATTGGATTAGATTAGATTAGATTAGATTAGATGGATAGATAGATAGATGGATAGACAGATAGATAGATGGATAGATGGATCGATAGATAGATTAGATTAGATTGGATTAGATTAGATTAGATTAGATTATTTAGATAGGTAGATAGGTAGATAGGTAGATAGATAGATCGATAGATCGATAGATCGATAGATCGATAGATAGATCGATAGATCGATAGATAGATCGATAGATAGATCGATAGATAGATAGGTAGATAGATAGGTAGATAGATAGGTAGATAGATAGGTAGATAGATAGGTAGATAGATAGGTAGATAGATAGGTAGATGGATAGGTAGATACATGGATAGATAGATATAGATAGATAGATAGATAGATATAGATAGATATAGATAGATATAGATAGATATACATAGATATACATAGATATACATAGATATACATAGATATACATATATATACATAGATATACATAGATATACATAGATATACATAGATATACAAGATATACATAAATATACATAAATATACATAAATATACATAAATATACATAGATCTACATAGATCTACATAGATCTACATAGATCGACATAGATCTGCATAGATCTACATAGATCTACATAGACCTACATAGACCTACATAGATCTGCATAGATCTGTATAGATCTACATAGATCTACATAGACATAGACCTACATAGATCTACATAGATTTGCATAGATCTGCATAGATTTACATTGATCTACATAGATCTACATAGAAAATTAGATGAATATAGATGTAAATAGATTTATCAAATCTTTCAACAGGGCATTCCACGGGGGGACACTCCAGTTGGATCTTCCCAGGCTTCTCCCAACCTGATCGCCAGCATCGATCTTTTCGAAGACTTTCTTTAATTTGCCTCGCAAACGACACTTCCATAGCGGTCTCCAAAAATTTTGGGGAACATGATCAAATATCATCCATCTACCCTGGCCTCAAAAGACCATCGTTATATAAAACTGACCTGACTTCTTTTGGCCGAAGGATTCTGGGCCCCTCCTCATTTTGATAAGCCCATTTCAACGTTGATTTGGGATAAATTTTGGCCAAGGACCACCATTGGGGTGGGTGGACGATCACGTTTTCCCCCGACTTGCTGTATAGTTTGGACAATTCTTTTGAAAATGCAAGGTTTCGACCATGGCATGCAGACAAACAAAGCGTTGTCAACTTACGAGATAAGATCAGTATTGCCGGGGGCTCGCTATAGATGCTTCTCAGAAATTTTCCCAGCCATGTTTCAAGTACAAAAGCTGCAACTTTCCCAGCCATGTTTGCAAGGCTGTTGGTAAAATCGGTGTTTTGATGGTGAAATCCACGATGTATTGATCTTGAAATCCCCAACTTTGTTGTTGGGGTTGGGTTAAATCATGTTATGTATATATATATATATATATCATATATATATATATATATGATATTATATGTATATACATGTGTATCTATATACATATATACATACATGTGTATATATATATATGTATCTTCCAATTTTTGATCTTTCTTGTGAACTCCCAGCTGCCCAAATAAATGCCCTCCAGTTTCCTGCTTGTCCATCCCCTGCACCAGCAGGTTGCAAGAAATCCATGGCTGTCAGGTGCAATGGTCACCCGGCAGGTGCTGCCATCAAAAGGTCACTGTGGCTGACTTTGCAACACTCAGGGTCCAAACAAATGAGGACTTCTCTCCTGCATTGAAGCAACAATTCTATTCTGGAGTCTGTTGGCAGTTTCATGGAGCCCTACCCTTCTTCCCTGTGGCAAAAGCTGCGGCCAAATCCTACCTCACAGTGTGGCCAGAAAGCAGGACACGGCTGGGCTGCCCCTGCCGCCTAACGAGAGAATTAGAAGAACTTGAGAAGTAGTTTTGTAGGAGTTCAGATACAAGAGATCATCTAGAAGCTAACTCCGGTGTAAGAACTCCTGTGTAACAACTGTACAACTACTCCTGTGTCACAACTCCTGTGTCACAACTCTGTCAAAGAACTCCTGTGTACCAAGTCCTATGTAACAACTCCTGTGTAAAAACTCGTGTAATAGCTCCTGTGTAAATGACATTGTGGGAGTCTTGCAGGAAATATGTAGTCGCTGAGCACCTGTAGATTATGTTAATGATGTAGATAGAGGTATGTCATGTAGACGAAGTTGATGTAGGTTATGTAGATGATGTATGTAATGTAGATGAAGTTCATTGAAGTTGATGTAGATTATGTAGATGATGAATGTGATCTAGATGAAGTTGATGTAGATGATGTAGGTGATGTAAAAAAATGTAGATGCTGTGTAGATGAAGTGACAATTTCAATTTGGCAGCAGTTCTTTGGGAACAAAAAAAACTTCGCAGGAGCTTGCGGGAAAAACGAACAGCAAGACGTCACAACTTCAGCAGCTTCAGCCCTTTTCCGAGCAAACACTGGACGTTTGTTCAAGAGTCTGGGATTTCAACCATCCGGTTGGCTATTTTGGGCCTCTGGCGATTCCCCGGCCCGAAAATCTCATCCCCCAAAATCCATCCCTTCATGGCAAACCTCAGTTCCTAAGGGTAAATGGCTGAACTTTGGCTCGACATCAACCCATCAAAAATCCTTGGGAATTTGCCTGAATGATGGCTAAATAAACCAAGGTTTGAACTTTGCCATGGGGTGATTTTGTTTCAAGCCTCACTTCACCACAATCTTCACAATCTCCTCATCATCTTTGTACAGGACGGCGGTGGCTCCCTCATTCACGGTGGAATAGCCGATAAAGCGTGCCAGGGGAATCTCAATCTCGTTGTACCTGGTTGGAAGTTGGGGCCCCATTTGGGACCATCTTCCGATAGCTTTTCTGGCTGGTAGATTGAAATGGTTGAAACAAAATATGCAGGAAGTCATTGGGAAGCATCATTCATTCCAGTACAGCAAAGGATTAAACATAGAACCTGGTTGAAACTGTCTTAGCTGTGGAAACCACACAAAAGTCTTCGGACTTTGGGATTTGTTCATGTTTAGGGATGGAAAATGATGGAAAATGATGGAAAATGATGGAAAATGATGGAAAATGATGGAAAATGATGGAAAATGATGGAAAATGATGGAAAATGATGGAAAATGATGGAAAATGATGGAACATAATGGAACATGATGGAACATGATGGAACATGATGGAACATGATGGAAAATGATGGAAAATGATGGAAAATGATGGAAAATGATGGAAACTGATGGAACATGATGGAAAATGATGGAAAATGATGGAACATGATGGAAAATGATGGAACAAGATGGAACATGATGGAACATGATGGAACATGATGGAAAATGATGGAAAATGATGGAAAATGATGGAAAATGATGGAAAATGATGGAAAATGATGGAAAATGATGGAAAATGATGGAAAATGATGGAAAATGATGGAAAATGATGGAAAATG
>Ga0126342_10019871_pt1 | contig 11359 bp, 21 predicted proteins | sample Cyp1metagenome_FD_92528 | JGI IMG/M metagenome (GOLD analysis project Ga0126342, IMG submission 92528) | Coral microbial communities from Lord Howe Island, Old Settlement Bay, Australia - Cyphastrea 1 metagenome | ecosystem: Host-associated > Invertebrates > Cnidaria > Coral ...
TCCATAAGCACCACCACACAGGGAACTGAACCAGAAACAAACCGAAATTCTCTAGTGCCCTTCTCCTGCCGGACCCCGGGCGGCAGTGGGTGGCAGCCCTTTACATAATGATTATAACAATATCCAACTTTCACGAAACTTTCGCGAAAAACATGTTACTTTCGCGAACTCGAAAAAAAACTCCCGCGAGGGTTTCCAACATAACATGCACGGCTTTCGCAATTAAAACTCCTTACAAGGACCTTTAGATCGATCACCATGTATATATGCATAAAACTGCATAATTCTGCATATAGATTTTTTTAAGTAGATGGACAGACAGATAGACGGAGAAAAAGATGGAAAAATGAATAAACCAATCGATAGACAAACAAACAAACGAAGGAACGAACAAACAAACAGGTTAGATTTGCATAGTTTAGATTCGATTGGACTAGATTTAGATTACGTAGCATATATTAGATTGGATAGATCGATCGACGCACACACGCACACACGGACAAATGGACGGACAAACAGATAGACAGGCAAGTACATGGAGATATGCCACCATATATGCATATAAAAGGTTTAGCGTAGAACTACACGGTAGCGGCGCTGAGAGGCACCTGGTAACCCCAAGGCTCTTGCTTTCATCCCCCCCTGTAAACGCACATCGATGTTGGAAGCGCCCTTTTTCTCATTGCCAAAAACTGCTTTGATCCGTAGGAACCCAGGTCTGATTGTGAAACAATTTGCTGACGGCGACCAACTTCCGCAAATTCTTGCGGCATAGATCAATAGCGCCGCATCACTTCTGATGGCACATGTCGAAGCAAAGACCAATAGCGTAGCATCACTTCTGATGGCAAGTGTCAAAGCAAAGGTCAATAGCGCAGCATCACTTCTGATGGCAAGCGCCGAAGCAAAGATCAATACAATAGCATTAGAATAATTTCCGGCCCAAGTCGAAAAGCAATGCAAAGGTCAATGGGGTAGCATCACTTCAGATGGCAAATTGAAAAACAAAGATCACTAGCGTAGCATCACTTCTGATGGCAAGTGTAGAAGCAAAGATCAATAGCACAGCGTCACTTCTGAACTCAGCAGACATTGAACGTTATTAGCCGCACCCCTCCCCACCCCTCGACCCCTCCACCCACCCACCTCACGCACCCCAGCGACCATGACACAGGAGAAGCACGCAGTGCAAAAGACGCATGTGAAGAAGGCCACATGGGTAAAAAAACACAGGAAAACGCCCGGGCACACTGCAGCGCTGCAGTTGGCAACTACACACACACACTTATTGTTGCACTCTAGATCCAATGTCACTCCAACTTCTGGGCTTCTATGGTTGTACATACAAAGGCCTTGGACTGGTCAAAGCACGAAGATGTGTCAGCTTGTAGGCTGTTTAATCACCATGAAAAATGCAGTGACGGGAGGACGGGATATATTTAACACAAAAACGTACAAACGCCACATACATCACTACACAAGCATAGATAGAGAGAACGATAGATAGAGAGAATACTTATTCTGATTGAAAAACATTGACAGCGTAATCTTTGTGGTTTGGAGCTCATCTGTTCTATGAAATGCTGGGCCCAAGCCATGGGGATGGATGGATAGATAGATAGCTAGATAGATAGATTAGGTATGTATGTAGGTAGGTAGGTAGGTAGGTAGATAGAGAGAGAGATAGATAGATAGATAGATAGAGATAGAGAGAGATAGAAAGATAGAAAGATAGAAAGATAGAAAGATAGAAAGATAGAAAGATAGATCGATAGATAGACAGATAGACAGATAGAAAGATAGATCGATAGATAGACAGATAGACAGATAGACAGATAGACAGATAGACAAATAGACAGATAGACAGACAGACAGACAGACAGACAGATAGATAGATAGATAGTTAGAGAGATAGAGAGATAGAGAGATAGAGAGATAGAGAGATAGAGAGATAGAGAGAGAGAGATAGAGAGATAGAGAGAGAGAGAGAGAGATAGAGAGAGACAGAGAGATAGAGAGATACAGAGACAGAGAGATAGAGAGATGAAAAGAGAGAGAGAGAGAGAGAGAGATAAGAAAGAAAGAAAGAAAGAAAGAAAGAAAGCACGAAAGAAAGAAAGAAGGAAAGAAAGAAAGAAAGAAAGATAGATAGATAGATAAATAGATAGGTAGAGAGATAGAGAGAGAGAGAGAGATTGCTAGATAGAGGTAGAGAGATAGAGGGATAGAGAGATAAAAAGATAGAGAGAGAGATATATATATAAGATAGATAGATAGATAGATAGATAGATAGATAGATAGATAGATAGATAGATAGAGAGAGATATATATATATAAGATAGATAGATAGATAGATAGATAGATAGACAGATAGATAGATAGGTAGATAGGTAGATAGATAGACTGGGCAGGTGGCGTCGCAGCTGATGCTACCTGATCGCAACAACTGAATGGCGGAGCATGCGAATTTTCACTCACCGAAGCTCCAGCATTGGAACTGTTCCTTTCCTTGTCGGATGGATTGGAGCTAGGAGGAGGTTGCATGTGCGCCGTTAACTTCTCAACCAAATCTTTTTCGATTTTGCCAATGATAGGGTGGAAGTCCTCCATCGACATTATTTGCAAATCTGGGTGGGTTGGTCACGGCGGAATCCCAGCACCATGGTAGAGACATCTGCGGACAGTGCATTGCCCACGAAGCACCCTGCTGCATCTCGATGTTCATCACTTGCGGTGACTTCATCCAAACCCAAAGCAGTGTTTAGAGGGATCCGCTTCATCAAGCAGGCACCGCCACTCTGAGCCAACGAGTATGTATATAAAGTCCATGCGAAAGATGATACGCATCAGTTTCTAGGCCTTGGCGTTTGGCCAACATGAGGCTATACCCGATGCAAGAAATGAGTTCGCGATCTGCCATGGAAACAAAGCTGAATGAATTAGGAAAATTCTACCCTTCAGGGTCTCGCAACCAAATGACTTGAGCCGAAAGACCCTGGAGGTAAAATTTTCCTAATTCATTCAGCTTTGATTCCATGGCAGATCGCAAACTGATTTCTTGCGTTGGGCATAGCCTCAGGTTGGCCAACATAGACATATATATATAACTATAATAATATATATATATATAATATTGTAATTTGCATATGCGCAGTTAAATGATGCATCATACCAATCAATTTAAGATCCATTTCAATTTCATAATGATATCAAATCAAACTAGTTACTAGTTGAAGAAAGGCAGCTAGGCAAATCCACCAGGGATCGTAAGCTAGTCCACAAATATCAAAGAGCCCGCACTACCTCTGCAAATTGGGGCACCATGAGAGCAAGTCAGATCTTGTTCGCCAGCAGGAGGCACAAGCAACCTGCGCACGGCAAAACTCATTGGGAGTCATAGGCCACATGTATCTGAGCCAGCATAGACCATAAGCCTCGGGAGTTGGGTGATGTTTACTCTTTTTTTGGGGGGTTATGCTTTGGTGATAATCATTGAGGAACTATGCAATGCTCACCGGGGGCATGGAGGGTCTGATTTACGCACCTGCACTGGGAACTCGTTGATCAGCACTCCACTTATTCCTGATGGTAGCAAAAAAATGCAGAAAAACACAAGAAGCCTCCGCGGCACCTACAGATCCTACGGTACTGTGTAGTCTGCTTGCCTTCTGCGAAGAGAAGATTGCACATGGCGCCGATATCTTTAGGGGCCTTGTCAATGTGCATGACGCAGGACTGTGTTTGACGATGGCCAAGTGAATGTCAAAGACACTCAAAAGTGTGGGAAAATAAGTACAAATGGCTTTCAAATGAAACAACCGGTGCATCCTTGGATTGCAGCAAAGAATTGTTGCATTGCATCATCACGGCCTTGATGGCTTTACTCTTGTACGAGTCGACATATCGTTGCATCCTGGAGGCTTCGTAGCTCAAGGGGAAAAGGGCATTATAGGCTGCCCACTGCAGCAGTCCGCAGCAAACCCGCCCATGCATCCCCATGCAACACTTGCCCAAAGGCACTGCTAGTGGCAGCTGAGGCTTTTGCGGCTTGAAGGAGTCCATCTGCACTATCTCCAACAAGAGCAGCTTGTCACCTGGGAAAGCGGGAAAACATCAGAGCAAACAGCGCATCAAGGCATCTGTGTCTACGGTGTTTACAAAGAACTCATGAAAGATCCGTCTACAAAGAACTCATGCAAGACCCTTGAAGTATCTTAAACTAGCGGTGTAGAAGAAAATTGGTGAAAGACATTAATTTCGAGAACAAGTTTAGAAGCAAGCTGCTTCTGGTTACGATGGGGTGAGGCTCTCGCCTAGGGTGGCTCGCTTCTTAGTGCCCTCGAAAGAGGAGACCAAACCTGCCGCTTCATGATCTTCATGGACAAGATTAAAATAGGGGGTGCTCAGTGAGGATAATTGAGCATCTGCTAGAATATGCATGAATATGCATCCCCGTCCGAATTAGAGGGGGAACCTGAGCAGCCTCCTTTTCTATAGAAAACTACCGGTTCGCTAAAACCATATAGAAAATGCTATAGAATCTTCTTGAAAATGCCCCAACCATTTTTTGAAGGGGGTGTACTCGGAGCCACTATCAGACACATTCTCTATAAAGCAAAAATGTTCGGACTTTTTTGTTTTTTGTTCAAAAAAATAGAACATGACATGTTTAAAGAAAAAGGGCACGAGCATTTTTTGTCGTTTTTTGTCTAGTAAATGCCACGAAAATTAGGAGACAGAAAGCATGTCTAGATAATGTGTGGGACAATGTTCAGAATTTTATCTCTAAAAAATGCCTTCAAAACCGGGAGACAAGTAGCATCTCTAGAAAATGCCGGGATTAGTTTCAAAAATATATTTCTATAAAATGCGTAAGAGAAAGTGAGGCTCCACTATTTTTTCGGGCGGCATCTGTCTTCTCAACTATCCTCAGTGCAAGACTGTGCACGGATCGCTATACACTGCATTGATTCACAGCTGGAGCACGTGGACAGAGACATATTGTTTCAATGAGCTGGCAAAAGAATCTCAGCTTAAATCATGGAGCTACATGCATCTATTCATATCTAGCCTATGTATGCCATGTATGCCTATGTATGCCTTCTAGAAAATGTGATGGGTTGGATTCAACAGGATTTTTGAAAATAATCTTTTCTAGAAAATAAGAATTTTGACCTTCTTTTCTGGAAAATATGATTTTTAACTTTTTAACCTTTTTAATCCTAGAAAATGACTGAGCACTAGAAAATGGAATCTGGTTCAACATGATGGAAATTCTTCTAGAAAATGAGGTGGTGAAAATTGTCACTTGAAGAAGATCAGCGTTTTTGTCAGATGTATACTCTAGAAAATGAATGGGAAGGGAAAACAAACTCGAACCAAGAAATCGACAAAAACACATCAAAATCTGATTTCTCTAGAAAATGAAACTTTAAAAAAAACGTCGACATGTGTCAGCTGTCGGTCAAGTTTGCACCGTGCTTGCAGGCGCTCCATTCCTTTTCTCCATTTTCTGCTGGTTGCTCTTGTCATGTCTTGTCTGGAGTTGCGGGGTCTTATATAGGTGGTTGTGCAAGTTCTCTTCCACACCGTGCACATCACCCACCCCACTCGGTATCCTTCCAATTGCCAGCAAGTTTTCGGGCAAACCCTGAATGGAGCCATCGGGATCTCGGGAAAACTTCTCCAAGCTTTGTAGGAAATCAGTGGTGTCGACCTCCATCTCTTCCCAACCCATGGTTGTAGCGAAAGCCGTGTCATGTCGGCTGACAGGGTCGCTGATGTTGAGCTCGCTTCTGACATATTAAAATGCCGGGAACCATGCCTCGTGTGAGACCAAGGCCCAAAAAGCAGTGATGATCGCGTTCACCCTCTGGTCACTTCCGTAACCCTTCTGGAGAGCGCTCTTCCCGACCTGGTTGTCGATGAACATCACGAAGTAAGGTGGCAGCCATTGCCGCAAGAAGGTTACCGCCGTGACAGCGGCCAGAATCTCCATCATGTCGATGAATGCTTTCCTCGAGACAAACTTCTCGATGAAGGTGTCTGGGAGCTCTCCATGAGCATAAAGCACCTTGTCGCGGAGCCTTGCCACGAATCCCCATCCATTTGTCTTGGGTTTCCGCTTCTTCGGGTTCCATAGTTCCGGGGCGTCTCGAGGGCGCCAGATCTTCTCACCAACCTGGAAGAAGGCGTCGGAGTAGATGATGGCTTGTGGGTCACGTCGTCCACATGCCAGGAAAAAGTCCTCGGCCTGGTGTCTTGCATGAGCTGTTTCAAGATGTTGACGGATGCCCGACTGGCGAACATCAATTGGTTGTTCTCCTGTTCTCCCAAACAGTGTGCTCTGGCATAGAACGGTTGGATGGCAGCCATCCCCATCCCACCAAACAAGGTAATGGCCATGAAGCCCAGTTTGCCCGCTAGACGTTGAGCCTCGTCATGGGACAGGTGGTTGGATGCCAAAAGGTCTTCCAGCATCGAAACGATCTTCTGGCTGCGCTTGGGGCGCATTTCAACTGTCACCAAATGGTCTTGGACGTGCATGATGACGCCCAATGCCTTCTGTTTGGATGCCGGTGGTTGTTCCTTCTATGTCTTCATCGCAAGGCCCTGATGTTGAAAGAAGGACTTGAAGGTCGTGCAAGAGCTGTGCGCCGTGACCTCCAGTTCGACCCCCGTCCAGCCATCAACAAAATGGCCAGTGAGGATCACCAAAAGACGCCTGGACAGAGAGGTCAAGCTGTCTCCAAAATGACAAAATGACAACACGCTGGTCACGGCTCCAAATGGAGTAGCCCTGTGCTTCCACAGGGAGGGACCACTCGGGCAACATCAGCACAGTGTATGCTGTCTCTCCAGGGCCCCACTCAAGTCTTGACCCCATACCAAGGAGCCGCTGTAGCCTAACCTCTGTAAATGGCGTATCACGGCCACGTAGCTCTCCACATCGCTGTAGTAGTGTGGACAGGCGTCAGCTCGTACTGTCGCATTGTGAGCGCTCTTTCTAAAGTCCTCACAACGACGGACTTTGTCGCTCTGCAGCACGGCTATGGCCGCCTGTGTCGCTGGAGCTGGTGAAGGCTCTCCCGCTTCTGTCCTCCGGAGGCGTAGCTCCCAATTGTGGGTGCCTCCAGTGGACCCTCCACTCGGCCTTTGTCCCTCTCATCCAGGAGCTCATTCAGCATGGGCTCGGCTTGGCCGTCTGTAGCTTGTCCTGAACGTATCTCAGGCTCATATCTTGGAACTCCTGGGTCGAAAATGGTGATGAATCCGCTCGGTTGAGCCATCCAGTGCCCAGTGCCAGGGGCCCAGTCATTTCGAAACTGTGCGACGGCTCGTCCATGAATGCTTCAGCTCCTTGATGACCAGCCTGGCGAAGGAGCTCGATGAGCACCGGGGGTGACAGTCTTTTGCCCATTGGTGGTGTACACTGTGACTGCAGTTCTACCGGGAGGCTCTCGCACCATGCACTGGTGGTGTGCTCCCATTCCAAGATCATGTCACCCAGCTCCTGAACCACCGCACTGCGAATCTCGTTCAGCTGAGGCCACAACTGCCTGGCTCTAGCTGAATTAATGCATTGGCCCGGTCCCTGGCCATGGTGGAGTTGCCCAATTGCATGGACCACCTGCTGGATCACACTGACGGAAACTGCTCTTGGGACCACTGGCGCCGCACACTGTGCTGCCTGGATCATGATGGACAAGATGACCAAAGTCACCGAGAGATGCCTCTTAAGAGTTGGCCAGCATCTTGTGTCTCGTGCGGTGTTGCACCCCTGGGATGCGTATGTACCCTGGTGGGTAGTTGTGGAGCTGTTCCTTCGGACAGGTATATGACCACCGCTTCATTGCCTCGCCATGCCATGGTGTGGTCATCGTATTGCCACGGGGCAAACTGTCTGTTGTCCCCCAACCATCTCTGTCTGGCCTCCTCGGTTGTGCGAAGACGGTGTTTCTGTGGTGGTGGTCTTCCCAAAGGATCCGGACTCGGAGTTGTAAAGCACAGGATTCTATGGCGGCCTTCAATGACAGCCTCGTGAAACTTCAGGCCGCCCATGGCAAAGTTTGCGACCTCCTGTTGTGGGAGTCCCGGTTTGACTTGTCGGTGTCCATTGTGTTGACTCCACTGGATCTTTTGACCTGTCAAAGGGTGTGTTTTCACTCCTTGCCAGTCCAACCGAGCCCACCACAATCTCGGTCTGGAGACCATGGAGCAATCGGTAGAATCCAATGGCTATACCGGATCGGCCCCGATCATCTCGGAAATGAACTTGCAGTCCGAGGGGTCATTCATAATGACGTTCTCGGCAGCGGTGAGGAACCTGTGCTCTGGCAAAGCGCTCTGCAACTCTGTAACTTTGTCCACAAACTCGGTGAACTTGGCCCCCCTCTGGCAAGTTGCGCCCTTCGGCCTGCACTGAGTAGTCTGGACATTCCCCGCTGTGATGAGGAGGACACATTTGTGTTCGGGGCCGGCCTTCTTGATCAAGTTGACGACCTCTGTGTAGTCGTCATTAATGAAGCATCTTCGATGCACCGTGTCAGGGAACCAGAGTTTGGTGACTTGGACGCATTCGTTGTCAATCTCCCATGCCCAAAGCGAGCTGACCCGATGCCACCACAGAATGACAACAGAATCAGTGGTGGGTGGTTTGCCCTCGATCTCAGTCTGTCCAAAAGCTCTCTGAGATTCGGTCGGGTACCGCCAAACATCGTTCAACGGCCCCGTGCTGTTCCCAGCGACCCTGGTGTTGGTCGTGGCCTCCAGCATGGTGATGCTGCTGATGCCATGACCCTGACTTCCATCTCTGAAAGTTGCTGTACTGCCCATGGTTGGACTTGCCCTTCTCTTGGAACCTTTGGCATTGGTTCCACTGTTGCATCCGTATGAAGTTTTAGTCCTCTGCGGCTGTGGCCCGATGTCATCTCCAGCCGAACGCCACTTCTTGGTGATGTTGGGCTTGGTCTTGCGCGGTGGCTACTTGCTCATGGACTCGTTCAGCAAATCCACCTCAGCGGTCACTGCTCCGAATGACTGGCTCGCATGCCCATAGCAATGCACCATCCCGCTTCCCAGAAGAGCCTCATATTCTCCAGCTTGTTGGGGCGGGCTCGAATTTTCTGGATGAACCATGGCAGTCAGCGAAGGTGTGGATGTGCGCACCTCCTCGCCCAACTGGAATAAGATCCAAGCCCATCTCACTGAGTTCACTCCATCCATCAGGGCCAGCATGGACCGAGGGGTCCACGTCTTGGCGTCATCGTCCTGGACAATCTGGTCCTCCTCGATGCGCAGCAGCCGGGTGGCCTCTGGCTTTAGCTGCTTCTGGAAAGGATTCACCTCGTCACCCGATGCAGTGATGAAGGATTTCGCCCAAGCCGACTCTGGTGGCGGTGTGCTCGTGCCAGATTCTGCCCTTCTGCCATGGGGTTGCTTCCCGCAGCCGTCCCAGGCGGAGTAGATCGCTGTGGTGTGCTGAGACTGGATGCCACCAACGGAATCGCTGCTTGCCGCCGCTGCCATTGAAGTTGGACCTCTCGCCACATATGTTCGAGGACAGCCTGTGCTATCGGCTTTTCTCCTCCACTGTGATTCGGACCGTGCCCTTCTGGTACCTGTCCAACAGTGGCCCCACGATCTGAGACAAGAAGTTGTCCCTGTCTGTTGCGATCAGAGCCGGTCGGTGTGGTTCTGATGCCTCTGGCCTCCAGTGATGGTCTAACAGACCCCTGCGCTGTTGGCTAAGTCTGCCAGCGTCATCGCAGCTAGCTCGCAGGCGATGTCGTTGCTGCGGCGACCATTGCTCGTCACTTGTGTATATATATAAGGCATCTGCAGTCACAACAACTTGTCGCATGGCTAGGTGCAACTGACAAACAGAAAATGATATCAATCAACAGTGATGCATCCATTCAACTAAATTCTTGTGCCAAACAGAGAAATCAATAAATCAATACACGACCGTCTGATCCCTAAGCCGCCTGCTGGGCTAGGGTGTGCCCCAACTGGTGGTATCCATGAGCCCCCTGTCATGGTACCACAGGACAACTAAAACCACTATGACAAGACATGAAGATGAGGTAGAATCAAAACCACTCAAGACAGACTGAAATGCCCTGTTCCCCACCCGCCTGCTGGGATGGGGTGAATCGGTGGTATCCATGATCCCCCTGTCATCAACAAGAGATAACAGGTGACAAATGCACTAATGGAAAAATATCTGCAGATCACGGAAAGCCAAGTCCCCATGAGATTCCCTTCACTCTTATATATACTCGGACAAAGAAGAGGACTCTACGTCTCCGGAGGAACCTGAACTGTCATCAGATCCAGATGTCAAATAAGCTTCAAAATCACGAAAGCACTTGCGGCACCCACGGAATCCTGTTTGCTGCATGCGCTGGATGCAATAAAAATTGGTCAATCCATATCAACAACCACACTTGGTTTGCCAATGCACAGGATGTCTGGAACTCTCGGAAACCGATCCTACATGGACTATGTGAGACTTGGCCCGGTGCAGCAAGACCTGAGAAGGCTCCATCACCACCTGTCGCAGAGATGCCACTTGTGCTCGGAGAGAGAGGATGTCGGCCGCCTCTCCCTGGTGTTCTTCAATCGGGTCCTGGATCGCATCATCATCTCGTGCGGCCTCAGGTTCTCGGTGTTGTTCATCGTCACGCTGTCTGCGGGTGGATGCACCAGATCGTCTTGCTGAATCTGATCATTGTTCTGGCCCCTTCTTTCAGCAACGGCGCCATCCGATGTACTTCTCCACGGCTGCTGAGCTCCAGGTCCATCTTCCGCATCCCGAGTCGGGACAACCACTCGGCCCCCGACACCCTCAGCGAATGACCGGAAAACCTTTCGGTCTCAACAAGCTCTGCATTGGGACGGGTTGTTGGTGTCCCGCTCTGAGCGATGGTCCTGCGGAAGAACTGGATCATGTAGTGTTTGGATGGTGTTTGGAAACTCCGTCTGGGCCATGAAGGAGGGATGGGACCGAAGCCGGTTCAGGCGTCTTGGCCGCCAATCATAATGGGTGAAGACGAATCCTGCAAGCGCATCGTAGAGACCTAATGGTCAATGAGCCAGCCGTGTCTGCATTGCAAGGAGAAGATTGAGCGTCGAAACTTCAATGTAGATGTGCGACCATCTGCAACTGGCAGTTCTCGCATCATGTACCAGCCTGCGAGGACAAGCACGTCCCTTCCATGAACAGCTGAGTTCATCTTGCTGGTGCTTAAGTCCGAGTGAATGAGTGAAGTTGGCTTTGAAAAACAATATTTTCAAGGAAGAGGGGATGAAAAATGACATGTTCAATGTTTCTTTTTAGAAGTTTTCATCATCGGAA
>Ga0126342_10019872_pt1 | contig 11358 bp, 18 predicted proteins | sample Cyp1metagenome_FD_92528 | JGI IMG/M metagenome (GOLD analysis project Ga0126342, IMG submission 92528) | Coral microbial communities from Lord Howe Island, Old Settlement Bay, Australia - Cyphastrea 1 metagenome | ecosystem: Host-associated > Invertebrates > Cnidaria > Coral ...
GAAAAGTGAAAATTCCCTAGCTTGGGGAGCCCCCACGGGAGGGAAAAGTGAAAATTCCCTAGCTTGGGGAGCCCCCACGGGGGGGAAAGTGAAAATTCTTAGCTTGGGGAGCCCCCACGGGGGAAAACCACCCTTCGCCCCTCTCACGGACGGAAATAAACCTGCGGTGTGGGCGGCCACCCCACGCGAAGCGGGGTGAATATCAACCTGCTCAGTGCAGTACAACCAATCAGTAATATTCAGAAATCAGAGCATAGAAAGTGAACATCAAGCTGTGAGCATTGTGAGCTCAGGAAGTCAGGCAAAGCAAAAAAGTTGTGGGTTCAAAGGCTCTTGGCTCATCCCTGCCTCCCACGCTGTCCTTGGCAGTTCTTTCTGCAGTGGGAGACACCTGAGTGTTGAATCCCAAGATCATCACACGTTGACCTTCAGGACAAGTGGACGCCAGCTCAATATCGGAGTCCGAAATTGGACCGGGAGCTGCCAAGACCCATCTCAAGTTCACGTACTTTGAGTCTCTCCTAAGACCAGGAAAGATTTGAAAAGGTGGGTTCCTGAGACATAAGAGCAAACCTGCAAATTTGAGGAAGACTCCACAAAAATGGGAGCCGATGTCAGGTCCATAATATATCTCTCTACGCCATTGTGTATATTTTTTTCCCAGTATGTCTGCTGAAAACCCATGCAGACGAGCGTCACTTCTGAGAACATGTGCTTCACAGCTGCGATGCTGCCCTGCGCATCGGTCTTCAAAATCAGTGCCAGGCGCATGGTTTGATCGCTCTCCTGAGAGGGTGACATCCCTTCGTCTCTTCTCAAGGAGCTTCAAATGTGCTACACCCAAAAATTTGCTACAGGTAAACATCCGAAGTCCGAAATGCTCCATTTGCCAAATATGTTTTAAAGGGATTATATACATTTTTTTCGTAGCCAGGCTGCAGAGCCAAGGCCCACGAAGCCCAGCGGCCCCCGCGTCGACTCTTTGGCGCGTTTCTCTGCCACTGCTCGAGCTTCTTGCGCCGTGGGGTAGACTTCAAACTGGTCACCGGCCTGCCATCACCATCCATCAGAAATAAAATGTCTTTCTATCTTTCTCTATACACAATGCCGGCGAAGGTCCCCCAACGTTGCAGTCAACTGTCATTCCCGCATGGAACTATGCCCCCCAACTGCTAGGAAAAGTCACCCCAACTTCTTCGCCCATTGTAAACGCGGCACAAAAATGAAAGAGTACAAAAAAAAAAATCATCCCAAATGTGCAAAACACCATGAGAACGCAAGTCACCCCAATGGTTTCAAACTATGGAAAAGTATTAACAAAACGATATAGTTCGATATCAAAACACCATGTAAACGCATGATTCATGTACTTATGATTACTGTATATAAATATGTATATAGGTGTATATATATAATATAATTATATATAATATATATACCACATTGTATCAACATCCACAATCATCCGTCACACGGGTCAACCACGGAGATCAAAAAAGTGAAACCGCCTCACAACTATGGACCATGGAAGTTGGAACAATTATTCGTATACATTAGTATATCAGGCTTCCGCTCTTGATTTCAAGATCTAAATCGACCTGCTGGTACACAAGGTCAGATCTCTTCCCACCATAATATAGAGAAATGATATAGGAATTGAAGATGTTTCTTCACTCAGGTTGACTCGTCTCTGCAGGCCCAAGGGGCGCCTGTGGTGAGTCTTGGAAGCCCGTGACCTGACAAGCCATTGATGGACCAGCCTCCTGCACCTCCGCACCAGCCTCGTTTTCCATGAGCCTGGCAAAAACGGATCTCACCACATCAGAACCAAAAAACACGAAAATCTGCATGAAAACATGGGAGAAATAACGTCAGAAATCAACAAGCAACAACACAGGAACTGGACATGTGACATGTGTCCAGCTCCAGAAACGAAGCCAAATTCAGTCGATGGGAGTGGTGAGACATGAAACAGCTTGGCTCCTGCCTCACCCTGCAGAATTTTGTCCCTGACACTGCGTAGTCGCCCTTTTTGAGGGTTCCACGCTGTACCAGCAGAGTGGCAAGGCTCCCCCGCGTTGCATCGAAGGTGGATTCAAGAACCACACCTGCACAAGATATCCCACAGAACTTCTATGGGAACTAATACCTCAAAATTGAAGATTTTTTGTCACCCATTGATATAAGCTTATATAATTTATATAATATAAGCATATATACATAAAAAATCATAAAAACCCACAAAGGGAGAAGGGTCAGGCGCACCTGCACCTCTACCTTTTCTCACCGCCTTCAGCTCGGAGATTTCTGCAGTCAGGTTAAGAATCTCCAGCAAGTCATCCTTTGCCAAGGGTACAACGTGCCAGGTGTCATGTCAGGTGTCGTGTCCGGATGATCATTAAATTCCTGCCTCACCATGTTTGGGTGATGTTTGCGTGATGTTTGGGTGTACTCTGACGAGGTCTGCCTCTGTCGTGAAAAGTCGGAGACCAAAAATATGCCATGAATCCAAAGACCAAGTGCAAAAAGCTCAGAGCAAAGTCAGGAAAAATCAAATGAATCAAATAATATGTCACATTTATGTCATGTATTGTCTTGAGGCCAAATGAGTCAAGCATCGAGGTTAATGTTCTTTTTGGCACTGACTTCGACCATGGGGATGTCACCACCCCAGTCTTCTGCCAATAAGCCCTCTTCAGAAAGCATTTGCCGAGTTTGCTGAGGATCTGCACCGTCCTGATTTGAGGATCACCAGACAAAGATGTCACCCAATGTAAAGCAAACAAATACATCTGGGAAATTAACCCAGCATACAACCCCAATAGCAAGGTTTCATGTTTCCTTTTCTATCAATTCATGATGAACGCATGTAAACCCTAGCGAACTGCAAGACGCCAGCATGACGTCAGCATGACGTCAGCATGACGCCTGCAAGACACAACCGAGAGACCACCGAGTCACCACTGAGTCACCACCGAGTCACCACCAGGACACATCCCGCCCAGGCCGGCAGCCGGGAACCCGACGGCGCCTGTCGGCCTTTAGAATTAACAGCCCCAAGCTATCGCTATATTGGGGGATTTAGAATCCACAACACAGATCTGCCTTTATTGTCCTATGGGCAAAGATTGCCAAAAAGTCCAGTAAATGAAAAAGCAGAGACTGTCTTTTATGAGTTGGTGCGGTGAAGAGCCATCACATTCAAAGAATGCGAACACAAGAGTTTAACACGAACCGTATCAGTGATGAGACATTCTGAAACATGTTTTCTTAGGACCCCGAGTGGCTTTGTCGATTTTGTTGATGGCGACAATGATGGGGACTTCTGCAGCTTTCGCATGTGCAATGGCTTCGCGCGTCTGTGGCATGACCCCATCGTCAGCAGCGACCACCAGAACTGCGATATCAGTTACTTGTGCACCTGCTAGCAGTTTGAGCAGCCACAGGTTCATCCACACTTTACGTTCATGGCTAAGCGACTATGACGCTTGATTATTTGCAAAGTGGCACCGAGTTTTGCTGGACAATCTTTGACGATATAGATGACATAGTTTGATAACACATACAGTAGTTTCTCCATGCTCCTATTCTTGTCTGGCTTGCACCCAAAGAAATCGTGTCAGATCTAGAGCTTGCTGTGGTTTGTCCATGCTGAAACTCAAGCACCAAAGGGTGACTTAAACCCAAAAACAATTCAGAGAAGGGAGGTACAGGTGGGTGCTGAAAATGAAAATTGCACAGCCATGGCAAGGTATCTAATCATCGGCGTTAAGCCACCTAGGCCTCGACAGATTAATAATATCAAATAATTACAATATACTGTATATGAAATGAATTCAAATGCAGGTGTTTGTCCGCCCTGCACTTGAACTTTGCTCAGGCCCCGCGCCGCGCCTCTTGCTCTCATTGCTGTAAAGGCTTCGTGTCCAGGTGTATCAATAAACGTAATTTGTTGCCCATTTAACTCGACGGTGTATGCACCAATCCTCTGGGTAATTCCACCGGCCTCCCCAGCGGCCACACTTCTCTTTCGCAGCGTGTCAAGGAGTGTGGTCTTTCCGTGATCAACGTGACCCATGACAGTGACCACTGGTGGGCGGGACTCCAGATTCTCGCCTTCTTTTTGTTCTGCCAAGAAACCCCGGTCCCCGGCAGTCGTAGTTTTCTCGTCATCAAAAATATATTCCAGTTCAAATTTGTCACAAACCTCTTCGATCATTTCTTTCTCCAAAATATCATTGATTGTAAGCGGCTTGCCCTTTTCAGCAAAAAAATATGTAATGATCATTGCAACGGGCTTGTTGATCTTGTCTGCCAGCTCTCCAAGTGTCATGCCCTCGTGTGGCAGAATGAGGTCTTCTGGTTCCTCGACCGCGACCACTTCGGCTTTCTTTCCCTTGCCTTTCGGGGAAGTCCCACAGCATCCAGGATGATGTTTTTCCATGTTTTCCATCAATTTCTTCATTGTTTTCGACCGAAAAAGTGTGAATGATACAGGGAATTTGAATGGTAGACGTTAAAAGTTAGAAGATATAATCAAAGAAACAATCAAGGCCATTTTTCGGTGAAGTGGGCTGCGCCCCGCCTCTTTTTTGCTTCTTTGCACATCTGCGGAGCTGACTAGCTCGGCCTATGCGAAGGCTGTAGCCCAATGCAAAGGTGATAGCGGCGATAGACACGGTGCTGGCAGTGCCACGTGAAGACCTTGATCTCACAATTCTTTGGTCGACAGGGTCGACGTGCAGAGATGGAATTCTCTGGGCATATGCGCCATGGCTAGGTGTTGAAAATTGAAGAGCCATGGCAAGATGCTACAGTTGACTGTATTATCTCATTGGAGAAATCACCCTGGGTTCACTCTTGAGCCAAGTGGGTGTAGATGACATCATGATGACATCATATACATGGGATGCTACATGTGTTACATGACTCTTGAAATATTTTAGAGATGTCCTAGCTAAGCCCTAGCTATCAAAGCTGTCACAGCTATCCACCCAGGCCATTGTTGGAACGCTCCTCCACAATCAGGGTCGGCATTGCATTTCTCCCTTGCTGCTTGAAGCGTCATGATTTCTTTGCGCATGCCTCGGACGACAGGGGGTCCCGTTGGGTCGGAGTCAAAAGGCGGTGGAACCATGACATAAATCTCCTGTTTTTGACGTGTTTGAAATCCTTCGTCTTTACAAGGAGCCAACATCCCGTGCAGCTGGGATGCTCGAAGCGTCGCATTTGAGGTTCATCTTCAGCTCGTAGCCATAAACCGCATTGCTAGAAGCTGCTTCAAAGCCTCCAAAATATGGGCCAAGTAGAGCCAAGTCAGTGGGGAGTTGGACCATGTCACCATGTCTGATTGGGGCACAATTGGATCAGGTCATTGTGAGTCATTCTCTTCTGAGTTTTACAGCTTTGGGTTTAGTTTGGCCAGTACGCAACTTCAGCTTCACTGCATTTGGGAGTGAAACCTTGGCGAACAGGACAGTTTCCAACACAATTTGTAACATAATTAAACGTCAACCGGGCAAACATGTGACACCCAGAAAGAGATGTTGACTTGAAGCAGAACCAATTTACTCCATGTTCCATGCATATTACAGTTGCACCCTCTTTCAAATAATTTGCGTGGCACCCACGTCTCACCCACTAAAAAAAAGCTTGCAAGTACAACTTGCTAAAAAGCCTTCTTTCAGAACTGACTATTTAATCAATCAACACCTGGTCGGGTATCTCTTCCAGTTTCCTATGAAATCTCACGGATCTCACAGTGTCAAATATCAAGGCCTGACTTCTTGCTTTGCAGCACGAAGAGCTGATCGCGGAAGCGCGACTTGGTACCTCCTCCGCAACTTGCAGAGCATCTCGAGTATGGCGTCCAGTCCAACCAGCTGCAGTCTCTGCCTGAGGCTTCGCTTGGCACGGCTTCACACTTGGCTGTTGCATGCTGTTGCTATCTCGGACGATTGCAGCCCAGTTGCACCAATTGGAGCAGGGTCGCATCTGGGAGGTAACTCCAACGGTCTCATTGCTCAGGGCCCCTTCGGTAGCAAGGACATAACCTGCAGTTCAGATTTCAGGTGTTGCACAGAAGTTGTTCCCCAAAAGGACGACGTGGCCGCTGCATTTTGCACACAAATCTCTTTTGCTTGAAGTTCGTGTACTAGTGGAAACGAACGGATTATCTAACTTGAAGCCAACTTATGATAAGTCCACTGGCAAGCTGAAACACCATACCATATCTGACCTGTGAAGCATCATGCCATTTGTTCGTCTTTGTTGCCCGTCCCAGGTTTTCCCCAGCCGAGCAACAGCTCTTACCACCAAAAGCGGGTTCCCTGGTGACTTCTCGATGACGCTCCTGACCGCCTGGCGTCGCTGGTAAGTGACACAGAGATTTTCAGAAGATACATATTTGATATAAGATGATATAAGAGCTAAGTGGCATCTAGGCCCCTAGGCAAAGCATGACAAAACTTCGCATCACTCAAATTTATTTAGCCAAAACCCAAAAAAAATGAATTTACATGACACAAAACAGTACTTGTAGGGGAGGACCATGGCTGTTGGTATTTCAGCTGCCATTGGTGCTGCCCGATGCCAGCCTTTGCAGTAGGGCTCACAAGAGGACCAATCGCCCCAGGAGGAGAATTCACAGTCAATGGGACACTCCTGCGATGGATTTAACGGTAGGAAGATTTGAGTTTCAGCAGATGTCAGCCTTCAGCCTCCTTTTTGATCCGTTTCGACCATGAAAGGCATGAAGCAGAAACACTGCCTCAACATGCCTGAACCTCCTATGATTTGGAGCCATCTGGGACCGTGCTGCACGCAGTTCTTTGACTCTTCGCTTCATGCGAGTGGTGCCCAGAATCTTGTGGTATACTTTGTACTGGTCGATTGAGTTCGGCTTCCCATCACAAATCTCCTATCTGATCCCCAGCTTATTACAAGCACCACACCTTTTCCTGCATTCTGGCCCTATAGTGGCCTACAATCCCTACGTACACCTCTGCGAATGGTATCTTCAATTGGTGGGAGCTTGGCTGGCCATGACCATGGTCATCTGGCATCATCTGACCATTTCATGCCATTTCCAAAACGTGTCTCCTGCGCGTTGCATGGCTGTGACTCCTCGCTTTCCCCACGGCATTGCGCTCCACCTCCTTGCTTCAGTTCGTTGATCTTGCGGCTTCTTCGCGCCTGCCCGAGGAAGCGAAGTCATCGTCAAATTGGTTGACTTGTTATTGGAGCCATTTGTAGCCTCAACAATCTCAACATTTCTTATATTATAAAACTATCATAATATCTTCTTGTTACTTCTTAAAGCTTCTTGGAGTCTCTGTCATTTTCCGTGCAATCCATCCTGCTCTGTTTCCCTTTGTGCTCAAAACCGAGAACAAAGGACATTGGTTTGCTCTCAAAGCACTCATAAAAAAACGGCTTGATGGTTTTGATGGGGTCTTGGCTGGAAGACCACTTTTCCTTGTTGTACTCCCGAAATTGGCACTGCAAGAATAATCGTCTTGAAAAGATTCAGTTTCCCAACGTCAACCACTCACCACTTCCGCTAGCTCTCTGTATCTGTATCTTGGTGCCCACACAGTGCCACCACCACAAGAGACGCTGCAAATGTCCCATTGCGACCAATCGGTCCAACTGCCTTGAGCGAACAGCCCCAATTAAGCAGTGAAGGAAGTAATCCAAACGTTTGGCTGGAAAGTTGCCCAATCTTGTTGCAACTGAAATGTGCATGTGTATCCTAGTCAAGCAATACATCATTCGCATCACTTCTGCGTGACAATGCCAACAAGGAAAAAGCGAAAAAATAGTACGAGTGATTCCAAGCAAATGAAAAGTTGCAGTCAACGCAGTAGTTCGTGCAGTTCTGCTCCTGCATGTGACATGGGGAGGGTTGAAACAGTCTAAACCAAAACAATGCAAAACCAAAGCGAAATATGCTGTGGATATATGCAGTCTAGCCACTCTAGCTAACATGTAAATTGCAGAAATGGGTGGGTTGTTTCGCGGGGTGTCTACTCTTGTACACCCTTCAATACGATCCAAAACGTTTAGGCCAGTGAAGGCACAAGAGAGGATTTTCCTCAAAAAATATTTAGTTTGAAAATGAAGAGTTGAAAAAAAAAACACTTATATATTTTGATTTGCCATGAAATACTGATTTCAAGGTTCCCGAGGCCGCTTCCCATTGCTTCTGCACAGATTGTTCATTTTATGCAATGTTATGTGATGCGACCATTTTTTGTTTCTCTACCAATGATTGAAAAATGCAAGACTTACACTCGATTTAAAAAATAATGAATAATTAAAGTAAAATAAAATAATGACATGATGTTGTTTGACTTGAGGACTTGTTTCAGTTGTTTCAGATACATATTTCAAGGATTTTCGAGGATACTTATGGCTGGGGATCCTTTTTCGGAACCAACGCTGGGAATGCACTAATATGAAAAAATAATCCAAGAGGTGCTCGTTTACTCCTTGATACAAAGTTCCAAGGTATCCAGAAAAACATAACTCCGCCACTTGGCAGCCACCTTTCAGACTCTCGACGCTCCTCTTTGGTCGGACCACATTCTTCACCATCAAAGGCAGCTGGGGTTTTTATCTCCCTGGTTTTGGTCTGTGTGCCGTTGCAATACGGTTCACATGGCGACCAGTCCTTGGACCGTGGCAATTTGAGAGTCATATCTACTGCTAGAAAAAAGAGAAGCAGAAGTTTCACAAGTTTGACGGGATATGACCAGATATGACTAGATCATCTGGTTCTTGATTTTCATAGCAAAGCCTCGCTCCAGCTCGTCATGACGCAATCCACTGGGCAAAGTTGTTCATTGCACGTCATTGTTTGGCTAATGTCGCCCTCACAAGGCTGACCCTGGCCGATCTCCTGCAGAGTAGCAGGCCGGATAACAATGAAATCTACCATGAACTCGGGTGAATTAAGTAATATTCATCCATATTCAATTACATATACATATTATATATATATACACGTAGAGAGAGATATATATATATATTAATATATATATATATACATATTATAATGATATATATATATATATATGATATGATATGATATGATATGTTTGCGCGTTCCTGAATAGAATTGAAAATTGTTTTCACCAAGCAGGCAACTGCAGCAGCACTAACCTTTTGTTATGCAGTTGGCCTGCGCGGCTGGTTTTCAGTTTGATGCCACATGCATCACCAGTCGGTTCCCTCCAGGAACCATATCCAAAACCGTGGTGGTATCACGCATCATTTCCACCCAACCCGTACACCACCACGCCACACCGAAAGATGGCACCCGGCCAAGGGGGCATCCTCTCAGGAATGGTCGGTGCCCGCGGGATGAGCCCGAAAGCTGCGCCAGCTCAACCGCTGGAAGAGAGATGGTTCCACAAACCATGCCGATGCAGGGCATCCTTTCAACCATCTCAAGTCTCTCTGTCTGCCCGCCCTGGGCACGGGATGAATCCCGTGAAATCAGAACTCACCGTTCAGATCAGGTAGTCCATGTCGTTGAAGTTCTCATGGGCCATGAGACGGTCCCATGACTGGATGAGCACCGTCCACCAATCCATGCCGGAAAAGGAGTAAAGCGGTGCAATGAGAGGCACCATTTTCTTCTTGATCCGGAGAGCGCTCACAGTCTTGGTTTGCCATGCCTGCAGCTCCAGCGTCTTCTCTGTTAGCTTGTAGACCCCCGGGCTGGTCTGCTGAAGATGCTTGAAAACGGCACTGCATGCCACCTGAAACCTGGCCATCGTGCAGATGTACTGGTCCATGAGTTTCTTGGGTGAGAGCTTGTCGGTGCCAGCTGCAACCTTATGCAGGGCAACGATGGCCCTCCTTCTCAACCTTGTGTGGGGTAACCTCTTGCTCTAGGAGTGTGTTGAGGAGGCGTCTCACGTCATGTTCTTTCCATGGGATGGAGTTGAAACCCAACCTTTGGATACTCTCAAAGCAGAGACAATGAATGCGAAGTGTCCGAAAGCGGGTATCACCCAGTAAGTCCAGGTATTCCTGGTGTGTGTTGTCCCCTTGAACAGCTCTCATGTAGGGGACCTCCTTGGCGAAGGGAGCCAAAAGTCCAATCACTCTGTCTGCCCATGATCCGGGTAAGTTGGTTGTGGTAGCCTGATAGAGGCAACGATCCACAAAGGCATCCATCCATGACGTTGTTGCAACCCGTGTTGAGTTGCGGAGCGCTTCCACTGTTGGAGTTGCTGAGCGCTTCCCGTTGCGGAGCGCTTCCACACGATGGGTTTTTACCAAATATAGGGCTTTCCAATTTGTGAATTCAATTTTGGGACAGGAACAACATGGAACACCACAAGGACGTAGGGTCACCCACCGCCTTCGGTGGACGGTTAAGGGATCACTTAGAGCACCGGAAAGTGGATCACTTAGCGCACCAGATCACTTAGAGCACCATGGGATCACTTAGAGCGCCAGAGAATCATACCTTCAGGGTAACACTTGGGGACACGGGGCTGGGACATGGGCTCAGGCACAGCAACCTCATCATCTTTCTTGCTGTCCTGCAGACACAGGCACTGCAGTGCTCTTTCATGATCAGTTACCGGTGGGGTGGGGTGGGGTGGGGTAATAACGTTCATGTTCCTGTGCACACACAGGCAAGACGTTCCTGCTACGTCGTAACATCTTCGTCAAGTGACTTGCAAGATGTTCCTGATACGTTGTAACATCTTCTTGAAGTAACTTGCAAGACGTTCCTGCTACGTCGTAACATCTTCGTCAAGTAACTTGCAAGATGTTCCTGATACGTTGTATCATCTTCTTGAAGTAACTTGCAAGACGTTCCTGATACGGCGTAACATCTTCGTCAAGTAACTTGCAAGATGTTCCTGATATGTTCTAACATCTTCGTCAAGTCACTTGCAAGACGTTCCTGATACGCTGTAACATCTTCGTCAAGTAACTTGCAAGATGTTCCTGATACGTCGTAACATCTTCTTCAAGTAACTTACCAGATGTTCCTGATACGTTGGAACATCTTCTTGAAGTAACTTGCAAGACGTTCCTTCTACGTTAAAAACTCTTCTTCAAGCAACGTGCCAGCTGTTCCTGATACGTTGTAACATCTTCGTCAAGTAACTTGCAAGACGTTCCTGATACGTTTCTTCGTCAAGTAATGCCGAAAAGCGGATCTCGCGTGCTTCAGCGACATATGAATGCATCCATTTATGTGTCTAAATGCCTCTGCGCATATATGGAACTCTAGCGCTATGATGCGCTATGTATCTCTTATGTCACTTTTCGGCGTTCCAAGCGATCCACTTTCCGGCGCTCTAAGCGATCCACTTTTCGGCGCTCCAA
>Ga0126342_10019873_pt1 | contig 11358 bp, 9 predicted proteins | sample Cyp1metagenome_FD_92528 | JGI IMG/M metagenome (GOLD analysis project Ga0126342, IMG submission 92528) | Coral microbial communities from Lord Howe Island, Old Settlement Bay, Australia - Cyphastrea 1 metagenome | ecosystem: Host-associated > Invertebrates > Cnidaria > Coral ...
CCCACCCCCCTCCCCCACCCCACCCGGTTCCCCAAGAAAATCACACTATCGTTTGCGCACAACTTTAACTGACGTGCACAACTTCCAACTGAGGTGCACAACTTCTAACTGACGGGCAATGCGACAGCAAAAAACAGCAAAACCTGCGGGTCCGTTACAGTAACAGCACCGGTAGCTAAAAGGACCATAGAAGTGGATAGATATGGGATGAAATGGGATGATAATGCCCAATGACGTTCATATGAACATGTTTTCAGGGGGTTGACCCAGCTCCAGTAGGATGCCCTGCGCCATGCTAGGCTCACGTGGAAGAAGCCTTGAGCACCTTGAGTCGTAAGGTTCCAGTGGCAAAACGGCGGAAAAACGATGCTTCGGTGCTGATGGGTTCTACAATATACGGGTTTATGTAACTATATGTAAACTATATGTAAACTATACAATAACTATACATGACTATACTATGACTGTCTCTCTCTCTGTATATATATACATACATATATATATATATATTTATATGGGTTTGTACAACCATGAGTCTATGTATATTGTAAGCACCAGAAAAATGGGAAAACAATAGAATAATAATTATGCTCGTATGTGTTAACCAATACACAGCTACAACTGTACCACAGAGCTCTAATATGAGCAATGTGGGCAATGGCAATCCTATCTCTAATTACAACCTTCCCCAGCTACAGGGGCTGAATGTGTGTATATACACATGGTTACAGTACACAAATCAAAATTAAGGATATATACATACATTTAAATTGGGTTTATCATGGTTTAGCATTAGTTGTCCAATTTACATTGCCATTTTGGGGTATATACACATATATGTATATATATATGTAAATATATTGTATATACACACACAGTTTGTTCTACTTAGTTCCGAGTGCTTTTGACGAAGCAGGGGGTGTGCAAAGCAAACCGCGCTTTCACTTGAGAACCCCGTAGGCTTAGCAGAGTTGCCATGATCTACGTGGCTACACGAATAAGCCGCGCCAAACTGGAGTACTCTACTCTACCGGTAGATAGCCCATTCACTCTAAGGGTACGAGACACTATGATGTTGGGAGGGTGCACTGAAAATGAACAGTGATATTTGGATCTCTTAGTGCCCCTTTTTTTAAGGTCCATTACCAATATGTCAATGGTACAATTTCCACATGTGCATTGGTCAAATAATCTGGGCTGATTGAGTTCCCATGTTTGTTGGTCAAAATATCGTTGAATTGCCATGTTTGAGCGGTTTCATTGCTCTAAATTCCCCCTTCATATGGTCCCAAATTGGGTTGATTCCCTATTTTGGCACAAAACTATTCTTGGTTTTTCTTGGTTTATTGGTTCCATTCCCACTTTTATCATCTTTAACGGTAAACGACATCTCATATTTTTGACTTTCTTCCGACTTGGTATCCCATTCATTGTCCCCATCATATCCCCGTTACATCCCCATCATATATCCCCAGTATGTTTGGTGGTTACCCCACATGGTGCATGTTACGGCGCCATTTTCACAGGTGGAAGATGCATTGTCTGCGGCAGGACGAGGTGGGAATTGTTGGTACCCCCATAGCTAAGTTGGTAAACATAGGACTTATAACTAGGACTGTGGATATATCTATAGTTGTTGGGGTTAACCAATAAACACAACTCGGGGGCACCACTTTGTGTGTGCATATTATATATATATATATGATATACGGGGGTTGACTTAAGATGCAAGATCCCCAAGTGATCATGGGGTTCAATACTAAGTCATGGTCTACTGACTTGGATGATTTTGTGGTACCCCCATGGTTTGGACACCTCCATATTTATTTTTATCATGTGTACATGATTATATATATGTAATTACAATCTATGGCAGTAATCACACATATTTACATGTACTGATTAATTATAAGATTGCTTACACTTATACACATCATTTGTTTGTCATGTTCCAGAGTTGTTTTACTATTATGTTTTTTACATACAAGAATTTCTAGATGTACCGACGCTTCTATGTTTCTTCCTTGGAACTCATACGACACAGCCGAAGGATCAGGGGTAGGTCTGGTGGTCTGCAGTGAGGCAACATTGGGATTTAACAGGATTAAACATTTAAGTAATGGCATAACTGGATCAGTAATTAAGGCACCATGTGGGAAAACTGCTGGGAATACTTTTTTTTTAATTGGCGTCCTCAAGCACATCCAGTTCATGTGTAATGTCCGTTGGCATTATATATTTGTTTTTCCTTACTATAGCCACGTGTTTATGACTTGCAGGGAACATGGACTGCCCTTTCCTTTTATCTGATCTTATGCGCTTCCCTTTCCATCCTTTTTCCAGAAAAAACAGTGAGATCAATAATGATGATATTCATACTTTGTAGGCATTCTGGGTGAGGGATTTGTGCAAAGGGTTGTCCGAAAACAAAAAAAACTTAAAAAGCGGGTGGTGAGGCATTCTAACTGAATGGATTTTTGCCGTGGGTGTGCCGCAATCTAACTGAGGGGGAGAAATATTTGGAATTTGCGGCGGCATTCTAACTGTCACTTTAAGGCTATGATATGATATATATATATATTGATATGCCAGTATATTATTATATATTGTTTTTCAGTGTATTGTATCATATGATATTGTATTGTTTTTACACTATTTTTAATTCCATTATATTTTATTCTATTCTATTATATTATATGTTATATCATATAACATACGATCTGCATAATCAGTTGCATCAGTTACGGACAGGTTTTGTCGTGGACGACCGGGACGACCGGGACGCAACCAGGTCGCCGGATTGCTGGTGGTTTCATCAATAAAATTGGGAAAAATCATCAGTTTTATATGGATTCAATATGGATTGCATATGGATTTATAGTGTATATGGATTTTATATATTTGTTTAAAGGATTTATAATATTATATGGATTTAATCTGTTGTTTAAAATTGAGAGTATCAATTTGTTGGTGGTGTATTGTTTAAGCAGCTTTAATTGTTGTTTGGGAGAGTTGTTGTTTGTTTAAGCTTTCTGAAAAACAGATTCGTAGATTCGATGGCTTCCAGGCCTGTACGCTGAGTTGTATCCTGAGATGTGAACTGAGTTCGACATAGGAACTGCTTTGAATTGTGCTTACATTAAATTGATTTGTGTCAATCTTGAGATTCAACAGTGCAAGAATTAAAACGAACCCAAAGGCTACCAGCTTTTCCACACGACATGCAGATGCGCGGGATCACATCACCTATTGGGACCCAACACACAGATTCTAGTCATGCTCAATTCAAGTACAAACCATCCCAGTATTGCCTTACCCCATGACTTGACTGATAATTACCCACAATGGGGATGTTCAAGCTTGTCTATGCGGATAGTTTTTGAGTGGGTTATGGCATGTTAGAGCCACTTGTAACTGCGATATTTGGGGGATTTACCTCTCTTATGTATCTCCATTTTTGATATAGACCCTGCGTGAATGAAAGGGATGCTTCATAGGTGCTTAGAATGGAGCAGTGTTGGAAAATTGGCACTTAAGCAATCTTAAGCCGCCAAACTGCTTTCCGTCTATACGGGCTTTTACTATGGTTTCTGGACGTCTGTCCAGGAGTCCACGGTCGAATCATGTTCTATGGAACTCTGGGAATTCCCACAATCAAGCCATAAGAAACTGGAATTGCAACATCTCCGGGTGCTGAAATTCCCAGTCATCAACTTTACAGATTTGTTTTCTGATGTCATTGGCTTCGTGAACTCGTTGAAGAAATCTGGCCAACCCCGGTGTCCAGTGGAGATCCCAGATCAATGGGCTCCATGGATCACTGATCGACTGGCTGCAGTGGTTGAGGGTCTAAACTGTGTACAATTTACCGCGAGTTTCCATTTCGAGAAATTATACCGTAAAATCATATTGAATTACGGTAAAATGTCGCGGGGAACGCTATATGGTAAAGAAATGCAACAAATGCAAGCAAAGTCATGTTTGTTGGGCTAAACTATGACTTGTGTACGAAAATATGGGTTTGTCTCAAGATAGGATACCCCAGTATCAGTTCGTTGGCTAATCACCATTTTCCGTATTAGAATGTCCATACATTGGGGTATATCAAGTTTTCAGACACTCCCAACTATCTAATTTTATCAAGTTGGCTAGTGATCTCCCATCAAATAATTATCATGAATATCCTACCAAATCAGAATTTTCCAGGTGACCCTCTGGTTATTTAATATTTAGCATAGCCATGGAAAAGCACCATCTTTAATAGGTAAACCATCTATAAATGGGCCATTTTCCATGGCTATGTTAAATAACCAGAGGGTATGGTTTTTTACATGATCATACTAAGATGGATGTGGAAAAACCCATGGTTTCACCAGGAACTCTATTCACGCGTGGCCCCACAAGGCCGGGTTTACCGGTAAATCGACCACGCACTGCGGCTCCGGCACGGCGTCCTAGGGACGGTCGACCATGGAAATCTCAATATTTTCCAGCTGGTAAACATACAAAAAGCATAGAAATAGTTGAACTTACCCACAAAAAATGCTGGTTTTCGATACTTATGTAAACGTTTACCAGAGGGTACCAGCTGGTAATTGAACTTGAGTATGAAAAATGGTCCATGTTGTTCGATGATTGACCTATTAATCTGTTGAAACTTGTGATTTTCCGTCAGTCGTTATGTAACAAATTACCAGAAGGGTAACCAACAAGAATGGTTGCACAATGGGGATATGGTTGGTGGGTTGGAACATGTTTTTCCAAATATTGGGAATGATAATCCCAACTGGTTGGTGGTTTGGAACATTTTTTATTTTCCATAATATATGGGATAATCCTTCCCATTTACTAATATTTTTCAAGATGGTTAAAACCACCAACCAGCCAACTGACTTTCATATTTTTCAGAGGGGTAGGTATACCACCAACCAGGGATAGTTTTGGTGATACTGTCCCAAAGATCTGGATCATGGGTATCAACCAACCAATGGGGAATATAACTATAGGGGATAATGGGGGTATAGCCTATGAAAACTTATTCATTAAGCAGTAACAAATGGGATTTATTGTTGATGTATTTGGAAATTTGTTTCATTTACCTCACGTCACGACGTCCGGACGTAAATGATTGTGAATTCAATTCTTTACTATCCCAATATGGCCAAACAAGGTTTAAAAAAGTAAGGTTGGTGAATCATGATTCACCCAGAAAGATTCACTTTTACCACAGGATATATCAGGATATGATAATCATGGCCCTTCCTGGGTTCCATGTTGAAAGTTGCGGGGCAATTGGAGTTGGCTATGTGATAAATTGGGATTGGGATGAACCCAGGAAGTTGGGAGAATGCCCGGGCTTCTGCCCGGGCCCATTGGAATATCCATTCTTCAACCAGCAAAATGGAGGTCTCGAAGCAGCAACAATGGATAAATTAGAGGACCTCTAAATTAAACATATGTAGAAAAAATGTGGTTTCAGCCAGCCGTTTCTAGATAATGTTCTCAGGTTGTCCACATCTATGTAAACGTTTCCATGGATTGTTTACCCAACAGAGAGGGAATATGAAGCAACAAATACAAGGTGGTGCCCCCGGTCGATAGCTAAGTTGTTTTTTTTCAGAACTCTAATTTCACTAGGACTTGTGGCAGATATATCGAACATTATTTTCACTAGTTAATGGTGTGATAAACCTTAATTTGTAACTGATAATAAACTACATGGACATGTAGCAATATGTAGCATGCATCTATCATTCATCTATATCTATATTTTGATGCCAATGGTGCCAGGCATCGGTGCTGGGAAAATCCTGGTGTTTTTTGTTTTTTTTTATCCTGGGATTCTCACTGGGACACCATGACGACTCAGTCGGCTTTTCTTTCGATCGTTGTTTTGTGGTGGCTCAAGTCTTAGCTGGCAGCTGGTACCTCCCCAAACGGGGAGACGTTTCTGGGACTGCCAGCGCTACGAAAGATAAAATGAAATCATGGAATCATGGAAAATCGCTTTCCGATTGAATGATTTACCCTCTAGTTATGACTAACATAGCCATGGTATAGATGGCCCAGTTATAGATGGTTTACCGGTTTACCGAACTAAAAAATGGTGATTTTCCATGGCTATGTTATATAGTCATAACCAGATGGTAGATCATCTCCCTTGAACCAATCCATTGAATTGACACCGTCAAGACGCTTGGCCCAGTTGTGAGTTTCCGTCGTCTCGCGTTTTGGGTTCTGCCCCGGTCGCGGCCAAGCCGAACGAAAGCTCGGGGCTGTGCCTAGACTGAGTGCGTCAGCAAGAACCGGACATACAGATCCTTTGAACGAGGAAATTGAAAAACCTGAAAGCTTTGTTAGTGATTCGCTTCCATGGACATTTCCTGAAAGGTTGAGATGATCAGCTTCTCAAGATTTGCTACAGGATGATTTATTGTTTTTGAGTTTAGTGTATAACATAGTCTAACATAGTGTTTCTTACAAGCAGCCTACAGCATCAGACTTGTTACCATTTGAAGAGGTTCCCCGGTTCCCACTTCGAATGGAAGTTGACGCATATGTTCAATCGATCTACCCTTTGGTTGCAGTTTGCTTTACAAGAAATGGTCTATTTAGTTCGATGATTTACGTATCACAAACAGGTGATTTATCATAGCTATGAAACAATTTGCAAGAGGGCAAGTAAATAAGTTGATGCATATTGATACAAACTATAGCCTACCAAGTGCATTGATACACAAGCTACACAGGGCCAGATGAATAAAAACTAGTTATATCTATTTATAATATATATATATGTGATGAGATGTGATCAAAATATGTGCAAGTAAAACTGATGAAGGGATCTTCTAGTAAGTTCATGCAGAGATGTTTTCAGACCACATCAACCAGTATCACCAACAGGTTTACCAACATAGTCCAACCAATTGTGCAAAATTACCGACTCCTAAAGCACCAAACAAAATTGCGACGTACTCATTCTTCACGTGCCATGGGACAATGCTGTGGAACAGGCTGTGACCTGCGACCTGCTTCGATGGTGTTCTGACTGTTGACCATCTATCAAAAAAGACCGGTAAGAAAAAAACATGATACTACATGTAGCATAGATGATGGCTAATAGATGTTGCTATTTGCTAATATGATATGGGGCTTCTTTAAGGTTATTCCAGACCTCAGAGCAAGTCTTTGGGCGTGTTTGATTGGTACAGTTGAAGCCCTTTACCTGCTATTACTATTAGTATTGTTATAAATAGGGTGATCATTCCATAATGGGGTGACTGTACTCTCATAGTGACCCCAAGTGCTTGCTTCAGGTGAATCGGTTATCACCATTTAATTTTAGTCCTATGCCGCTGGGAGTGGTTTTGGGAGGTCCTGATGTTGGCAGCTGTTGCTCACACAGCCGTGACATTTTGGGAAAAATACATATTATGAATATGTTCCTTATTATTCTTGTATTATCCTGCATCCGCTGCATCTATAATTATCTATATATATATATATACATAGAGAGACATACTAGACTATATACATAGCTTTCTAAATCCTAGTGGAATATACATATTATGTTATACTCGAACGTACCTGATATACTTTAAATAGTGCGTGTATACATATTATTGCTGTTCGAGCGACTGTGGCACTGGACAAATTCGGTTTATGATGATCAATCCCATGTGATGAGCGACTGCCGGCCCTGCCCGCCTGGCAGGGATCAAGAAACACAGAGGCAGTGTCAGTGACATCCACCCAGATGCTTGGTTGCTGGACATCATTTTCTAGTGTAGTTCAAGGATTTTCTTTTCCAGGTATCCTGCATGCAACAAGGCTTCTCCGCAAGTCTAGGGGTCTGTGAAACCAGTGCCATGGGACTTCTCTCTCAAGTCTGGAACAGTTTCAGGAATGATTTAAAACCAACATATCGAACCATTAATTAAGCCAAATTTGCCGTGCAGAGCTATGTATTACATATGTACATATATATATATATATACATATATATATATATATATGTATAATACACATGTACATTATCATAATATATCATTATATATATAAACATATTTACTATTGGCATTACAATGTTACACTATATCATTTGTATTTATACCATATTGTCATATGAATCACATGCACCTGTTGTTTTTTTCCTCGTTGAAGGAGGATTCTTAAACACACTGTAAGTTTCGAAGCTGCAGCCTGGGTCGACCTCAGGTCGCGAGAAACCCTGATGGTTAACAAAGGAAATCATCCCCACTTATTTCTGGTCAGTTTTTTTTTTCAGATGGATATGTATGTATATACTGTGTATATATTTTTTTTTCCTACAAGCATAGCAACCAACAAAGGTTTTCCTGTAAGATCGGCCATGTAAAACGGCGCTTCTAGGAGACATGCCATCTGTGTAATGGTCAGCCGTCTCCGAGAATTGACATGCCCAAATTGGGTTGTCAATGGCCATTAGTTACTTAAAATATCTGAATATTCTATATATAATATTCCATAATATTCTATAGTTTGTTTCAGATATACCATTTTTATAGCAAATTTCGATCATTGCTCATCAAAGTTTGAGTACCCGAAACCCATGGGTTGCAATCCCTGGTGGTTGGAAGACGCCGTCAACTTAGTCGAGCGTCTCAATTCGACAATCGTTTAGTTTGGCCATGATAGGTCATGCATGGTCTGCACATGGTCCTCATCCGATGTATATACTGTATATAATTATATTTATATATACCTGGAAAGCCATAATCCCATTTTTTTTGGGTCAAACGGCCTTGACCGTTTTTTTTGGTCATTACGGCTTTGATCGTCTGGAGCCACTTGTGTGAGAGTTGCTACGGCTTTTTACGGCCTTTTTTCAACAAAATGTCGAAAAAATACTGTTTTGCCACGGGTAGGCTTGCGTGAGAGCTGCTACGGTTTTTTACGTTTTTTTTTCAACAAAATGTTGAAAAAATACGGTTTTGCTACGGGTAGGACTGCAATGTTCTTTGATTTGACAATTTTTTTGGTCATTACGGGTAAAAACAATATTTTACCAACAAAAATGTTCATTACGGCTTTTTCCCATAATGACCAGAAAGTTTTGTGTTTTTGGCTTTCCAGGTATATATATATATATATCACACCAGTGGATAGATTTAACACCATCAGGGCATGTACATTCATTAGAATACTACGTTGTATTTCTATGTGTATACTCTTTGCATTTAAACATGTTGGGTTGGTCCCCCTGATGGCTACCTCCACGCCCAGGATGGTGCAAGGGCTCATCAACAGCTGTCCACCATGTGGGTCATCAAGGTGCGCAACGTCGATACCTGGCTCCGTTTTTGTCAGCTTTGAAGCAATGGGATTCATCAATAATCAAATAATAAATGATTGCTTTATGGTATTTTTAATTATGTCATTTATCCATAATCCCATGTTTAATCATTTATAATATCATAAATTATGGATTATCAATGGATAAATCCCATTATACATGATTTATGTCCACTATAAATGAACAAAACTAGGAAACAAACATGGGATTTATCCAACATCTTTTTGATGTTTTGGGAAAAGTCACTAAGGCTCAGCAACATAGATGGGGTAGAAGTGGCGTTTTTGCATGATTCAAATGATGTTTGTTCCCCCACGAAAGTATTGTCTTTGTAGGGGGATTTTTTCATCATCAGCCAGGACGACGAATGGAAACCTCAGTGTTCACCCTTGAGGCCACAAGTTGAACAAAACGCCAGAACAGTCCCACAACCAGAACGCCAGAAGGTGGACGATGAAAAAGGGGGCTAATCTCCGATTATCACAGTCCTGAGATGTCCTGGACATGTGAAAAATCTGGGGGCATTCTCCAGCTCCAACAAAAACTACTGACCAAAAACACTGGATGTGTTTGGTTTTCAAAAAACAAGTTTTGTAGGCCAAAAATTATACCCCCATTTTTGGGCTCACTTGGCTCCGGGTGCTTCACGTTTGGACCACAAGATGGGGTCTCACCTACATGTGTGCCTAGTGAAATTTGTATTTTTGCAAACCTCCATTTTGTGCTCATTAATGTTGAGCCATTGTGTCAATACATATTTTGTTGTGATATAAATCATTGAATCACCATTTGAAAGAAATATGCTTGTTTAGTCCCCATGTTGCCCACTGCATGTTGCGGAGGTCCATGATGTGATGCGAATGCGGGGTAGCCCTCCATGTGCCTTGGTGGTGGACCAACGATGCTTCAAGGGATCTGCATTTTGTGCTGCTAGGGTCAGTTGAGGATTAGGATGTGTAGAATGGTGTACACGTATATGTATATAATTATATGTATATACATGCATATGTATAGTCATCCTGGAGTACATAGAATCTGGAAGTGTCAAAAATCATGACAATCATGGGAGTATTTCTGAAGTACAATTTTCTATCTACTTAAGGAGGATTTTGTCTATATACATATGAATAATTATGACTTTTGAATATACGGATGCAGATATCTACAATGCCAATTTCCAGCAGATTGTGACATGAGCCCCTTCGCTCGGGATTACAGTTGACGGTTCTGAGATCGAGCATGGTGGGATCTAGTGGGATGTACAGTAGCATGTTATCCCAAGACAATATGATACTATTAATCAAAAACTGTAGATAATTATATAGGAGAAACTGGGCGCATAGTGACATAGTGAGCGTTGGGTGTATTTTTTGAGCCTAATGTGTTCTATCCCTGAAAATGGGATGATTCGCCAATTTTTACTGGAAAAAATGGGATGATTCGCACATTTTAACAATATGTTATCTTAAGGGATTGGCTTAAATGGGGAAATCTCCAGGAAAATTTGGGGAAAACCCTGTATTTTCCTGTAAATGTTCCCTTCAAGCAATCCAGGAAAAATGTTAGAAAGTGAAAAATCCAATGCAATGATCACCCTGAAAAAAAAACAGCTCTGGAATTCAGGCAGAGTACTGGTGAAGAAAAATGTGTATGTCGTCTTGTGTTCTGGACAAGCACAAATCATGGTTTTTGCATACATTTACGTTACTCTTTACATGGTACATAAATACATGATACGTGTGGTGACAGTGTGGTGTACCTACATACAAACATACATACATACATACATACGTACATACATACATACATACATACACACACAGACATACATACATGCATGCATACATACATACAAACAAACAAACAAACATACAAACATACAAACATACAAACATACATACATACATACATACATACATACATACATACATACAGTACATACAGTACATACAGTACATACAGTACATACAGTACATACAGTACATACAGTACATACAGTACATACAGTACATACAGTACATACA
>Ga0126342_10019874_pt1 | contig 11358 bp, 11 predicted proteins | sample Cyp1metagenome_FD_92528 | JGI IMG/M metagenome (GOLD analysis project Ga0126342, IMG submission 92528) | Coral microbial communities from Lord Howe Island, Old Settlement Bay, Australia - Cyphastrea 1 metagenome | ecosystem: Host-associated > Invertebrates > Cnidaria > Coral ...
GGCCAACATGGGCCCCGCGAAAGATAAACATGGAGTTCGCGAAAGTTTCGCGAAAGTAAAATTTTTATTCGCGAAGAATGGCCGTTCCGGGATAAAGGAATTTTGATCAACAACCACATATATTTATATATATAATATCCTAAGTTTTGGGGTGACATGGCTAGCACCTTTCGCCCACCAGTTCATACTCATACTCTCCATCTCAGCACCACAGATAGCATACACACATACTAGCACACAAACTAGCACAGCAAACATACAAATCAACACAGCAAAACCTAGCGAAAGCACATATACACAGCAAAGCACAGCACAAAAATCCAGCACAGCAGAGCACAGCGTACCATCACCCAAACGCCAGCAGACAAATCATCGCAAGAAAACATACAGAAGATGCACGCATACAACAAGCACCCCACCCAAAAGCACAGCAGCCTGGAAACATGGCAACAGACAGTAATTAATTTTCGCTATATTGTATTGCGATAAATATAGGTTAAAATTATTCATCACAGCCTCACAGCATAGATGACTTTCCGCTGATTCATACTGATGCTAAGATTCATTTGTAAAGACTTCGAGTTTTCTCCAGTTTCTTTTATGAATGATCTGGTTCATCTTCTTTCTGTTTATTAGTTCATTCAATGTTTTATTACTTTATTCCATGTTTTTTTTTCTCTGTCTAGCTATACTTGACAGAACTGACTGACAACCACATTCACATAGGATAAGCTCAAACTGTTTTGCTTTTAATGTATCTCTGTCCTTTTTTCTCTGTATTTTTTGCTTGTTTCTTGTTAATCCTCTCTGTGAGTTTGACAAATATGTCTTTGCTTGTTTCTTTGACTTGTCCTGAACCATTTTGACAATAGATTTTACATGTTTGATTATAAGTGCTTCTTTGTTCTTTTGGTAGTTTTTTCCTTTTATCCCAGGCTGATTCATTCCCTCCTATGATTTTATTTACACAGGTAATCTTCTATCAATGTTATTTTGCAGTTTTCCTCACCCACAGTTTCAAAAATACTAGCTGGTGTGCAAAGACCCTGCAAGGATATGTTTTATAGGTGTCTTTATGATGACCAAATCTTTTTGAAAGACTTGTGGTTTGAATTCTGCAAAATGGGCATAACCTTTCGTTTGCAGACCGATTCATATGACCCTTGTCACGGTAATTTATCAGGCGATCACCGACTAAATTCATGCAACTTCAGCTTGCGCAGCTCACATTGTTCACGTCCGTTTTTCTTTGTGCTCAAAACAACGGTTTCAGAATATAGGGGACGGAAACAATCTGAAACAACCATGCCTTGCCTCGCCATGGGCTTAGTGAAGCGCTGATACGATGGCCGTGGAAGCACAGCTCAATGGACATCAGAGCAGAAAGCGTTTTCAATTGCCAGTTCGTTTCAGATTTTCCACTGATCTTTTGCCTGATTTGAGCTTGTCGGTAACCATGTTGAACCCCAAGACGACGGACAAAGTCCAGTGATTTGCTCCGCGGCACTTTTCATGAGATCCAGAGTCTCCTTGAACGAAGTTGGCACAAATTTGCCGCTGCCAATGTTGTTTGGGACAAAGACTGGCAAAGAGGTCAGCCGTTCAGGGCTTGGACTACTAGGCTGACAGAGCTGACACAGGCCTTGACTGGGAGCAAAAAGATGCGAAGTACAGTACTTCGAAGGAGGGGTCGTTTAGGGTTGGAAGCGGCTTGATGTCATTGTTAATTATCTATGCTTCTGTCATAATATGTATGAAAGTTTGTATGCTGGGGGGGTACGAGGACGAATTGGGGGCTGAGGCTAGCTAGGCTAGCTCAAACATGGTTCCAGTAATCCGTTGCAGTGTACTCATATATTTATATAAGGCATGGACCGAAACCTACTAACAGTTACTAACATCCAATTTGACGTCAGATGAAATTGTGCCAGTGGTCCACTTTTCAATGGCTCCAAGCCGTAACGCTGTGAAACTCCGCGGCACCAGGGAGAAAGACAAGAAGGCCAAGGCCTGTGGCTTGGAAGTGGCCTGACTATTTTTCGCACTCAGAAAGATTAAAAGTAACATTCAGATACATTCAGTTTTAAAATGTTCTAACGTAGATTCCTAGATAATAGTAAAGTTATGTAGAAGAGTACTCAGCAAATTACTTGACTTTGGCTCAACTTAGTAGACAAGCGGTTTAGGGGTTACTATGGATGATTACTTGGAGCGCATTCGTTGAAGCCCTGGCTCAGATGGATATGGACCAAAGGAAAATAGGACACTCCCAAACTCTCAGATGGATGGTGATATCAGTAGTGTTGTAAGATGTTATACCCTACAGATCCCTATGGTTATTTAACACAGCTATGGAATATGGATGAACATGGCCCATTTATGCATGACGACGATGAGTCGATGAGTTCAACAGCTTGACCGGTCTGTAGAACAGGAGCGAGAGAGAAGTCGCGACAGAGATCGGCCGCTTGTTCAACGAAAGTTTCGCGTCGGTGGGATTTCGGCACCCTGCCGAAAGTATCATAGACAAAAACTGATATATATTCTATCATAGTGTCATAGACAAAAACTGATATATGTATATGTATAAAAACTGATATATATATATATATTCAAAACAGAAACGATCTAAAACGTCTGCCATGCGAACATGTCTGAAATCAGGGGAATCACACCTGGATGAACCCCCACGATGGTCTGGACTAGAGGTTTGTTGATGACGGCACGCTCAATCCGCAAAGTCATGGACTTTGATACCCAAAGAAATATCTTAATTCTGGTAAAATAATACAAAAAAATGATAATTTGAAAATTCTTCATTTTGGGACAGCCAAATGATGTAACTCATAGATCAGTTCTGAGATGTTTCTTCTCCGCCATACGCATCGCATCTGATTTCCCAAGTTCTGCCAAGCGAGGAAACGAAAAAGCCGGAGCCGTAGCCGCGACAAGAAAAAGCGGCGGGAGCGATCTCGCAGCAAGAAGCGCTCAGAGGAACGGCCAGCTTTGCAGGACACGGCCCTGACGGCCATTTTTTGGAACTTGGATCTTGGGTACAAAATGATGGGAGTCTACCAGGTATAGATGTATAGATGGGGTTTCATCTATCTCTATATATACGACCTACACACTTTTATTGTATATAGTATATATATAATTCCCTCCGGGGCGGACGTTCGCCCAAAGTTTCATTGGGGGTTTAGTTACGTTTTGATTTGTTCAGGATATATTTCAGATTGTTTTAGGGTTTGCTTAGCGCTGGTTTAGATTTTCTTTCGGGTTTGTTTAGGGTTTATTTAAGGTTAGGTTATTTTTAAGGTTAGGTTATTTTGGTGTTCTTTCAACGTCTTGCGGTTTGTTGAGGTCTCAGTTAGCGGCTCGCAACACTGCAAATTACGGAGGATATCTTTGAGATAGGTGATTTTGGCACCGTCTTAGGTAAGCGCAAAAATGCCATGAGACGCAGGACATATCAATATTTTACATGCTCGCAATGTGCAAAAAACACGCACGGAAACAACACAGCAGATTGCAGTCCCGCATGGAATTCCGTGGATTTCGGGCAAACGTCAGCCCCCTAGCGGCCCTAGCCATATAATTATATATATATACACGCTATAATATACACATAAATTATGATGACTGCCTTCCGGGCAGTTGACTTCCGGGATTTGGACGGCAGGATGGGGCAGTTGCCATCGAAGACGATGAGACGACCACAGCTGTCATCTAACTGTGCCCTGGGCGCACTATGTGGCCGTAACTGGCTCGTTGAATCACTAGAAATAATTATAGAGATTTAATGTAATGGGATATTAACCATTAAGAATAGGGATACATATTAAGGATTCATAAAAAATAGGGATTACACTGGGAATATAATGGGAATATTGTTGATATGTGGAAATATAATGGGAATATTAATCATTAAGAATATGGATTGAACCATTAAGAATAGGAACTTACTGTTACATTATACTGGGTATATAATGGTATTATTGGGAGATATGGGAATATAATGGGGTTACCTTGCTCAGTGTTGATTGATATAGGAGGTTATGCTACCTGAGTTTTTTTTGGGATTCTTACGCCACAGAATCGGGATAAACCAACCAGTATGAATGGGATGACCATCATCGTTCGACGAGACGACGAAGACTTTGGGAAACACCGATGACCAACTTGATACCCTCTGGTGAACTAACATAGCAATGGAAAATCACCATCTTTAATGGGAAAATCCACTATAAATAGCCATTTTCAATAGCTATGTTAGTTTACCAGGGGGTAGTTCATGATGGTTCATGATAGTTCTACGGATCCAGGATGTAAAAATTGCCTCTTCGGGTGTGATCCGCGAATCTCCGCAGCATCATTTTGACTTTGACCACGGTGCCAGATGGGTAGTTTCTGAAAAGTGGGAACCACAATCTTTGAAACTGCTGTTTTTTCTGTTGGAAGCTGTGGGTCAACGGGCCAAGATGGCTGATTTGTTGCCACCCGGACAGTGACAGGTCTGGCGTGCTTCTGACGTTTGCGGAGGTAAAAAAGACTTGGCTATGGCCTGACCCCGATGCCAGTGTGGTGGAACTTCCAATGCCCAAGTTGGACATTGTTTTTTTGATATTTGTTTTTTTCTTGATGGCTATCCAGTCACTTCTCCAGGCCTAACTGTCGGTTTCTTGATGTTTTTTCATGTTTCTGGATCATTTTCACTTGAACTTATAGAAGAATCTGATTATCCAGTGGTGAACGAAGGCTGGCAATTGGAGCGGTTGGGGTATCCATATTCCGAAAAGTTCCCTATTTTTCACGGGGAGCCAGTTGGAGCCACGGATTGTTGCAATCTCAAGGCTCAAGGTGGTCACGATCGAAGAATTCGATCACGTGGCCGACCTGCAAGATTTTACTGTACAAACTTCAGCCATGCAAGGTTTATTCTTATATGGTTAGTCTAGTTTAGTATTAACCATCCAATTATTGGGGTACCTAATTTTGACCCATACCCATATATATATATTTAAGGTTTATTCATATATTATATATATATTGGATGATATTGGATCCAATGGGTTCCACTGCCTTGGACTGCCAGGGACTGGTTTTTTGTTTTCGCTCACCTCCGCTTGCCCTTAAGTTGTTGAGTCCCTATTTTTGGTTCGAAGTGTTCACAGCGAAACGGGAAGCCGGGAAGCCCCCCATGCACAACAAAGCAGGTCACGTTAGGGTTTTCCAGCATCGCTCAAGCGCGAGATCTGCTGACGTTGACATGACGGTGATTCCCTACAGGCGCATTTCGGGATTTGGATCGCGATCGAAATCCTCAGCCCTGGTGACCGATGGGACTCCCCTACAGATCCCCAGTAGATTCGAGAGTCCAGTGGAGTTTGGAAGGGCTGGAAGCGACCTTTCAAAGTAAGTTCAGTGACAGTACTTGGAAGTGCAGTTCCAGTTATAATGTGGATATGTAACCATAGTTAAAGGGGCCCCAGATCCCAACAAACATGAGGGTGTTCAATTCCCATGATATCAATTAGTACCATGATGTACCCTCAACATCAGCCAGTATGGCGTATATTTTTCTGGCCCCACCGATCCTTGGCGGCTGTAATCAGGTGCTCGGCCTCCACGGCTTACAGTAACTAGATGTAACTAGCAATGCATTAATCGTTGCTATTTGGGCAACAATTTCAATGAACCATTTCATTCATTTTCAGTAGGGTCTCAAACATTCTCGGAGCCCCGAAGTTTTTTGAGTTGTGAATCATCTAAAGTCAACCTGAAAGAAGCAATCTTTCTGGGTGCGTCTGGGTGCATCGCCATTTCGTTTCTCTATCCCCGGTTTCACCCCGGTGCCAGGGAAGACTATCAGCAGCTTCCTTGTCTTTTTTGAGCCTTCATGAGTTTCAGGCCACCGGAATCTTCCGCGGATTCACAAGATCAACAAGCCACCACGTATATCCAAGACAGTCTCCACGTAGATATTGCATGATATTGCATGATAACTTTGGTAGCTGTGAAATGAAATGTTGTATTGTTTTATATGAACCTAAACATAGACATGAATGGTCTTATGAATGTGACAATATGACACCAAATTTCATTTTTCTTGCTTCTACCTCGATTCTGCAGATCTTTTTGACGGGTTTATAGTGGCGTTGAACAGGTGAGAATTGGAGGCACTAGGATGTCGTGGCACCAATATTCCTGGAAGCAAATCCTGGCCTGCCACCAGATGTTCCTATGTGAGGGTATCTTTGTTAAAGCGATATTATATCTTTGCAGCCGAATCCCAGGCCACGGTTAGGTGAGAATGGTCAACTCTTAAAAGTGACCAGCTTTCTTGGTTCGGTGTCTATGCAAATTGGTTTGCAAGACACGTCATACACGCAAACAGGGGCTGGATCAGGCTCGATCATGCAACAATTCGGAAGCACGAAACATCAAAATTGTCATGGGCACATGGGTATGGCTCCTGGTTGATGGTTTGGAACATGGCTTTTATTTTCCCATATATTGGGTTCATGTCATCATCCCAACTGACTTTCAGTCCATCATTTTTCAGAGGGGTAGGCGAAAAACCACCAGGCTCAAAGTTGCGTAGCTCTAGCCGCTCTAGCCCTCTTTTCATCTGGAGTTATGGAGGTGTCCTGGAGCTACCCCAAAATCATCCTTACCCTCTGGTTATTTAACATAGCCATGGGAAATGGCCCATTTATAGATGGTTTACCTATTAGAAATGGTGATTTTCCATGGCGAACTGTTAGTCATAACCAGATGGTAAGTCAATTTTAGTACACCCATGGTGACTCGGGGGATCCTGTGCCAGGAACGATTCCTTAGCGGGTTTCCTCTCCAGGGACATCATTGACCGGGAGATCCGGCAGATCTGCGAACGGCACCCGGAGATCTTGGAGGATAACACCATCATCCGCAAGTCGCAGGGACGCTATCGGATCAATGGCCGGGAAGTGTCCATCAGTTTGGTGACCAGAGAGACCAAGGAGGAGGAGACGAACTTCGGAGATGTGTTCGGAGACCGAAATGGAAACACCTGTTGACTGAAGATACTGTATATTAGAATTACGTATGAATAATGTGGGTAAAACAATAATAAACCACCCATTTGCGAATGGTTTATACCACCTATTTATGGTGATTTTGGGGATGGTTTATTGTTGTTTTAACCGTATTATTAGAAACATGAAGAATATATAGATAGGCGGTTTGAATAGTTAGCGGCAATTTTTGTGGTCAACACATGTCACAACTCCACTAATGAAGTTCTGAGAACTTCATTAGTGGAGTTGTGACATGTGTTGACCACAAAACCGGTCGACAATTGCTTGCAGCCGTGGTTTCATGGCGGCTTGGTTTAATGTCAGGTGATGCAGTTATGGACTGGTTGAACATGATTGAACCAGTTTTTTTCCTTAAACGCAGGGACTCAATTCTACTTTCGACAAAAACACTGATTAAAGCATCCCCGGTTAAATTGCAAATATCTCCAGATATATTTCTTGTGAAAAACACCTCATCAACGCACCTTTGAAAAATTCACATGGGAGGAGAACTGGGACAGCGCTCTGCCGTCCAAATGTCCCTCCTCCAATATGATCGAAATCATCGAGGAGGTCAATGCCTTGGAACCCGCCATGGGCCCAATGGCAGCAGATCCCAACGATCTCATCGTGAGGGATGGACCACTGACCCAGCCCTTTATGGACTATGTCTTCGACACAGGTGGGGGCGTTGGACATGAGGACCAAAAAAGGGGGTAACATGAAAATCTATAAGATGCTAGGGGATGATGTTCAAAGCAATTCAAAAGATGTTTTAACAGATGTTTAAAGATGATATTCAAAGTTGGAAGCCAGTTCAGTCGTCACTTCCAAGTTGGAATCAAGTTGCACACCGAATCAACAGCGGTGGCTCCGGTGGCTCCATACCTGCCATGGAGCCAGGTCAGAACGAGACCTATGCGATCGAGGCATGTCACAGTGATGGTGATGTGACTTCCGTGCCACTGGCATCAGATGCTTAGCGGCGCGGGTAATGTCGAAATTTTGGACTGGATGGTTCACTGAACATGTCATGTACATGCAACACTGTCATGCATGCATTGTGAAGACACGTCCCTAAAAATAGATAACAAACAGACACAAATTTTCTTCGTGTCGTAACATGCACAAACTTTTTTCTCATAAGAAACGCTCAGCTTATGCTCTGTAGTGAAACCGTGTCCGAAGACAAAAATCAGATGCTACTCGTACTGCTGACCGCTTTTGCGGTTCGTGCTTTGGAAATAAAAGAATCAATTCATGCCACAGTTTGACAGCCTTAGAGCCCCATGGTAAAAGTATAACCAAAGAGCCAGAGCTCGTTTTCACGTCGCTGTCGGCCTCGTTGATTGAAATAGATACTTTTGTCTGGAGTTTGTGGCATGGTGGGGGTGTGGTACTGCGTATATATATATATGTATATATAAATATTTCTATGTAAACATGTATGTGTATATATATATATACATGTCTATGTATATATATATATATTCATGCTTATATATGTATATATATATATATATGTATATATCTATGTATATATATATATATGTAAATATATATGCGTATATATGTATATATATATATGTATATATATGTTTATATATATATATATGTAAATATGTTCGTATGTATGTATATATATATATACATACATATGTATGTGTACATATATATATATATATATGTGAATATGTATATATATATGTGAATATATGTATATAAGTGCGTATATATATATATCTGTATATTTAAATACGAATATGTGTATATGTATATATATATGTACGTATCTATAACATGTATATATATATATATATGTATCTATAACACACGCATACACACATACATACATACATACATACATACATACATACATATATATAGGAAGTAGATACATAGCACATGTATATATGACTATAGGTAGCACGTAGGTACCTAGAGGGAGTATGTGTGCTAGTTGGTAGCATGTACCTAGTAAATGCGAGGCTGGTAGTCAGAATCGCTGCAAAAACCTAGCAAATACGAGGCTGGACATCAGAAATGCTGCCAACAGCTTGCAAAGGTGGGGTGCCACCTCGGGACCCATCCCATTGGGGGGGGACCTCGCGGTCGGAAGGCGATATAATTACATAAATATCCCTTATCCCATCCCCATCTGGTTGAATTATCCAGATCCATCAGCCATCCACTGCTGCCCTGAGGACATGAAGGGTGGGAAGCTGAAAGTGGAGCCTGGAGATCGATTGGAGGCTGTTGGGAAACTTCCCCTGGGGTAAACATCAAAAACATAGAACAAGATGTGTAAAAGCAATGGTTTTTTTTTGCAGGAAAATGGCTAAACTCCACATCCTTGGTTAAATCCAAAATCTTTAGTGGTGTGAAATCCAAATGTTTGTTGCTTCACTCCAATTTCGGATATGATGTTTTGCCTTAAGACGGCACCCCAAATCATCGAAAAGTTAGACGATTTGTGTATTGAACCCCATGGGTTCATGGTTAACCCCCGATTCTGAAACAAAAGTGCCCTTCATTTGGGGGTTTTCCATGAACCCATGAGGTAAAATTTTGCTGCTTAAGTATAATTTTCGTGCTTCTGGTTGGCTAAATCCAACTCTCTCGTTGGTTCAATCCCAATTTTTTTTAGTTCGATGACCTGAAATCCCAATCTGTTCTTCAAAGCTCCATATACATATACATATATATATATCTTACTATGATCATTATATTACCAGATACTATGTCACTATACTATCATATGGATGATATATACATCTATAGTTATAAAACTATATATATATGGGGATTTCCATTTCCAATCATGGGGGATCCCAATAGCTAGACTTATCACTATATCCCTATACTACTATAGTATGGCTTATATAGTTTCAAATAGTAGCATATTTTTCCTTAGGAAACCTCGCATTTCTATAGTAGTATATTATCATAGATATAATTTAATAGTATATTCTATCTGCCACTAAATAGTTATAAAATAGTAGTAATTATATTTTATAGGTTTCCAATAAAAAAAATAAGCTATAAAATCATTATAGGAATTATTGATTGTTTACGCTATTATACCATCATGGGGGATTTCCCAAAAGCTGGATGGTTACTGGAAAATCATTAAAAACTGGAGATATATCTGGATGGTACCCCTATTTTGGGAAACCCCCAAACAATAATCATTGACCAGATTTATCCCCAAAACTCTGCCATCTTTCCCGGAAACCTGGCCCTTTTGCGGTGTCTCCGTAGGCCATGAGCCTCGCCTGGAACGCGCTGGAAACGGCCGACGCACCGAACGCCGACGAAACGAAGGCCTTCGAGGCCTTCGGGGCCGACGCCGAGGCCGAAGGCTTCGGCGAGCTGCCGGAGATGCCGCTGCCGGCGCCGTTGCCGGGGGATGCCCAGATGGGAGCGGCAGAAATGGTGGGTATAATAATATTAAGTATATATATATAGGTATAGTATAGATATAGTATAAGTATATAGTATATATTTATATAGAGGTATTTAGTATATATAGCTATATATATAGATAGCTATATATGGTTATATATATATGGTTATATATATATATGGGTATGAAAGTGTACCCAGATGATAAGATATTAAAGAACTATATAATCCATATCACCATCCAGCTATTGGGGACCCCCCATGATTTGAAATCCCCATATATATTTAAGATTATAGAACTATAGATGGTATAATTGATAATGTAAATAACCCAGATGATTTAAGATTATATAACTATAGATGGTATAATAGTGTAAATAATTCAAATAATATAATATTTTATCACTATAATATGTATATATATATCATTCATATAATAGTAGTACAGGGATATAGTGATAAATATGTTAATATACTGATCGTATATTGGGACATATATATATATTAGAATATATGTATGATATAGTAACCCATATGACAATATTAAAGTTAATCGCATTGTTCTGGGCTTATAGCTTGGTTAACTATGATATGGGAAGATATGTGATCCACCTGGGATATATAGGTAATCATGATTAAAATGATGATATACTGGGATGGAATATTATATATATGGACCATCCTCATGAAATATCTCTATATATATATATATATCTATATCTTTAAATCTATACATACACAAATAACCCGTATAGTATACAGTAATTACTTTACAGTCATCGACAGAATTATGGAAATGAAAAAAAGGTTCGGCGCCGCAGTTAGCGAAAAAGGTTGGGGACCGAAACCAAGACAAAAAATTAGCTAGATTACGGACTTTCAAAAAAAATAA
>Ga0126342_10019875_pt1 | contig 11357 bp, 17 predicted proteins | sample Cyp1metagenome_FD_92528 | JGI IMG/M metagenome (GOLD analysis project Ga0126342, IMG submission 92528) | Coral microbial communities from Lord Howe Island, Old Settlement Bay, Australia - Cyphastrea 1 metagenome | ecosystem: Host-associated > Invertebrates > Cnidaria > Coral ...
GACCCAATTTCCAGGTTGTAAACAGTTTCAGTTAAGGTTGTTGTGGCCGACCACAAACCCGAATGCAGGAGGAACGGGAGACAGGCGTGCGCTAAGGAAGGATTGAGGACGGTGGCTTCCCACCTGTGAACTAGTTAAATAAAGGCTCCACACTAAAGTGAGGCGCGACCCATTGGCCAGGAATTCACCAGCACGTTTGTATTCCTTTGTTCCTACAGCATAGTTGACTCCTCTCCAATCCCTGTGGGGCCACCTTCCTGTAAACAAAATCGTCATACTCCATGCCACCGCTTTCCAGAAACAATCAAGTGTGCCAAGTTCACCTCAAATTGTTGGGGATTGCAACACCAAATTAGCATCAAACTTTCCCGCGTGGGAAGCATTGAAGCTGCGAGGCTGAACCAAGACCATACAATGGAAAACTTGCAATAACATTTGCCCCGTCCTGCTACAGGGACCTCATCTCCATGTATTGCTATAGGAATACATTGCGCAGGGTTCTTAGAAAATGACTGGTCTTTCAATGCAGGTGTGTTCTTGCATTGTTGCCAAAAACGTTGCAAGTCTTCTTGGCCCCTTGGCAAAAAAGCTTTGTGAAATTGGTCAGGGTGTTTTGCATGCATGAGTGCAAAAAAAGTTCATGTGGCATCAGCAGGTTTGCCATTGTCTCACCCATTTTACTTGGGATCTCCAGGGTGGTCATGGGACAGAGATTGTAACGGGAATCTACCATCCTCATCAAATCCCGGTACATGTTGTTGGGATACCGGCCTTCATTGCCAATTTTAGAGAGGAATTTGAGATCACGAAGTAATTTCCCTTCAACTGCCTTCTCCACATCTTGCATTGCAAGCGCCGCAATGGATTGCATTTGTTGCGGTGACATTCTACCCCAGGCGAACTCATTCAACAAATACTCAGCGACAGCACTGTTAGACTCTTCCTGCAGAGCAGCTGCGGCTAAGCGCTGGTGGATTCCTCCTCGTGCCATGTCCATGAAAGGTTTCAGTCGAAGTTATTGCGGTGCACTGTGTGTCACACTTTCTGGAAGAGTCGTGTGCACGAGTTCTTGCTTTGATACATGAACATATATTCAATTAAGCGATATAGAGTTTGTCAATGGGTTCTGCTGAGACGTTCCTGTGTTGACATTCACACATGAACAATTTGTTTTTCAATTGGCATGTGTACGTTTTCTTCCATTTTGCAAGTTATTGTGCTATCTTTTTTCTCTAATCACATATATTTTTAGATACACGAACCTGTGATTCACTAATGCAGAGCTGCAAGTAGATATACATAATACATGATATATATCTATACGATATATTTAAACATATGTATGTATGTTTTATATACTTACAAGAACAATCAACATCACAAAATGCACGAACTCTGCTTCAGCCAAGAAACACACGACATCAAGCATGCAAGAACACCCACTCAAGACTGCGAATGTCAAAACTCATGAACGCAGAAACATAACATATTTAAAGCCTGATTTCATGCAGGAACCTTCAACTTTCATACTATACTTCGCTTCACACACAATTCCTTTTCTGTCAGGCATTTAAAATGAGTATGCAATCTCACAGCAAGAACTGTATTGCGGAGAAATAGATGACTTGTAGCTCATCGGCGATGCGAGTGGCTGCAGAGCACAAGACAAGTTCCAAGAACAATCAAACAAAACATAGCTTGACTAGAAGTTTGAATAAGAACATGTTTGCTCTTACAAGTGCTCACAGTCACGCAGCGCAAGCACCGCCAAAAAGCGTGCATCTCAAAGAATGCCTCCGTAGCGGAGTAGCTGCCTGTGACAACATGCAGGAACTGATGTCAGAATGCACGAACAAATGCCAGTGCCAGCCAGTGGCAGGAACACTCATTTTAATATATCATCTATAATTCTTCTGAAACATTTTGCAAATAAATATTTATACATAGCGTTTGTGATACGACATATATGACTCTTTTGAAACTTTTTATATATTACAAATGATCAAGAATCTTGGTGGCCAGCACGTGCAATTTCCAAGAACATGGAGCTCTGTACAATCCATCTCGCAGCAATCATAAGATCATCAGCATGATCGCGATTTCAACATAGCAGAGCAGCCTGCAAGTTTCTCCTGGGCAAAGCGAGCAATGATTTTCTGGTCATCCAGAAACTTCTTCAAATTTGAGCGAGTCAGTTTGTTTCCATCGATCTGGCCAAACAACAGTGCGCGCTCAAAGTCACCGTGGCTGGTCAAGAGCTTTCCCATGGTCGCTTTCCTGTGGCAGCATGTGGAAGTGCGTGTTTAAAACCAAAATCAGTGTTTCACCAGCCATGCTATATGTGTCTGTGCATGAAACCATTAGTCTAGAATAGTATAGATGCAGTCGGGCGTCGCGGTCTGAAAGACATCGTCGTTCTCATTGCTCTCAATCTTGGCCAATAAGGCTTTTCCATCTTTCATCAGCTTTTCAACCGCAGTCTTTGCAAGACTCAAAGCCTCATGACCCTTCTGAAGGGATTGTCCTGTCATCTCAGCTTCCTCTCGATACATCAGGGCCAACCTGCAACATATATCACGCGGAAAAAAAAAAGGGAAGGTTTCAGACTACACTGTGACAAACATGTTAGTCTGATTTTCAACTTCAAAAGAAACAAACCGCAAGAACATGACAACGCAAGTACAAAAGCAAGTACAAACGCACGTACAAACGCACGTACAAACGAACGAGCTTAGAACACTCAACGAATGCAAGGGACTGCTTCGACTGAGACTCAGTGGTTGGGATAGACTTGGAACCTGAAGATGACGGGCCAATGTTTTCCAGGGTCACCTCTGGCACAACCTGATCAAAGACCCTTGCGAATGTTTCACCTGCAGTCTTATCCAACTCGATGGTGTCGGTTTCCAAGACCTCCGCCGTATTCTTCTCAGCCTCGTTCTTGAAGGTCACGTTTCTGGCAGCATACAAGCGCAGCCCACCGCTTTTCCATGTCACCACCTCACCACTCTCGATGCACTGCTGGAGCTCATCATTATCGAGCCCATACTTTTTGCAAAATATGAGCCTTCCAAAACCTTCCTCCATCTCAGTTGCGTTCTCCTTCTTGCTGATCGTTTTCTGCATTGTGTAGTGCTTCGGCATGATGAACTTATCCTGCAACACCAACTTGCCATTCTTCTTGTTGAAGATTGAGTTGATCAAGCGTGTTTGGTCGACCCGAGTGGCACATGTGTGCCATGCTTGGAGTGCCGCTTCTGGAATGGCACCTGCCTTCAACATTCCAAACCATTTTTTGGCTTTGGACCGATCTCGTCCAGACTCCACATCCACAGTAGGGTCATCTTCAGCCTCTTCTTCTTCTGCTTGTTCTTCATTGGTTCCTTCTTTCTCGTTGTTGCCATCTGTGAAGAGTTCAAAGGCTGATTCCAACTTGCTTGCAGGCTTCTTCATCACAGTTTGAGATTTCTTGGGATCAGTCTGTCCTCCACTACTTTTACTTGCACTGGACTTTTCCTTTTTCTTTGGTGGCTCTGCGGTATCTTCACCTTCATTCTTCAAAGCTGAGGCAGGTCTCTTCAGCTTGCTCGGAGACGCCACAGACTTAGCCAAAGCTTTAGCCAAAGCTTTAGCCTTGGCTTTCGCCTTGGCTTTCGCTTTGACTACTGCCTTGGCTTTGGCCTTCGCTTTTGCTTTGCCTGTGGCAGATTTCTCTGAGTTGCTGGCAGGCTTTTTCAGAACCTCAGGTACATCAGGTCCATCAGGTCCATCCTGATTTTCTTCGTCAGGAACGTCATGAACTGGACTCGCTGTTGCTTGAAAAGCATCACCAGGAGGCTGCGAATCTTCAGCATCATGATTTTCTGGCTGAGTAAGTGGAACCTCCTCTTCCGCCATGTCACGAACAGAACTAGATGCACATGCAATTTGAACCACAAGAACAGCTGTAGGTGTGACATTGTGAATGAGCTGAACAAGAACACGTCAAGTGCAGAAATCAGGAACACATGGCACAAAGATCACAAACAGCAAGACTTCCTTTTGTGTGAAACCCTTCGCATCACAGGATCAAATGTCCAAAAGATAGAGCTGAAATATTTTTCCTTGAGCTGGTGTTCGCGCGCACTTAAACAAAACAGTTTCTGAACCACGCATAGTGCAGTTTGCACTATTCTTAGTGCAAACTGCACCAAAAGTGCACTATGGCATAGTGCAGTTTGCACTATGAATGGTGCAAACTGCACCAAAAGTGGAATATGACATTTTCCAAAAACATATTTTTTCATTAAAAAAAATAACTATTTTCTCAAAAATGTCACATATTTTTCTTACAAATGTCAATGTTCATGCATTTTTTTGAAGAAACAAGTTGGGAGCACGAACAGATCCATCAGTAAATACAGGCGTGAAACTATACCAACTCTTGTTGCATTGCAAAGTCACACAATGTCTGAGGCATGCCCTAAACACAGCACGAACCGAATGCGTTTTTGACATGAACTCTTTGCCGCGTTGTGAATCTTTGCAGCGCTGGCACAAAAGCCACACAGCATAGCACGGACCTGTGTGCGTCCAGTGCAGTGGAAAAATGAAAAACTCATGGAGAGCATCTGAGGCTACAAATCATCATCACTTGACATTGGATGATCATCAGGATCAACTTCGGGCAATGCATTGATCATTTCATTCTTCAGATCCTGCTGGACATCTTGTGGTCGAAAAACAAGAATGCGCTTCGATTCAGGTGCATTCCTGTCTAAAATCAATGTGGACTCGAAGGCAAGATTCTTAGCAATCAAGCGTGCCACCAAGTCTGATGCCGCACGCGCATAGGTGATGCGCTCCTAGATGCTTTTCACACAGCTGCCAAAGCAAGAACTCACACTATATAGATATATGTAATATAGATAATATATATATATATATACTATATACTTATATATTATTGTATGTTTTTGTTTGACACTGCATATAAAAGCATGTATGTTTATGTTAATTTGCGAACATACATACCCAGGGAGAGGTGGTGAAAGTCTACTGTGGAACATGATGAATACTAATCCAGGTTCATCTTTGAAGTAGAACAGCGCAGCCAAGAAGTTGTCGGTAGCGCCATACCTGTACTCCACTGCTACAACTGGAAGGGTAGGGGATGGCACCACAGTCGAAGAACACATGATTGTCGGCATCGTAGTGTGGATGAGGATTCCCATCATCGGAAGCTTGTTGTGGACATGTTTGTAGACCAAGAGAAGTCGGTCATACATCTCATCGCTACCATGGTAGATGAACTTGTAGGCACCGGAGCCCATACCAACTTGCATGTAAATATCTTGGTGGAGTACTACCTTTTGCCAATGGCCTTCCCAAAGCTTTGTAACGCTGCCCATTGGTGGAGTAGAGTTCGGTCGATAGGGGCACACCTGCATAAAGACCACCTTCGTGCCATCTTCAAGCGCAAAATCCATGGTGAAGAAAGAGCAAACTTGCAAGAGCACCAAACGCAAGAACATCAGATCTATACCAGCTAAGTTTTCACTACAGGCTTAAGCAAAAAATACAAAGACAGTGGCATGAACTCCACAATCCATCATGAAGCAGCTCATGATTTGAACTTGCAAATCACATTGCTGTTTCACAACTGAGCTCTGCAGCGTTTTCAACAAAAACGTGTGAATACACAATTTCTATTCTATCTAATTAAAAACATGTTTGCTTTGTGGGTTGATATCACACAGTTTGTTAGAACATTCAAAATTTGCATGCGAAACTGAAACTCTGTGACATGTGCTTGAGTTCCTACTTTCTTTCACATTTGTTGTGCAGTTGTATAGAATGGTGCAACTGCAAGAACTGTCTTCAGAACAGGCACAAGAACACTTTTTCTCACTCACTCGATCAAGCTCTTATCTCAACAGACGCACATATATGTATATATATGCAACAAGAACTGAACTGCGACGTGCTGCGCAAAAATCGCATTGAACATACGCAGCAAGAACAGACATATGTCCAGTCCGCAAGCTGTTATCCAAAATGTTCACATCAAATTAAAATCAAATTCACAAACGCAGAGATCTGCATGCATACAATACAGAGAACACTTGCATTGCATGCTCCGAGGGCATGCACAAAGGTCATCCTCACAGGTCATCGTCACAGATATCGTCAGCAGCTCCTCGTTGCACCTGTCAAAGAACAGGTCCCAATTTTTTTACAGCATGAACGAAGTTTCTGTTTGGACGTATGTATATACATATGTGTATATCAGTGTATATACGTAAAACTACATTGACAGGTTGACATATGTGTATATTCCGAAACATATTCAGCACAGGCTCTCTACGTTCATCCTCATCGGTGCTAAGCGTTTCCGTTGATGACGAACTCACGGTATCCACGGCGTCAAATGGTGATGGTCTCGTTCCCTCAACTTTGCAACTTCTGTGAAAAACGCAAGAATTGGAACTAGAAGCTTGATTATTATACGGTCACCACTTGTGATTGACATGAAAGTGTTTAAAAAACAGCAGGAACAGCAACAAGAACCAAAGCAAGAACTTTGGAAGCTGAGAAACAGCAGCGGAGGATGCACCCGAAACGTAGCCTCCAGAAGCTCCAACCCAATCAGCAGGTGGCTCAAGCGGCATTGGCTGCAAAGTATGAAATGGGAAAGGTGGTGGGAATGGAGGTGGCGGCCCAGGTACCACGACATGACGGGCAGGAACTCCATGATAGCCACCACATGGCATCCCATGACTGCCAGCCATGTTAGCTGGCGGTGCCGCAGGAACCCCAATGCTCGCTGGTGGTCGCTGCACAGGTCTTTGCATCACATCAGGAGGCTGATTGGCCACCTTTGGCGGTGGGACAGCACGAACTCCTCCAGGAACAGGTGGCTGATTGGCCACCGGTGGCGGTGGGACAGCACGAACTCCTCCAGGAACAGATGGCTGATTGGCCACCAGCGGCGGTGGGACAGCACGAACTCCTCCAGGAACATGCAAAGCACGGAACGAAACGGAGCAAGAACCGGAAGAACCTGAAGCAGGAACATGTACTTCACCTGCAGGAGCAGCTTTGCCAGCTTTGCCTTCGGCAAGCCATGCGGCTGCAAGAGAACCCCGTGGTTTCGGAATATTCACTGCTGAGCCACCTTCAGCCTGAATCTTGAAAGGCTGGGCCTTGACCGCCTTAACCGGAGCCACACTCGTCCTCAAAGGACGCACTGTTAACCCCGGTATCTCCAAATTTCTCAGATCGATCTGAGCCTGAGCTGCATGCAAGGGCGATTGATAGCCATGAAAAGTTGCTATCGGTTGATGCGGTTGCGCTCCGGGAGGACCTACAGGTTTTTTCAGCAGAAAAACGCAAAAAAAAACGCAAGAACAGAACGTGCAAAAAGCAGGAACATAGTCAAATGTGTTTCAAAAATCACGAACATATAGTCACATGTTTTTCAAAAATCCATAACATAGTCAAATGTGTTTCAAAAATGCGAAACAAATGCAGGGACCCAGCGGCTGAAAATTTGGATGTCTTCTGGGATCGGCATGTTGTTCGTGATCAGGTAGTTGAAGATCTCCTGGTGAGTTCTTGCTTTGCCACACCGCTTGAACTATGCACAAAACACAAGAACACATAAGCGAACTCAAAGCAAGAACAACTGCACAGATTCTTGCAATATGTTTTCAAAGTTTTGTTTATATATAATGACAAAAACATATTCATATTCATTTCTGTATATATATATATATACCTACATCTGTAAAATGTATATATACATAAATCAATTTTATATATATATTTATATTTATAACCACAGTCCTCGCGAGTTATGTCACTGCGCCATCCGCCAACGTAAATGCGCTGCATCGCTGGTGAAGACCCAGCCATTGCCACTCACACAGAGTCGCGAAAAAAGAGGACTTTGATAAAACAACATGTTGAAACATTTGTGACATATACCAGACTATATAGTGAACATCTTGTGGAATGAATTAACATAAATGCGTCATGAACATAACCAAACAGCACGCGATTGTCCCGACAGGTCGCATGGGCCTCAAAATTGCTCTGAGTTTGAAACATTTCCAAAGCATACATGCCGAAGTTCCTGCATGGAAATTGAAACATTATATATATATATATTTATTTAAAAAAAAAGAACATGACTATTTATAGTTCTATAGCATGAACAGTGTTCTGGTGCAGGTGCGAATGGAAAATCACAGCAATATCATCAGTTGAAGTTGCAACAACCAGAAACGCAAGAACATGCTTTGCAGATATGTTTTTGTGACTCTGGCGCACATGTAGCATGTGAGATGCAGCACGAAAAACTAACTTTAAAATCTGTACAGAAAAAATCTTGATTTCTCTAGTCAACATCTTCGACCAATGTGCCAGCTGCACGTGCATCATCCACTGCTTTCCATCCAGCTGCGGTTGCTCGTTCTCGGGCGTCCTCATCTGTCATGTTGGCACCATCTCGCATCTCCTTTCTCAACTTGTGGAGCAGGTTGTGATAAGTGCGGCTGTGCACATTTTTGGGATCCATTTTCAATGGTTTTTTCTCCTGCAGCTTTGCTTGAAAGTGGCAGGAGCTGTTTTGCTGTTTGAAAAATTACACATGAACGCAGAAACTGAAAACGCAAGAACACTGTCTGTGTGCTGTTTGTAGATTGCAAAACATGAAACAAACACATTAAAACCTTAAGAGCATGCATTGAAACAAAACCTGATACAATATACTCGGTATATGCATGAAATTGAAACAGGATGACAATGACTGTTCTTGCTGTCCTTCTTGTCTGCAGGTTTCTTTTTTCCTGCACTCTTCTCTGTTTTTTTCTTCTCAGAGGAAACATCATCAGGCCCAGGCACAACTGCTGATGCGGGCCGTTTCTTACATGATGAGGGTGCTGCAGCTGGTTTCTTCTTGGCCTTGGACTTCTCAGGTTTTGGCATTGACTTTTGGGGTACATGTTTTTCTGCTTCAAGACGCAGGTCAGCATCCTTCATTTCCCCTTGGTGTTCATGCGTTTTCGAAGTAGGATCGGCCACTTCGTGGCTTGGAAAGATTTGAAGAAACTTTGGAAAATTGTGGGTCAAGGTTTTTGGGTGTGACTTTGCCTTTCTTTTCGCAATTTGCTGAACCCGACTCATGGTTGCTTGACATCGCGAAGCCACCGCTTCCTGAGGACCGGTGACCGCGAAAATCTTCTGCAGGGCTGAAACCAACAACTCCTGACTTACTAGGCGCCCTTGATGGTGTGGCAGGTGCCTTTGCAAGAGGTGTAGTAGCCACAGAACTGAAAAAATCCAGGTTGTAGTCATCATCTAGGGAATCGCAAGAACGTGAAGGGGCAGCATGAACAGAATTGGAACCATGAACAACATCTTCAGGACTAGCAAGAACAAGTTGATTGGAGGTTTCAGTGTCTAAACCTGTGCACTTCACCTCAGCATCCTCATCGCTCTCATCCTCAGGAACGTAGTCCTTTTGCAGGAGTAGCCGATCTAGGACCATCTTGATCCTTTGGGATCCATCCTTAGACAAACGTTTCAGCATGATCTCACGCTTTGACAAATCAGCCTTTGCTTGTCTGTACTGGGCCATGGCCATCCGGATGGTCAAGTCGAGGGAGTCTACAAAAGTTTTCCTGTTCTTTGCAGTGGTGTTCTTCACTTCACCTGAATCCATGAGTTGGCTGATTGCCTCCCTCATTTTTTTCCTGACAGCTTTGAATTTGGCGCCACCTGCGCAAAATCAAATGCCATTGATGCAATTTTTTCCAACCATTCCCCATCTAGAGGTGATTTCCAGGACATCTTAGTATATTTCCCTGGGGTGACCAATGAATGTAGGTCGGTAGTGCCTTTATGAGACAGGAACGACCTGAGCACTTGAACCAAATCTCTGGTCCCCACAGTTGGGTCAGCAACAAGCCTGGGTTTCGACAGGCACTTCTCCTTGGAGGTGGCCTTGTTCAAGCGCCCTTGTTGCTCGATCGAGATTCGACATGCGGTTGGAAGGTTCCACAGGCTATATGTTTGATCACCCAAATGGCTATATGATAGAAAAAATCACAGCAAGAACATATACAGCAAGAACATATAGCAAGAACATATAGCACAAGAACATATAGCAAGAACATATCGCAACAACATAGCATGAACTATATTTAAATAAATACATATATATATGTTGAATGTTCAAGAACAAAAAATCATAGTGTGGGATGACATCCCCATTGCAATGAATTTCTCACATTGACAGTTTTGATTGAGAAAATCACATCGTTTTTTTGGAATAAACAAACCGTTTTCGGTTTCCACATGTCACATCTGAAACACAAACTGCTGCGGCACTGGTGCTGTGGGTTTGACAAATTCAATCGTTAACGCTGTTGTTCGTGCATTTGACCAATGTTTTGTTCTTGCTTTTGTTCGTGCATTTCACCAATTTTGTTCTTGCTTTTGTTCATGCATTTCACCAATTTTGTTCTTGCTTTTCGTGCATTTCCCCAATTTTGTTCTTGCTTTTGTTCATGCATTTCACCAATTTTGTTCTTGCTTTTGTTCATGCATTTCACTGTCTAGCAAATTCATCGTTCCCTGTGGTTCTATATATACGAATCACGTTTGACATTCAAGGGGATCAACCTATATATACTATTATGTATGTATATGCATATGTTCGTGTGATTAGAATTTAGGGTTATATACAATACAGTAAGTCCGGGTAGAAGGAACGAGGCAAGCCACGGCCGCAACAAGGACCACAACCAAAAGCAATCCAACAAACAAGCAGCAATCCACAAAGGCCATACAGGCACGTAATGAAAGAACAATGAAAAACATCATATAGAGAGCAAAAAACAACAAACAACGAAGCACAAACGACGAAAAAACTCATCACAAACAACGCAAAACCACCCCACAACATACACAAAACAACATAAAATTTAGAAGCCTCAAAAATGAAGCGGTGCAGTTTGCACCGCGCCGGGTGCAACTGCACCGTGCCATCTTGACACATGAAAACTGCATAGTGCAAACTGCACCGCTCACGGTGCAGTTTGCACTGTGGCCACCGGACTAAATGTATATTTACGTAAATGACGTTTACTCCCTCCAGGGAGTAAATGTACATTTACTCTTTAGTCGGGAAGTAAAAAGGAGTAAAGAGTATTTTTAGTCCGATTGGATCTATCGGGTAGTTTCCGCAGCCCTTCCACCCTCTTTGTTCTTTCCCCTTTCTTTTTGCCTCCTGTGCCTTCCTTCGTTTGACTGAGCTCGATTTGCCCTGGTGCTTGAACTGCCTGGCCAAAGACGTGTCAGGTTTTTCAACA
>Ga0126342_10019876_pt1 | contig 11357 bp, 8 predicted proteins | sample Cyp1metagenome_FD_92528 | JGI IMG/M metagenome (GOLD analysis project Ga0126342, IMG submission 92528) | Coral microbial communities from Lord Howe Island, Old Settlement Bay, Australia - Cyphastrea 1 metagenome | ecosystem: Host-associated > Invertebrates > Cnidaria > Coral ...
CACCAAGCCAAGTCTGGCTTCAAGGGCCCTGTGAGCCATAGATATTGCGAACACTTCCCTATCAGACATGTGCGTGTCATCCTTGCAATGCCAGCGTGGCTGAACAGAGCACAGGTTTTCATATAGCTCCCGGGCCCATATAGTGGGCGCCAGCGGTCCAACAGAGACCGAAGGAGGAGCTCCCGAAGGAGGAGCTGAGAGCAGGCCGGCAGAGCCCGAAGGCCGAGAAGCGGCCGAGGAAGGCGGCTCGACAGAGGCCGCAGAAGGACCCAGGGAAAGGGTCGCGCTCGGGGTGGTACCTAGAAGAGGACCATACCCCGTAGCAACCTCAGAGAATGTGGGGAACGGTACACCTACTCTGAGGTAAGGCGGATCGAAGAATCCGAGCAAGAAGAAAGAGCCAGAGAAAGAGCCACAGGAAAAGAAAAGGGAACAAAAGGGCCTAAAGGAAACAAAAGGAAAGGTTGAGCAGCGGCTAGCGGAAAACCCCAATAGACGCTGGCGAAGCGCTGAGGCCTTAGAAAGGAAAAGAAAGAAGAAAGGAAAGGGGATCGGACCGGCAGAGTCCGTGAGCAAGAAACCCCGTGTGCAGCAAAGGCCAAGCCCGAGAGTATCCGAGCTGTTTCCAACAGAAACAGAAACAGAAGACGAGCGTAAGCGCAGGCAGAAGCCTTGAAAAAGCTCGCAAACAGACCGAGTGGTTCAAGGAACTGGCCAAGAAGGAGGTCAAGCGAGAGAGAGAAAAGAAGGAGCAAGAACAGACAGAGAAGGAACGCAGGGAGCAGCTGAGGCGAGATAAAGCTGAACCTGCGGAACGGCCGAAGGAGGAGCCAAAGGCCGAAGCCACAGAGAGGTCAGACAAGAATCCTAAGGCCGAACAGGCTGAGCGGCCGGACAAAAGGTCAAAGGCCGAGCCAGTTCGCAAGAGGAAAGCGGCCGAGGAAAAGAAGAAGCCCAGGCCGAAGGCTGGACGAGGGTTGAAAAGACCGGCATCTGCAAGGCCGACATCCGAACCCAAGTCCAAAGCAAAGAAGGAACATCCATCAGATAGTGAGTACACCTATACGGACGTGTACACTTACGAGTGGGAGTCCGAGGAAGAAGAGACAGCGGCGGACTACTTCTGATGGATCCAGCAGTGCAGACGGCACTGCAAGAGCTTCAAGCTCAAGTACAGCAGCTTCAGGCTGAAAATGTTTCACTCAAAACGGGACAGCAAGTCCTGCAGCAGGAAAATGAACTGCTCAAAGCGCAGCAGACAGGGTTTTCGGAGATGGCCAAGTCAATCGGGGACTTAGCTCAAACCCTGGAAACCAAAAGTGAAAGAAAGGATCGTAGGTTGTTGGTAGATACCAAGGATTTAGGAAAACCAGAAACCTTCAACAACGACGAGCAAAGTTTCCGAAGATGGGCTAGGACGGTTTGTAACCTTACAGTTGGGGTGTTTGGACAAGGTTTTCAAGACGTTTTGGACTATTGTTTAGACCTTGAGGATGCAGTGGACTTTGGAATTTTAGAAACAAAATTTGGGGATGATTTGGACCCCGATGGAATTCCAAGCTTAGATGACAAATGTGACCAGTTGTATCGAGTGCTCAGCTCGTTGACCACAGGGGAATCTGAAGACCTGGTGGTCGGATGTGCAAACTTGGATGCTTCGGGATTCGAAGCTTGGCGGCGTTTGAATCACCGATGGGACCCGGTCACAGCGGGTCGGAAACGAAACATCCTTAGGGCAATTTTGAATCCAGAACGAACCAAAACGTGGGAAGGAGTCAGGCCGGCAGTGGAACAGCTTGATGATCCGAAGGTATGAAGCCCGAAAGAATGAGAACGGGCAGCGTGAGACCTTAGGAGATGACATCAAGTGTACGGCCATAGAACTCTTAGTACCACAGGATCTTGAAAAGCATTTGATCCTCAACAAGAGTAGGTTGACATCCTACAGCCTTATCAAACAGGAGATTGAAGTTTTGATGGAAACCATGTTGGGTTCCAAAGGAAAAATTCACAGGCCGGGATCAGCGGCCGCAGCAGCATCCAACCAAGGACCAGCGCCCATGGAGGTGGATTCCTTCGCAACATGGCTGGGTTCCTTGGTAAAAGGGAAAGGAAAAGGTAAAGGTGGTAAGGGAACCCCCAAAGGTGGTAAAAGTAATGACAAAGATATGACCTGCTATAACATAGTAAAACGGGACACAAAGCTGCGGATTGTTGGAGTAAGAAAAAGGATGGATCTAAAGGCTCAAAAGATGGAAAAGGGAAGAAAGGCTCAAGCAAAGGCTCAAGCAAAGGCTCAAGCAAAGGCTCAAGCGATGGCAAGAAAGGAAAAGGAAAGGGAAAGCATAAGAAACATGCATCGGCCCTTGATGAGGCCGCAGGAGAAGAAGATGCCGAGTATGAAGCGGGTGATGAACCCGAGAATGAGGAAGTTGGCACATTCGAGATGAATGGCGTCACAGTAAATTCGGAACCACTGGAATGTGGTGAGTGGACCAAATTCAACCTGGATACGGGAGCAGCATAAACAGCAATCCCGAATTCCTGGAATGCTGTCCAATGGACGCCAGGAAGCACTGTAACCTTCAAGACAGCATCAGGTGAATTGGTTCCCAGTGAAGGAACTGGATCCTATGAGGGATCAGACGAGAATGGATTCCGGTGCAAGGTCACTGGACCAATGGCCAATGTGCACAAACCGTTGGTATCGGCTTACAAGTGTCTGAGCAAAGTCCGTCTGGCAGTTCTTGATGAACATGGAGGCCACGTTTTGCCTTTGAGCTCAGCAGCAGCGAAAGACATCCAAAGGATTGTGAAGAAAGCCGCAGCCAGCGAAAAGCGCAAATGGCTGAAGTTGTATCAGGAGAAAGGCATTTATAACTTCTACCTGCATGGAAAGAGCCCGACAACGGGTGTGGAAAACCCTCAGCAGGAGCAGGGTTTTGGCCGGCAGCGGATGGACGTGTAAGTCCGACCAAAGAGATAGGAGCAGCCGGTGAAGAGGTTGAACAACCACCAAATCCAGCGGGCCGACCCGAGGATGACGGTGGTGAGGAAATCGAACTAGAGAAATTGCAAGACCGGTGAGAGTGAGGTCGCCAACCGACCCTGCACCGGATGAAGTGGAAGAGCATGAGAGTACTGGGCACATCCAGTACAGGAGTTGGTGCCGCCATTGTGTGGCGGGCCGTGGTGTTGGACAGCAACACCGGACTCGGGGAGAACAAGCCCGAGCACAAGACGGGATGCCCACCATCACATGTGACTACACGTTCATGTCAGGTGGTGGGGCAGAGCAGGAAGATGAAAGGGTGAAGCCCATCCTTGTGATCAAGGGTAGCCGGACATCGGCAGTAGCGGCAACCTTTGTTGACCACAAAGGACCGACACCGTATGCGGTGAAATATTTTGCCAATTTTCTGAAGATGCTTGGGTATCGGAGGATTTTGGTACAGTGAGATGGGGAACCGACCATCTATTGTGGCGTTGAAGACGCAGGCCGCGGAGGCGGCTGGCTTGGAGGCAGTTCCAACAGAAAGCCGTCCGGATGACCACCAAGCGAATGGAATGGTGGAGCAGGTGTGCAAAGAAACAAAGATGCACATCAGAGTTGGAAGGTCAGCTTTGGCAGAGAAGCTGAACCAGGCCCTAGGTGACACGGATCCACTACTAGCATGGCTTCCGAGGCATGTTGGGGATTTGCTGAATCGATACCCAAAGGGCAGTGATGGGAAGACCCCTGAACAGAGGAGGTCAGGAAAGCAGTGGCGAAAGCCAGCCATAGCTTTCGGAGAGCGGCTGTGTTACAAGCCGGTTGGAGCGGTTGCAAGGACACCGAGTGGGACGATACATCGGGCTTGCAGAGACGTGGCCCCGGCATCTTCTTCTTCGAGGGTGCTTGCCGCAAGTGGGCCGCATTGGTGCGGTGGAAAACGTTTCACCCAACCAATTGGAATTTGGTGCATAGATTTGAAAATATTCAAAAAAAAACAAGAAAAAATCACAAGACCAAAGGTCAAAAAAGAAAACAAAAAAGACCAAAAAAATTCGGCGCAGCAATATCTATTTGGACAAGAGCCTGGGCTTTCCCAGGTCACTGCGAGATGTCAACAAAACACGGCCATTGGGTCGAAACAAGAGCCTGGGCATTCCCAGGTCACCTTCAAATGTAAAAAACAAAAGACGGCCATTCGGTCGAAACAAGAGCCTGGGATATCCCAGGTCACCACGAAGTTCCATAAGAAAGACAAAAATGGAAAGACTTCGCTCACTTTCCCTAGTGGCTGGAGCTGGCTGCTGTTGTGCTGGTGCTGCTGCTTGCCTGCTGCCCATGCCTCACTGACGAGCTGTTCCAGCCACTTGGTTGCATATACTAGCCTAAATGGCTCCCTTCCGGTCGCGATGGGGTCCGATGCCATGGAGTTGTGGAATGACACCTGTGACCTGCTGCTGCCTAGTTCTCCTGCGTATGCGGCTGCCGGCGACGTGCTGATGCATTTTGACGAGCCGTGGCAGTCCTTTGGGATCTTGGCACTTGAAGTTTTTCCATTGTTTTCCCCCGAACTTCCTTGCACTTGGCTGTTTTGCGCTGCCACTTCTTTGCTTTCGTGGCTCATTGGCCGCAAACGCAAAAGGAAACGGAATAAGAAACATGTGAAACCTGGTGCTCATTTGAAAAAGAAGAAACAAAGGACCAGAAAGGTCCGGGTCTTGCACATTTGTAGATTTGCGGGGTGCACCCGGGTGCGTGCTCCACGTTTGATTTGCAGAAGAAAAAGGATGAAACTGTGGTTCCGACGCCGTAGTTTTCGTTTCAGTGTGCCTTGGAAAAAGCAAAGTCCGAACGTTTGTGAGTCAAGACACCCAGGTCCAGGTTGGGCTCACTTCTCGAAGCGCTATTTGGATTTAATTTTGTCACCTGTCCTTGCTGGAGGTGCCTCAGCCACTTGGGGTTTCAGACGAAAGAGGAACAGGAAAGTCACGGCTCAAAACCAGGCCAATGAGTTTACAAGAGATATCATTGCCTTGCTCAAGTCCTGCCTGAACCAAGGCACCTCTCCTGACCAGCTTTGGAATGCTGTTCAGAAATGTGCTGGTTCCAATAGCATAAGTGCTAGTCGGACCAGTAAACAAAAGAAAAAGAAACTTGTCGGTGCTAAGGTTCCAGCCAGCAAATCTCAGCCCTTGGAGTGGGTTGACAAAAATGGTAAGGTTTGGACCTATACGGTTGATGATTCCGGCTGGTGGAAGTGGAGTCAAGAGCCTTGGTCTTATAATAAGTCTGACACCTCAAACTGGCAAGGGCGTGCTAGCGCGCCAGAGTGGGACCCAGTTGCGCCTGTCGCTGTTGGCAGGGACAACAAATGGATTTCTGAGGTTCGAATTGCTGACTGGGACCAGGTTGCTCCACCGAAACTGGTCTCCTTTCCAAAAAAAAATTAAGGCTGCCCTCAAACAGAACCAACCTGTTGCAGGTAATTTGGTTGAGATTTGGTACACCAAGACTTTGACTGAGCTTCAAGACCTTTGGACTTGTTTCAACCAAAAACAGGGATTGACTGCGCTCCTTTTTGGCCCTGCCAAAGATTCAGAAGGGGTCCTTCACACACGTTTTTCTCTTGGAAGGGGAAGCTTTGGACATAAAATCGAAGCTGCAGGTTTGCTGCAGATTGGGCCCACCAAAGGGCCATGGCTTCAAAAAGCCCACACAATTCAACTTAGCAAAATGCCTCAGGTTCAGCGCCAGACGGTTCGAGTTGCTGCACCTTTGTCATTTCGCCAACAGTTTTTGGGGATCTCCAGTCAGGATTCTCCCACAGCAGTGCTTCGGGCCTTGGCAGAGATCGCTGCTGCTCCTGTGTCGGAATTCACTGGAGGTAGGTGGCAAACACAAGATGTTAACAAGGTCGGGCCTCAACTTGTTGTGTTTTTGCGCTTGAAACAGGAGATTGCCAAAAAACTTGCCGATGCCAGCGGCAACAAGGGCTTGTTTGTCAGTTTGATTAATCCCAAACAACCTTGCAATTTCACTCCTTTTTGGATACCACGATTGTCCAAGGAGGACAATGAGACTTATTTGCGAAGGGTTTTGCAGATGAAACTTGAAAGACAACAGCCGGTTCTTTATCGCCATGGAAATGGTACCAATTTGGGATTTCCCAAGCGCGATACCGATACCACGGTTCACAAACCCAAAGTTCACATTGTTCATGGGGTCCCCCGCTCCTGGGGGTCGGAAGAACTTGAAAAGATCCTCATTGAACAAGGTTGGACCATGTGCAGTAATTTCTCCAAGAAACGAAACGCTTGGAATTTCTTGGGAAGAAGCCCGGAAAATCAAGCTTCCAGGGCCACTTGGAACTATGATGTTGTCAATGAGGATAATATCCAACAATGGTCAATTGCGGTGCATGTTGCTGTTCGTGCACGGCCAACTCCCCAGGAAACTGTTTTTCTCCAAGGTCCTAAAAGGGTCCGCAATTTGGGACTCTTCATGAAACCAGCAGACCTGGCTGACGACCCTGAAAGGTTGCCTGATGCGAACGGTACTGAGGATCAAACTAAGCCAAAGGTCCCTGATGATCATGATTCGGAATCAAGGACCACTGGCCGTGCACGTAGCCGCTCGCCACGGGCTGCTGTTGCTGCCACGGCCTTGGATCCGGCTTCACAGGCTTCTCAAGCTCAAAGTGAGAGCCCTGTCAAAATCGAACAGGGCAAGGAAAAGAAAATCAAATTTGTTGAACCTCTGGATCCTACTGAGGCCCTCAAGATCGGTTGGTCCGAATGGGACCAGGGAGGTATTGGAGATTGTTTCTTCCGTGCTGCTTCAGTTTTTACTCAGGACAAATGCAAAAAACAACCTAGCCAAGCTGATTCCACTAATGACGGAGCTTGGTTGAGGTCTCAAGCCATCAGCCATATTCGCAAGCATTCCACCAGGTACAAGCAACTGTTTGGAAGTCAAAAAGAATTTGAGGCTTGGGTTTCTGCTGCCGCTCGTCAGGAACACTGGGCGGAAGGGAAGCTGATTCAAGCCACCTGTGAGAAGGTTGGCCGACCTGCCATTATTTGGGGAAAAAAAGTTGAAAATGGCTACGCTACCTTCACCCGCCTTGTTGTTGCAACTAGGTTTTCGAATGGGCTTGCTTGCTGTGCACGGGATCAGCAACCCATGGTTTTTCAGTTGTTTCAGAAACACTACACTGCTCTGGTTTGCCCTGAAAATGGTCAAATTCCGGCCAATTGGTCCCGTGAAACTCCCAACACCGTTATTGACTTGGAAGGTGGGACCAGGAATGTTGCTGCCAGCTCGGCTTTCGCTTCTCCCATGCGGACTCCAGGTACTCCTTCAGTTTGCACTCCCTCTGTCCAAGATGAGAGCGATGATTTTGCCACTAAGGCGGTTTCTTCCCCTAGTTGCTTTTCCAACTCAGCCCAGGCTGATTTATTGGCCAGACCCGGAGATAACGGTGTCCAAGCTGAAACTGAGGTTGCGGATGATGTCCGTTCTTGCCTCACACCATCGGTTTGCACTGTCTCGAGACCGGAACGTTCACACTCTCAGGCGACTCCTTCTGTGCACACAGTGGCTGCGAACTCAGCTTTCTCCTGCTCTCATGTGCCTTGGCCTGCTGCAGCTTCCACTGCCGGGGTTAAGCGGCGGCTTGTCGGGAAACAGCAGGTGTGGGAGCCACCTGCCGATAACAAGGTTCCCACTTGGACTTGCCCTGTTTGTGGTTTCCAGAATTTCAACGCTTATGGGGCTAAAAGTGCTGCCAAAATTCATCACTTCAAACATGCCCACCCTGACATCCCCAAACATATATATGCTCCTGGGCTCAAGACCGCTCCTTTTGAAGCTTCCCCTTTAATCCCCGCAGCTCAGCGGGATTGGAGTTGTGTTTTGTGTGACTATGGTCTTCCCACTCTGGCCCCCGCTGAAAGGCTCAGGGCTATCAAAAAGCACATCAAAGATCACCACCCTGAAGAGACTTGTCGCTCTATGGTCTATAAGAGGCAAATTGACCGTCCTCCTCCCCCTTCTTTTGGTGCTAAAATGACCGACAGAGTTGCTGCTGCGAGGAAAAAGATGTATCCCACTCGCAACTTGATTCTGCTCATTAGTCAAAAAAGAGGATATCCTTGTCGGAATTTTATTTGTCCCGACTGTTTTTCTGTCCTTGGAAGTAAAACTGGTAGTGCCAAACCTGATGCCACTTGCAAACAGCGTCAAAAGGAAATGCAGGCCAACGGTTTTGTGCTGGCGCGCAAGAGATATTGGTGGAACAATTTGGTTTCCAAGACCCCTCACCTTGCTGACGAATTTCTTAAAAAGGCCCAGCTTGCTCGCAAGACGGTTGAAGAAACCTTGAAAGTTGGAGTCGAAACTGAGAGTACCATTCGTTGGAAAAAAATGCTGACTGACAGGGCCAACGCCAAAAGCAGCAAGCCTTCTTCGTCCTCATCTGTCAAGTCCTCCCGTCCCAAGGGCAAAAAGAGACCTGTTGCTAAGGTTCAACTCAAACCCAAAGCCCGTCCTACTAAGGGTCAACTCGCTAAGAACAGACATGGGGGCAAACGTGGGGTTAGGGTTGGCGAAGCGAGCCACCCTGGTCCAACCAACTTGAAGGTTGTCACTTTGAACACCCAAAGCAGCTCGAATACTTGGGCCTTTCTCCACCAAGTCCTGACTGGCAGTGACATCGATGTGGCCTTATTGCAAGAAGTTTCCTTTAATCCCTCAGAGGCGGCAGCTTTCTCAAGGTATCTTCGGAAGAAAGAATTCTCCTTTTACTATCAGAAGGGTTCTCCAAACCGTCGTCAGGGCAACGGCTGTAGCGGTGGCGTTGGACTGCTGGTTCGTAAAACTCTCCCCCAAAGGTTTGCGTTTGCCGATGGGGACCAGGAAGCTCAATCCTTGTTTGTCTGGGTTGGTGGAGTCCTTTTTGGATCCATCTATGCACCTCCTACGGAAGAAAGCCCAGCCCGTGCGGCTGCCATGTTCCTGGATGCTCTGATCTCGTGCAACGTCCAGGCCAGTGCTACTTGGTGCGTTGGTGGAGATTTCAATGAAGTTCCTTCTCACAGCCATTTTGAAGATGTCGCTGGCGCTATGCATGGCTCCGTCTGCGGCCTCGGTGCTCCTACTCGGTGGGACGGCAACCGGGAGATTGACTTCTTCCTTGTCAACCGTCCCGACCTTGCGTCTGCGGTTTCCAGTTTGGCTTTGAAGCTCAGTGACCACAAGATCCTTCAGATGCAGCTTGCCGTGTCCGTTCAGTCCCCGACAACTGCTAGCCTGCAAAAAGGCCCCGATCTGACCAAGCCTACTCATGTTGAATCCGAGCAATGGCGCGAAGTCGTTGAAAAAGCCTGGGAGCAAACCACTCAAGATATCAAGGGAGTTGCTTCCCCCTTTGCTGAATGCACCGTCCAAGAGCACTGGGAGCGCATTCAAGCCTTATTTCGGCAGACCTATCAACACGCTTTTCGACAAGTTGCTGTTCGACACTCTGAGAAAAAGCTTGCTCTCAAAGGTCAAAATGCCAATGTGAAGTGGCGCTCGCAAGCCGCGCGCGGGCCACGTCCTGAAAATGGCCATAGGAAAGTCCGTCGAAAACTGGCGCGGTGGTATGAACTCCGCCGTTTCTTGATGAGGGACCCTTCCCAGCTTACTGCGGCTCAGACTATCGAGTTCCAGAACCTCCTCAAAAAGCTTGACCTTGCTGAGACCGGCCCTCCTCCCTTGCGAGAGGTTCAGGCCAGGATTGATGCGATTTCTTCTTTGCTCGGACAAGCTGAAAAACAAGCAAAGGAGTCCAATATCCGTCAATGGAGACTTCGTATGCAAAACGTTGCTTCTCTTTCCAGGTGGCTCAAGTCTAAGCAGAACCCATCGCACTGTGTTGTTACTGGTACCGACAATGTGGTTGACGGTGCCACCGCCATTTTCCAATTTTGGCATGACTTCTGGCGAGACCTCGATGCTGGCCGCCCTGCCTTTGCTGATCGAGTCTCTACGGCCCTCGCTGGCATCCCACAAGACTTACCAGCTCTTCAATGGAATTGCCCTAATGGAGTCCAGCTCATGGCCACTGCACAGGGATGTCGCGGCGCTGCTGGAGCGGATGGCTGGACTGCCGACGAAATTCGCTACTTGCCGCTTGATGCCTTCAACTTGGTTGCTAATTTCTTTGAGCGATGTGTTGCTGAAGGGGAGCTTCCGAGTCAATTCTTTGAAGCCCGAATGGTTTGCATACCTAAGGCGGCCAAAATCACTGATTACCAAATTCATGTGGATCAATGTCGTCCCATCACGATTCTGAGTGTTTTTTGGAGACTTTGGATTTCCACCATCTGCAAATCACCCGAAATGAAGAATTGGATTGATGCTGTCATTCATCCCTCTATCAATGGTTTGGGGGGAGGAGACATGTATACCACTATTACCCGTATTTTTGACCAATTTGATCAAGACGGTTACATCCTTGGTTTGGATTACTGCAAAGCTTTCGACTGCCTCGATCCCCTTGTGACTAAAGAGCTACTTAGGCGGTATGGTTGGCCGGAACCGTTCATTTCTTTGTGCACCAGGGTTTGGGGGGGACAAAAGCGGTTCCTCTCTTGGGGCCATCACACCCATCCTCACCCCCTTCCTTCCGCTTCTCAGCCTCAGGGTGACCCCCTTGGTCCTCTCATCATGTCTCTTTGGGTCCTGTCGGGGGTTTTGTCCGTGCAGTCCGAAGGGTCGTCTGTTTCCACCTACTTGGATGATCGTTGTGTCACTGCGGTGTCCCCTGCCATCTTGCGCCAATCTTTGTCCCGGTGGGAGGCTTGGTCTGCTGGTGTGGGCTTGCTTGAGAGCGTTGCCAAAACTGTGGCCGTTGGGCGCAGGGCTGCTGAGCGTTCTTTGCTGCAGTCCGAGTTTCAGCCGTCGATGGTCTCGTGCTGGATCCGTGTCCTTGGTGCGTGTTCCTACTCATCCCCCCGTGGTCTTACCCCGGTTGAATCTGAGCGTGTCTCTGCGGCGTTGCAATGCCTCTCTCTCCTGGGTGGCGTTGGGTTCAACCTTTCCCACTTCCTTACCAACTGTCGCTTGTTCGCCCTCTCCAAGGTTGGTTTCGGTTGGGTTGCGCGTGCCCCTCCCCTTTATGCGTCCCAACGGTTGTTCACGGCTGTCTGGAAGAACTCTCGGCGTGTTCGATTCTCCAATCCCTGGCTTCGGGCCATGCTGCTGGGGGGGAATGTCCATTTGGATATTACTTGGATCACCCGGTTGGTTGGGAGTCTCATCCGTGGCTCTGTTCGGTATCGCCCCCGTTGGTCTTTGCGTCCGGGCACGGTGGCGTCCTGTC
>Ga0126342_10019877_pt1 | contig 11356 bp, 10 predicted proteins | sample Cyp1metagenome_FD_92528 | JGI IMG/M metagenome (GOLD analysis project Ga0126342, IMG submission 92528) | Coral microbial communities from Lord Howe Island, Old Settlement Bay, Australia - Cyphastrea 1 metagenome | ecosystem: Host-associated > Invertebrates > Cnidaria > Coral ...
CGCATCTGTATCTTCTTTCTTCTGACTCTTTCTCTTCTACTCTTTCTCTTCTCTCTGCCTCTGCCCTGCTCTGCTTTTCATCTGTCCATATTGTCGGAAGTTTGACTTCTAAACTTCCTTCGATAAGTAGCGCTGTTGGTGAAGATTGCCCTTCTCTAGTGTGATGTACCTAGTTATAAATATATAGATGGGTAACTTTATATTCGCTTTTATGTCTGTTTAATCCTTTTGGTTTGGTTATCGTTGTTTGCACGTTCAGTACTTGCCAACATCCAGATTTGAAACGTTGTTCTGAGCAAGTCTGTGCATGTGTGTGTGTTGCGCCTGCTTTATGATGTTGGATGGCGTCATGCTGTGTTGTGTGCTTATGGAAAGTTGATCCTAGTTACTAGTTTCTTTAAAGGTGCATGTGTGTGTCTATGTATGTATGTATGTATGTATGCACGTATGTATGTATGTACGTATATGTATGTACGTATATGTATGTACGTATATGTATGTATGTATGTATGAATGTATGTATGTATGTATGTATGTGTTTATGTATGCATGTATGTATGTATGTATGTATGTATGTGCTTATGTATGCATGTATGTATGTATGTATGTGTTTATGTATGCATGTATGTATGTATGTATGTACATGTATGTAAATGTATGTATGTATGTATGTATGTAAATGTCTATGTATGTATGTGTTTGTGTCTGCATGTATGTGTGTATGTGTATGTATATGTATGTATTTGTATGTAAATGTATGTATATGTATGTATATGTATGTATGTGTCTATGTATGTGTCTGTGTACGTACGCACGACGGATGTATGTATGTGTGTACGTACGTACGTACGTACGTCCGCAGGTAGGTAGGTAGGTAGGTAGGTAGGTAGGTATGCATGTATGATTCTGGAAGATTCTTTAAGGTGCTGTAAGTTTCTGTCAGATTCTGTAAGATTCTGAATGCTCGTGTATGTTTCTGTACTTCTGTGTGCTTCTGTGCGGTTCTGTGTGATTCTGTGAGATTCAGCAGGGTTCTGTATGATTATCATGAATCTGAATCTGTATGATTCATGATGTCTGTCTGTGTCCCTCTGTGTCTCTGTCTGTCTGTCTGTCTGCCTGCCTGCCTGCCTGCAAGTATGCTGCAAGTATGCGCATCAATGAAAACCAGTTGTTTTGTCGTGTTTTGCTACATATGGCTGTATTTTTTGCAAGTAGTCCTATGGAATCCTATGGATGCATGTTCGTCTATGAACCTATGATATTTGAGGCGCCCGACGTGAATATGCAATGTACTGCAGAAAGTAAGGGGACGGAATGGAATGTAACGTTTAATCGTGTTCTATTGTGTGCTACTCAACTTGCTGCTAAATGTCCAAGTATGACATAGTTTCAAGCGTGCCTGCACCCTACAGAAAGACAAACACGCATGCGGATTCCATCCTATTCCCGCCCATTCAGGCCCACCCCGCAATTTGACATTCATGGCGCATCCTTTTCCTTCACTCATTTGGGCTTCTGTTTCAGGTGCCCTTCACATCTAAAGTCCCCAAACTGAAACTATTGACATGAAAGGCGTGCCTGACATGAATACTCTTAAAGTTTGGGATCATGAAATCAAAGCAAGCTGCAGCGCTGCAACACTTGACGTGTTACATCTATCCGCAGCTTCACCTGATTCACCTCCCATGTCTGGCTATGTGATGGGGTTTGCCAAACTTTGCGTCGACACCGACCAGCTCTCGCACAACAACTGCTGGCAACAAGCCACCAGTACCAAGACGCTTTTTGAACCATCTTTCAGCACGGTCTGGATCACCTGTCATGAAGTCCCATTGCTTCCCACAAAGCTCGACAAATCAAAGCTTCGGTTTTTACTGTGTTTTCATCGGCTCGAACATGAACTACACCCCAAAATCAATGTATAGAATCAATGTATCGCTGCCCTCGATGCGGTCCTGCTCGTGCAAATGAAGAGATTAGCGAGGTGTAGCTAATCACATCTGGCGCGGATCCACTCCAGACCATCCTGCAAGTGTCTGTGCATTGAAAACCTGCGCGCTTGCATAGGATCAAGCAGCTTTTCAGCCCAAGTCCTGCGGAACCATTGTTCGCACTGAAGCGCGTCTCCGTTTCGTGAAGCTTCTGTGAGGCACATGTTGAACACCGTGACTGACGGCGTGATCCTGCGCACAGCACCCTTGATGACTGTATTGTGACATGGCTCAGCGATGATCTGTATGGTACTGGATTTGATGCTACGGCTGCTCGCGGTCCTTGCTGTCACAAGGCTCTGAAGCTTCCGTGACATTTGGGGCTGCAAACAACATGTTGGCAAGATGCCATCCCGCAACCGCCATATTGTCGCGCACACACACACATACTTCTATGTTGCCGGAAGGCGATCGAACATATCAAAAACGATGTTTGGAAATTCATTTTGCTTGCGCTCTAACCAAAATTCCATGCCATGTGCGCACGGCTGCCCTTGAGAGAAACTGAGAGCTGAGAGGCATTCACGGATCAAACCTACCGACGGAGCCAAAACACACACAACATTAGTGTTACTGGAGGGATGCCATGTCCTGCCAGGAAAACAAAAAAATCACCATGAAGGAGAGCAAGCGCAACAAGTCGAACGAACTTGAAAGAAGCACAGAGCGGCCACATGTAGATGCTCCACTCCAATGACCCCTGCGTCACCTTCCTAGAGGCGTTGCCAACTTGAACGAAGCTAGTAAATGCACAACCATGACATCCCAACGCATACCGCATGTGGTATCAAGCAATTGCAAGTTGTTCAGACGCTGAACACATGATGTAGTGAGCAGCTGCCTTTCGGTCTTTTTAAATTCAGGCGGCTGAAGTCGCCTGCGAAGCCGCCTGCGCAGATTTTGCCAATGGCCGACTCTGACATGCATTACTTCTCCAAGAAAGGAGCCCAGGAATGCATCAAATCTTTGAAAGGTGTCATATCCATGTTCGTGCTGTGGCCGATTGGAAATCATATCAAGAAAGAAGGTCGAAAAGGGGGACAAATTTACTGCATTGAAGCGCTTTTGGTCCAGGTGGGATGAAAGAGGTCTGATTTTCTACACAACGGTCTGATAGAAAATCCGAAAACGCCACCATAATTGCTCCCATTCTGCGGCAAAGCTGCGCGAATGTCTAAGAACCCAACAAGGCCTGCACAGCGCCACGGCTAGACAGCTTTTCGGTCAAGCTGCTCTTGTCCAGCTCCTACGCGAGGAGCTTAAGCGAGAAAACTTCAGTGAAGTTTCTTTCTGGCATGGCCGCAGCGAATCATGTTGTTGCTGTTCTGGCTGTTGGGTGCTGCTACTGGCTGATGGTGATGAATGATGATGATGATGTTGATGATGATGATGATCGTGGTGGTGGTGGTGGTGGCGGCGGCGGTGATGATGACAATGTTGGTGGCACCTGTCGGGTTAGTAATGATGATCAAGCATGGCCAAGTAAGGAATGATAGGAATACCCAAGAACCAAACGCTCTTGAGACTCTTGCAAACTGGGAAGCACCAGCACCCGTTCAGAAGGTTTTCCATTTGCATCTTTATGACAGAAGAACTGACAATGTGTGACCGCCGCTCTTTGGCCAAGCAGCAGCTTGTGCCAAGTCCTGAATCTCCTGACCGTTTGCCACGCGTCGTCCACCCGCAAACAGCTGAGGGAGTCGCTGGCCAGTGAGCTCCTTGCGTGCCGCATCATGCAGATGCCCTCCCTTGCCGTGCCAACAAAACGTTCGAATGTTTTGACTAGAGCATAGAGTTCACATCATATTCAAACGTGTGTGAAAAACCAACGCTGGGAATTCCCGGAGCAACTTCTGTCCTCGACTGCAGCTTTCACTCCAGGATTGTACTTCTCATCATCACAATCGATTGCCTTGCGCTTCGAAAAACGGATACGTGAGAGCATGGATCGTGCCTTGCAGCTTGCCTTTCTGCTTGGCATTTTTCACTTTCTACGTTTGAGTCTGAGGTTCATACCTTGAAGGCAAGACCAGTCTCCATCAGTGCCTAGACGGTGGTGGTTTCAGCCAGCACGGAATCTGCACAGGTTTCCAAAGGTACGGGTAGGCACGAAGTCAAACTCTTGAGCAAAAGACCGCGCATAGTACCTAATTCTGAGGAAATCCACGGGGAAACACGACGAAACACGGCCATGTCCAAAACCGCAAGGGAACAACCGCTTCCCATTCTGCAAGCCAAACAGATCAGTTTAGAGTGCATATGCACCTTAGTCGCATTGTATGCGCAACACGCAAAACCCATTGTGAGGAGAACTTTCTATTCCCACATCCCGGATGTATACGTCGTTGTAAAACTGTTTTAAATTCTTTCTTTCAGTATAGGGGCGCAAAAATATGTTTTGAATTCTTTCCTTCAGCCAAATCCTTACACATACATGAAAATATGTTTTTTTTATGTGGCTGACCCTGACCCTCCTAACACCAGACTCAAACGGGTTCACTCATCATCTGCGAACCTAAAAATAATCATCTGCGCCTTTCAACTTTCACGTAAGTTCCAATCATCTGCTTCCCTAAAAACCAATTACCTGCGCCCCTAAAATCTTTATGAGGGGTACGACCCTTTAGGTTGGGGGGGGCTATCATGACACCGTACCGGAAGAATATCACATATAGACAATACTTCTGAGGGGTACGACCCTCTAGGTTGAGGGGACTGTCATCGCCGAACTGTCATCGCACCAGTAAGGGAAAATTCAATTTCAGGTCGTGAAAAAGAAGCGCTTGTGCGAGACCTCCTTCAAAACTACAAGTTGCGGTCGCGAAAACGACGCGATCCTGCGAGACATCCTGAAAACACTGCGCGGGGGTCAAGTCGTGAAAACGAAGCTCTCGTGCGAGTCATCCTTCAGGAACTGCAAGTTGAATGCGTGAAACAGAAGCTTTCGTGCAAGGCTTCCTTCAAAAACCTGCAAGTTGAAGGTGTGAAACAGAAGCTTTCGTGCAAGGCTTCCTTCAAAAACTGCAATTCGAAGTCGTGAAAACGAAGCTTTTGTGCGAGACATCCTTCGAAAACTACAAGTTGCCATTGCCACAACGAAGGTTTAGGGGACAGACGGCAGCCTGTGCAACGCTTGGTTTGTGCGACCTGCGTGGCACTTTACGCCACTATCATTAGCTGCGCCCCTATTCAAAGACAATCTTTCGAGCAACTATAGCCCCAAGAGATCCCAGAGCGGTTTAGGGGCACAAACGATGAGGGAACCAATGACGCCGCCACATTCTTCAATGGGAACTTCCCGGCTTATGTGAAGATGGCGTTTGCATGTTGGACTTACTCTTTGCTAAGGCGGCCGATTCTGCATCCGTTTCCTGGAGCTGGAGCGAAAGGATAAAAGTTGTCGTAAAGCGGATCTCAACAGTATGTGGAATTTTTCGGCGCCGCGGGCCACCGTGGCTAAAGAGCCCGTAGAAATCGCCTGGCTTGTTCGAAAAATTCTATCGAAGCGAAGGGAACCCCGAACTCAGAAACAATTTGTCGTTTACAGAGTAAGACATGACATGTGGAAAATCAAAATTATGGTGGTATGTATGCGATGCGTTGACGGCACACGCTGGCAAACTTGAGGCTGAGAGGTGAGGGACGAAAGCTAGCTGAGAAGCCAAAGGGAGGAGGAGGAAAGCGCGGTAAAATAATGTAAAAGAGCATTGTTGGAGGAATTGGGCGATGCGAAGTGGAGAGTAGGTATGATAATGCTGATAGTGCTGGTTGCGGCGATCTGGCGACTATTTACCAGGGGAAATTGTATCAGGGCAAAACTGCTTCCCAAAAAACAAGAGAAACCAACGAACCCAAATACAATCACGCAAAACACTTTCGTAGACCAAGTTATTTCAACAGTCTTGTACATTTTTCCCGTGTTACCGTACCAATGTAGATTGTGGAGTGTGGGATGGGGTGGAGTGCAGAGTGTGGAGTGCGAAGACAGTGGAGTGTTGAGAGGGGAATTTAATGTGCAGGATATGCAGCGGGGATTGCGGTGTGGAAAGTGTGGAGTGTAAAGTGTAAAGTGTTGAGTGTAGAGTGTGGAGAGTGGAGTGTAAAGACTAAAGTGCAGAGTGTGGCGTGTAGAGTGTGGACTGTCAAGTGTAAAGTTTGAAGTGTAAAGTGTAGAGCGTGGAGTGTAGAGTGCGGAGGGTGGAGTGTAAAGTGTAAAGTGTGGAGTGTAAAGCGTAGAGTGTGGAGTGTCAAGTGTAAAGTGTGGAGTGTCAAGTGTAAAGTGCGAACAGTGAAGTGTGAAGTGCAAAGTATGAAGTGGAGAGTGTGGAGTGAAAAGTGTAAAGTGTAGAGTGTGAAGTGTACAGTGTGGAGGGTCAAGTGCGAAGTGTGGAGTGTGGAGTGTAAAGTGTACAGTGTAAAGTGCGGAGTGTGAACTGTAGAGTGTAAAGTGTAGAATGTGGAGTGCGGAGGGTGGAGTGTAAAGTGTAAAGTGTGAAGTGTGAAGTGTAGAGTGTGGAGCGTCAAGCGTAAAGAGTGAAGTGTGAAGTGTAAAGTGTGGAGTGTAAAGTGTGAAGTGTAGTGTAGAGTGTGGAGTGTCAAGTGTAAAGTGTGGAGTGTAAAGTGTAGAGTGTGAAGTGTCGAGTGTAAAGAGTGAAGTGTGAAGTGTAAAGTGTGAAGTGTAGAGTGTGGGGAGTCGAGTGTAGAGTGTAAAGTGTTGGGTGTCAAGAGTAAAGTGTGAAGTGAAACGTGTACAGTGGCAAGTGTAGTGTAGAGTGTGGGGTGTGGAGTGTGAAGTGTCAAGTGTAGAGTGTGGAGTGTCAAGTGTAAAGTGTGACATGTAGAGTGTGATGTGTAGAGTGTAGAGTGTGGAGTGTAAAATGTGATGTGTAGAGTGTAGAGTGTGGAGTGTAAAGTGTGATGTGCAGAGTGTGGAATGTAAAGTGTGGAGTGTGGAGTTTCACTTGTAAAGCGAAGAGTGTCTCAAATACCACGCCTGCCAAGCAAAAAAACGTTCCACACACACGTGGCCTTCACCAAATGCTGCGCTTGCCACGCAAAATGACACTCTCACAGTGCCCCAAGCCTGCCACGCAAGTTGCACGTTGGCACCAGCCTTGTTGCAGCCCTGACAATGCGATTCGCAAAACACGCAACACGACACGTCTAAAGTGCCGCGCCTGCCACGAAAAATGCAAGTCATCTTCTGCAAACCTTGCAAAAGTTTTGCGCATGTCACACAGAACTTTTTCAGACACTTGAGAATGTCCCAAAGAGCCACGCCTGCCAGGCAAAAAGGACATTACAACCTGTTTCGAAGCCTTTGAAACGGAGAGGTATTGACAGGGCGCCAGGTGCCCGAAAATTGGACCGTGAACAAGGGGGGCTGCTGTACACGCTTCAGTTTTATTTGTTTTCCACTGTTAACTGGAAAAGTTGCTAAATGGAAAAATCCAATCCAGGGATGGCAGCAGAGGCGGCAGCCCTTAAAGCAGCTTCTTTTGACCCGTCTAGGGATCCTTACTGAAATTTGCTAAGCACCTTAAGCCACATCATTACGTCCAATCCCGGCAAAAGCTCCAGCCTGTACCGCCAAGGCTGACAAATTGGAGTTTGGCGCCTGCGAAAATAAAAAGCCAACGCGCGGACGCATGGATTTGTCAAGCCGCAACATGCCATGAAGGCAGTCGGTGGAGAAACTTGATGGATTTGCCACCCTGGATTTCATTTATAGTCTTGGACTTCAAACTTTCCTTCCGAACATCACCCTCGCTTGCACGAAGAACGCCCGCACTATGGCAAACTGAAATATTGGGAAGCCCAAGTACAATGGAAATATGAAGAAAGCAGATCAGTATCTGCAAGACAGGCTTGGTATCAGCCGGCCAGAAGACGTAACTGTCCAGAGCCTGCTAGAAATAATCCCAAGCCTTGAGTGTACCCTCCATGAACAAGACTACCTATCCAATGCGTGGAATGGCGATGCCGAAAAAAAAAAGCCATTCAAGCAACCGCCGCTTTTATCTCACGTTTCCGATTATCCGGTTTGCTCCATGTCTGTTGTAAGTCTTGAATCAAAACCAAGGCTTGCCCAAAACACTGACGTGTCTGTGCAGCGCCTGAAACGTGCCAAGCAAACTCTGCGTCAGGTCAATCATGGTCATCTTGGAACGAAGCACCGTTTTCCGCACAACATATTTACAGGAACTAGTCAAATATGGCACCGCATTCCTCTGGAAGGAAGCCCTAAACCCTGAGTACATCTGATTGCATTGAGTACATCATGTTTCGCCCGGATCATGATGAGTTCCCGGCAGTCAATTCACCTCCAGTTCCTGGTGTCATCCGCAGCATGCTTCGAGACCTGTCGGCTCAATATCAAACTCGAAGCATAGTTCTGCACAACGCTTCTCCGTCAGTATCTATACCAGTAGGACCGCGCAAGGCGGTGGCGGAAGTTTCATAGATAGGGGCGCTATAGGACAGTTGAGTTGTTGGAGTGTCGGTGACGGAGTGACAGGTGGTTGGAGTGTCGATGTTCGGCTGCCAAATTCTGTTGACCTTCTTGGTAAATTCATGTATTCATCCATCTTTCTTTTTGTCCCTCTATTCGTTTATCTGCCTGCCTGTCATCCATGTTGTCTATCTATCTTTCTATCTCTCTTTCTGTCTATCTGCCTGTCTACTATCCAGCTGTCATCCCCTCTATCTACCGTCTCTATCTATCTATCTATCTATCTGTCTGTCTGTCTGTCTTTCTGCCCATCTGTCTATCTGTCTATCTGCCACTCTGTCCATCTATCTGTCCATCTTTCTATCTGTCTGCCTGTCTATCTGTCTAGTTGTGTATCTGTGTGTCTGTGTATCTGTCCACCTGTCTATCTGTGTATCTATCTGTCTATCTATCTATCTATCTGCCTGAATGCCTATCTGTCTTTCTGTAATCTGCCTCCTAGTTGTCTATCTATCTTTCTGTCCATCAATCAATCAATCTATCTACCTATCTATCTTTCTTTCTTTCTGTGAATTCTTCTGTCTGTCTGTCTGTCTGTCTGTCTGCCTATCTTTCTGTCTATCTAAATATAGTTCTATCTTTCTATGTTTCCGACCGTCTATCTTCGCGTCTATCTACCCACCCATCCATCTATCTGTCTTTTTCCAATTTTAACTTTATTTCTCGAGGTATCTATTTGTCAGATCTATCCATCTAGTTACCTATCTCTCTCTATCTATCTAGCTATCTATCTAGCTATTTGTTAGTCTATCTTTCTATCTATCTATCTATCTCTCTCTCTCTCTCTCTGTCTGTCTGTCTGCCTGTCTGTCTGTCTCTCTCATAAGATTATTCTATCCATGCGTGTGTGTCTCTGCAATTTTCTCCCAATCTCTCTCTCTCTCTTTTTCTCCATCTCTCTCTGTCTCCCTCTCTCTCTTTTTCTTTTTCTCCACCTCTCTCTCTTTCTCTCTCTGTCTATACCTATCTGTCTGTCTGCCTTTCTACCGGCCTATCTCGCTATCTCTCTCTCGCCCTCTCCCTCCCTCTCTATCTCCATCTCCATTTCCATCTCTATCACTCAATGGCTGCCTCTATCTCTATCTCTGTCTCTTTCTCTATCCCGTATCTTTCCGTGCGTCTAAATGAAAAAGAAAAACTCTGCGAGCCTTCCCCTTTTTTAGACTTGAGAAGATCAAAGGCGAAGCGAAGCAAGTCTGCGAGACTTCCCTATCCTTTGGATGTAACAATGTCAAAAACGAAGGAATTCCGCGAGACTTCCTCAATTTCCGGACTCGGCAACATCAAAAACGAAGCAATGCTGCGACCCTTCCTTCGAAAACGAAAAGTGGAGTGCTAAAGTGACGGCTTTGTGGCAATGCGTTTTACGATTTTGTCACCCCCTTTGCCCGCCTACTTTTGGCCCTGCGGAGGCACAAAGCATTGGGAAACACTCAGCGTTTCGCGACTTTTCTACCTTTTCGCGGGATTTTATCTTTTTTCATCTGACTCCTTCTCTTCTGATGCTTTCTCTTCTCTGACTGCTCTCACCACTGCTGTTGCATCTGTCCATAAGTCGGAAGTTTGACTTCTAAACTTCCTTTGATAATCCTGATTCTGCGGTGTGGCTACCCAACATCCCAACCTATCAATCGGTGTCTTCAGTCGCCGGACCTCAATGTGCCAACCTCTCACTTGCAGTCCATGCAATATCGCCGAATTTGGAAATTCCAAAGCCTGATTTCCTGTGATGTTTTTTCGCCTGCATGGTATCTGAAACAGAACTGCAGTACCAAGACCAATGAAGGCACACAATTCCTCACGGATCTAAATTTCAAGGCCAAATCCCAGCCCGATAGTGCCTATAGCAACAAAAACGAAAACTTTCAAATTGTATTATCTAATGGTGTTGAACACTTGAAACCTTGGATGGCGCGGCCCCTTGAGACAAAGCAGCTTGGCTGATTTTCACAGTTTCCCTGCGCAATATGTCTTATTGAATGAACTATACAAATATTGAGTACAAGTGCCTGTAAGCATGCGATTTACATCTGTTGAAATCTATAGGCAACAAAGACATATATATATATATACAACACACTATCTATAACTCTAAATAGAAATTTATTGTAACAAAATAATGCAACATAAATAAACAGTATAAAAAGAAAAACAATTTATACACATTATGTATGCAGCATACACACAAGATTTAGATAGACACCTACAAGATATATCTATCTATCGATCTATCTACCTATCCATCCATCTATCCATCTACCCATCTACCCATCTATCCATCTATCCATCTATCCATCTATCTATCTATACAAGATATATCTATGTATACAAGATATCTATATCTATATATATATATATATATATTGTAACATATAATATATATTATATTATATTTTGTATATAACTTATATATATTATATATATTATATATATAATATATATAATATACATATATTATATATAGAATATATATAATATTTTATTATATATAATATATAATATATATATATATATATATTATATATTATATATATTATATAAATTATATATATTATATATATTATATATATTATATATATTATATATAATAAAATATTATATATATATTATATATATTATATATATTATATATATTATATATATTATATATATTATATATATTATCGAAGGAAGTTTAGAAGTGAAACTTCCGAGAATATGGACAGTTGAAAAGCAGAGGTGAGAAGAGTCAGAAGAGAAAGAGTAAGAAGAAAGAAGATGCAGATGCGCGAAAAGGTAGGAAAGTCGCGAAACACTGTGTTTTTCCAATGATTTGTGGCTCCGGAGGGTCGAAAAGTAGGCTCGCTAAAGC
>Ga0126342_10019878_pt1 | contig 11356 bp, 11 predicted proteins | sample Cyp1metagenome_FD_92528 | JGI IMG/M metagenome (GOLD analysis project Ga0126342, IMG submission 92528) | Coral microbial communities from Lord Howe Island, Old Settlement Bay, Australia - Cyphastrea 1 metagenome | ecosystem: Host-associated > Invertebrates > Cnidaria > Coral ...
CATTACGTTACATACATTACATTATATTATATCACATTACATTACATACATACATACATACATACATAAATACATACATACATAAATACATACATACATACATACATAACCATACATACATACATACATACATAACCATACATACATACATACATACTTACATTACATTACATTACATTACATTACATTACATTACATTACATACATTACATTACATTACATTACATTACATTACATTACATTACATTACCATACATACATACATACATACATACATACATAACATACAGTCAGAAAACCCCAATACCAAGGTAACGAATCCTACACAACAGTTTTGTCGACTTTTTTTTAAACTCTATATATATATAGATAGATTAGCATGGTGCTCTACCACGTTTTCTTTAGAAATATTTTTCAAATTTGGGTAATTATTGTCCCTAAGTTTGGGCAGTTATTTTCCCTAAGTTTGGGTAATTATCGTTCTTAAGTTTGGCAGTTACGGTCCCTAAATGTGGGGATTGTTGTCCCTAAGTTTGGGCAATTTTTGGCCCTAAATTGAAGTAATTTTTGTCCTCAAGATATTAGAGACAAAAATTCTAAAAGCGGCAGAAACTCCAAAATCCTAGGGACAAATATTCATTAGCCTCTGCAAGCTAAGAGATAGAGATAACCCAAAAACTTGGTAGAGAGGCATACTAACATATAGAGAATGATTCCAGATCCAAAAGACACCAACAACACATGACCAAACCATTGCCCAAACATCGTCGCGAAACCAGTGAGACAGTGCCAAAACACCAAAAACAATTCAACAAGATGCAGCCCACAAACCCGAATGCTCACATGTATGTTAATCGTACAGCTGCCGAAACACACAGGGAGGAAAACCTCGTAGATGTTGTTACCTGTGGCTGCAACTGTAGAGTGTGGAGTGTCGAGTGTAAAGTGTAGAGTGCCGAGTGTAAACGGTAGAGTATGGAGTGGAAAGTGCAAAGTGTACAGTGTGCAGTGTAGAGTATGGAGTGCAAAGGACAGTGTAGAGTGTGGAGTGCAGAGTGAGGAGTGCAAAGTGAAACGTGTAGTGTGAAGTGTAGAGTGTAGGGTGTAGCGCTTGGAGTCTAACGTGTAACGTCTAGAGTGTGGAGCGTGGAGTGTGGAGTATAGAGTGTGGAGTGTAAAGCGTAAAGTGTAGCGTGTGGAATGTAAAGCATACAGGGTGGAGTTCGGAGTCTCAAGTGTAGAGTCTGGAGTGTGGAGTGTAGAGTATGGAGTGTAAGGTGCAAAGTGTAGAGCGTAGTGTGTAAAACTTGGAGTAGAAAGTGAAGAGCGTGGAGTGTCACTTGTGGAGTGTAAAGTGTAAATGGTGGAGTCGAGTGTTAAGTGTAGAGTGTGGAGTGTAAAGTGTGGAGTGTCAAGTGTAAAGTGGCAGTGTAAAGTGTAGAGTGTGGGGTGTAAACTGTAGAGTACGGAGTGTAAAGTGCAAAGTGTAGAGTGTGGAGTGTAGAGTACTGAGTGCAGAGTGCAAAGTGTAGAGTGTGGAGTCTAGAGTGATGAGTGTGGAGTGTAAAGTGTAGTGCAGAGTGTGGAGTGCAAAGTGTGAAGTGTGGAGTGTCATGTGTAAAGTGGAGAGTGTGCAGTGTAAAGTGTGGAGTGTGCAGTGTCAAGTGTAAAGCGCAGAGTGTGGAGTGTAAAGTGTAAAGCGTAAAGTGTAGAGGGCGAAGTGTAAACTGTGGAGTATGGAGTATAAAGTGCAAAGTGTAGAGTGTGGAGTTCTAAGTATGGAGTGCAGAGTGCAAAGTGTAGAGTGTGGAGTCTATAGTGATGGGTGTGGAGTGTAAAGTGTAGTGCAGAGTGTGGAGTGCAAAGTGGGAAGTGTGGAGTGGGGTGTCAAGTGTAAAGTGAAAAGCGCGCAGTGTAAAGTGTAGAGTGTGGAGTGCCAAGTGTAAAGTGCAGAGTGTGGAGTGTAAAGTGTAAAGTGCAAAGTGCAAAGTGCAAAGTGTAGAGTGTAGAGTGTGAAGTGTAAAGTGTAGAGCGAGGGGTGTAAAGTGTAGAGTCTTGCCAAGTGTAAAGCATGAAGCGTCAAATTTTGAGTGTGGAGTGTGGTGTGTAAGGTTTAAAGTGTAGAGTGCGGAGTGTCAAGTGTGAATTGTAGGGCGCGGAGTGTCACTTGTAAAGTGTAAAGAGTAGAGGGTGGAGTGTAAAGTGCGGAGTGTAAAGTGTAAAGCGTGAAGTGTCCCTTGTAAAGTGTAAAGTGTGAGTTAGGAGTGTAAAGAGGGGAGTGTGGAGTGTAAAGTGTAGAGTGTAGAGCGTGGAGTGTCTTAGAGTGTAGGGTGTGGAGTGTAAAGTGTGGAGTGTAAAGTGTAGAGTGTGGAGTGTCAAGTATAAAGTGTACAGTGTAAAGTGTGGAGTGTCAAGTGTAGAGTGTGGAGTACAGAGTGTAAAGGGTAAAGTGTAGAGTGTGGGGTGCGGGGTGTAAAGTTTAAAGTGTAGAGTGTAGAGCGCGGGGTGTAAAGTGTAAAGTGTAAAGTGTAGAGTGAGCAGGGTAAAGTGTAAAGGATAGAGTGTAGAATGTCCCAAATGCTGTCAAAATGAGATTCCACACACAACAGATCTGCTCCAGATGGTGCGCTTGCCATGCAAAAGGACACTCTCACCATGTCCCACACATGCCACGCGATTTGCACTTTATCACCACTCGGGATTCGCAATTACACCACCGTAGGCCCCAAACAGCGGGTGTATTCAGGAAGTGTTTTGAGGAGCAGGGTCAAACACATGAAATAGCAGCGACAGGAAGCGTGAAAAAGTCTGCAATAAGTGCCGGAGACCACTTCACTTTTTTTTCCGGCTTCGCTTGCTTTGTCGCAACGCTAGATGCCAAAGAACGATGAAGAAAACATTTAATGGGGGCGCAAGTATTTGGATCCAAACACTCGATTCAAGCACACACTATCCAACAAAGGAAACAAGAAGCAAGACAAGCTGCGAGACAAGATGGGAGACAAGCTGGGAGACAAGCTGGGGGACAAGCTGAGACAAGGGGAGACAAGACCTCGGGAAGGTGGACACACCATTTAGCACCAGGCACACATGTGGGGAGACAATCGGAGACAAGGGGAGACAAGACCTCGGGAAGGCAGACACAATCCAACACAGACACGTATGTAGGAAGACGATGGGAGACAAGGGGAAACAAGGGGAGACAAGACCTCGGGAAGGCGGACACACCATCCAACACAGGCACACATGTGGGAAGACAATGGGACACAAGGGGAGACAAGACCGCGGGACGGCGGACACACCATCCAACACAGGGGGAGACAATGGGGGAAAAGGGGAAACAAGGGGAGACAAGACCTCGGGAAGGCGGACACACCATCCAACACAGGCACAAATGCGGGGAGAGAATGGGAGACAATGGGAGACCAGGCAAGACAAGACAAGACCTCGGGAAGGCGGACACACCATCCAACACCAAGGTGGACACCTTAAGAAGGCAGCATTATGGATCCCTAACAGCATACTGTTTGGTGAAAAAAACGCAACACCACACGTTCAAAGTGCTGCCCCCGGGACGCAAAATGATGATGGAGGTCTCCAAAGTGCTGCGCCTGCCACGACAATGCAGTTCATCTTTTGAAAACGATGCAGAAGTATTATGCCTGTCACACAAAATGACCTTCGGCATTTTTTGAAACACGTTGTACCACCCCTGCCACGCAAAACGATATGACAACCTCTTTTCAAACCTTCTAAAATGGGAGATTTTGCAGCTTCCCCAGAAGGCACGGCGACGCCAGAACAAGACCAAAGACTCGAGAGAAGACAAACAGAAGCCTCAAAACAAGCATTTGGTATGGAGACTTCCGCAAATTTTCAAACTCTGTAGCTACAAACCCGACGAAACTCAAAAGTTTCTACCTCACAATCGATGTTTCGTGCGAGGCGTCCCACAATTTTCAACATATCTTATAAAATGCCAACCTTGCCACATTGTCACCAATTGACCCAGCCCTGACACTGCGATTCGCACAAAACATAACACGTCCAAAGCGCTGCGTCTGCCACGCAAAATGACGATGGAGGTCTCCAAAGTGCTGCGCCTGCCATGAAAAATGCAACTTGTGAAATGCATGCCATGCATTCGATTCATTTGAGGGTTCCAGATGTTTCAGCTGCCACCTTTCCCCATAACATTGGGATCAAAGGTGGGACTTTCCGCCAATACCGGCGCGGCGTTGCGGTGGACCTTTTCTACTTGGAGGACTTCGGGAGCCTCGCATTGGTAGCGGAGCCGGCTTGCTGACCGACGACAACGTTCTTGAGACCACTGCGTATATAGCTCTTCCCGGTCTTTGAGCAGATCCTGGAATTCGAAGGTGTGATCCTGTCTGACAATGGCGACTACCTCTGCTGCATCGTCAAGCGATGGCAACTCTCAGAGGGATTCATACATCCCATTGTTCTCAGGTCAACCGGTTGAGTATCGAGATTGGAGGGGGGCTTTCTGACAGGCTCTGCATGGCGCTTCGTGGACTTTCATGTTGCCAAAGCTCAGGAGGACAATGCCTTCCAGGACTTGTTCAAACTACTTGATCAGCATATTGAATGAATATGATACCGTGTTCAACTCTTCAAACTTTGATGGATACATTGGTTTGAGTCGCAGAGCTGGTCAAACCCTTTTGAGTTTCGTCACGGAGCATGATGAGTTGAATAGGCGTCTTGAGAAACACAATGTAGCTCTCCCTGATGCTGTTCAAGGCTGGCATTTGTTGCGAAAGGCAAACCTGACCCGTGAGCAAAAGCAGCTCATCGCCTTGCGTGCGCCCCAGCTGGAGAAGAAGGTGATCGAAGCTCTGTACCTTGTCCTGGGTCAGGACTTCAAAGCTGGTGGACATGACATCAACATGGTGCTGACCGTAGAGGCTTCCATGGCAATCGAGCCTACAAGCACCGTGGCTATGTGGTCCAGGATGAGGACGCTGCTGAGCATGACTATGCGGAATCCGAATGGCCCTCTGAATATGATGATGGTGCATACTATGGTTGGGGTGACAATGGGCCGACGCTGATGAAGAGCACTGGAATGGGGAGACCTTTGACTCCCAAGCTGCATACTACCAGACTGACACTGAGGACGCCCATGAGTATGACTACCCATGGCAAGATGTGGAGGCCTACGACTCTGCCTATGCGGCCTATCTTGGACGCCAGAAAGAGGTTCTCAGAACTCAGAACTGAAACTGAGTCGGGGCTACCTGCCCAGCGTTGCCTTGAGCAATCCTTCGGCAGGAAACCTCAGTCCTGGAGTTTTGCAGTCTCCAACTTCCAGCCCAAGCTCCAAGGGCAAGAAGGGCAAAGCTGGCAAGAGCTCGTCCAAAGGTGAATCACCAAAGGGAGGATCTCCAAAGGGCAAGTCTGGTGCTTCCTACAAGTACACGACTTCAAGGGTCATGAGCGCTATGATGTGGCTATGTTGGATCCAGGTACCTCTGCATTCCTGAGCGGATTTGGACCTGCTCGCCGGTACCTGCGTAGGGATACCCCATCCAAGATGTCCAATTCCATCGATGCAGGCACAAGTTTCATTTTGGAGGTGATGGTGAATGCTGGAGCAATTGGGTGATGCAGCTTCCCATGTGCATTGCCGGCCGATTTGGCCAAGCCCAGGTCTTCCTGCTCAAGGGCGAGACCCCACTTCTCTGCGGACATCCCATCATCGAATCATTGAGCGTCGTGATGTGCTTTCAGAACAAGAAGGTGCGAATGGATTCTGGCCCCTGGCGAAGTGCCACCATTGGACTTCACGGTGGGTACCTTCTGCCTCTGTGGGAGCCTGAGCAGCCGATGGACTCTTCGAGATCTTGGACTTTGGATTTTGATCTCCGGCTGGCACCTGAAGGAGAAGTGGATCCAATGAGTCTCAACTTGAGACAGTTTGAGGATGAGGAGCAGGCCTTTGCCCTCTTTGATGACTGTGGTGTTGCTCCAACAATGCAGCTCGATGGTCATGCACTTCCTCGACATCAACTTCGAACCATCGATGAACACCTTCAAGCTGAATCCAACCACATCCAAGGTGTTGTCACCTCAGTTTTGCATGAGAAGGGTCGCAAGATTTGGGAGGTCTATGCTGGAAAGGGCCGGGCAGCAGAGATCGCTGCTGCAACGGGTGCTCAGGTGAAAACTTTCATGCAGTCGTGCTACTGGCTGGGACTTTGACATTTGCCAGTCATCGTCTTTGGTTTCTACAACGCCTTGAGTCCGAATGTCCGGGCGAACTTCTTGTGACGCCAACTTGTGGACCATGGAGCCCTATGCAAAACTTGAACGCTCGAGATCCAGAACAACAGGCACAGCTGCTTGAGCAACGTGAGTGGCATCACGGAACTCACCTGGCTTTTGTACGAAAGGTCTACGAGACCCAAATCAAGAATGGTGGACACACCCATGTTGAACAACCTGCTCCAGCTCTCAGCTGAGAAAAAAGGGCTTTGTCAAGTTTGCTTGGGTTCCGATGCACCTTTGACCAATGTGCCTATGGATGTCGTTGTCTGGATCAAGATGGCCACTGGAAACCAGTCCGCAAGACCACAACTTTCCTCACGACCAAGATGGCCTTGTACCAACAAGTTCAACTGCGATGCGATGGCAGCCATGAGCATTGCCCTCTTGAAGGCTATGCGAAAGGGTTCGGAATGTGAACCAGTACCTGGAGAACTACCAGCCTGCCTTTGCCACCGTTTTGGCTGCTCCTCTCTTGGCCACTGAGGTTCCGACGATCATGGACTTTGTCGGCGCTGTTGCCGAAGATCAATCAACACTCTGGCGAGCTCATCAAGTTGCTGGCTGAGAACCGTCAAGGTGCTGCGCAACCTTGGACATCCATCTGCGGCCAAGCTGGTGGAACTTTTGGAAGCTCGTGGAGCCTCAAAGACGGTGATCAACGTGGCCAAGGACTACAGATGTGTTCCCTGCCTGAGATACCACAAGCCCAATCAGGCATCTCCGGCAGCTATGCCAACCGCCTCGACCTTCAACGTAGTCGTCGAGGCCGATGTGATGTGGCTCAAGATCCTCGAGTACCCAGTGCTGCATGTCATCGACGTGGCCACCAAGTACCAGGCTGCTTGCGTTGTTCATGGTGAACGGAGTCAAGACCTTCAGAAGGCTCTCCAACGCACCTGGTTTCGCCAATTTGGTGTCCCTGCTGAACTTTGCACTGACGAGGGACGTGGTTGGGCCGCTGATGAAATGCTGGGCTACTTTCACTGACTTGAACCTCAAGCATACCGTTTCTCCAGGAGAAGCACATCAGAAGCTTGGTCTGGTCGAACGATACCATCAAGTTCTTCGCAAAGCGGCTGAGGTCTTCATGACAGACCGCAATGATGTTTCTCTGAAAGGTTCGCTTTAGTGTTTGTCTTGCCCCAGATCAACAACAGCCAAACAACCGTTGCTGGTTACAGCCCGGCACAATGGGTCCTGGGATATCAACCTGCTTTTCCAGGGGACTTGCTGCAGGAGCAGATCAACCCTGCTCAACTTGGTGGATCACCCAACTTTGAATCCATCCTGGAACTTCGAACTGCAGCAAAGATGGCTTTGGTCAAGGCAGACCAGGACATGCGTCTTCGACGAGCTCTACTCCGTCGCTACTCTGGGCTGAACACTCCCATGGATCCTGGTCTGGTGTTTTACTGGCGTGATGCTCGTGCAGCTGACTTGGTGAAGATCCGATGGCTGGGCCCTGCTCGAGTGGTGATGCGGGAGGATGAGGATGATGATGATGATGATGATGATGGTGATGATGATGATGATGATGATGATGGCAACCCTGGTGTATTGGCTTGCGCACAACACACAGTTGCTGCGATGTGCACCTCATCATGTGAGGCCTGACTTCCGGCATCCCGAAGCTTCGAACCTTGGTGGAGTTGCAGAAGCTCGCAAGGATGTTGCCAGCTTCACCGATGCCAAGGCCTTGTATGACTCCTACCACCGTGAGTCCCTGATCTCCAACGTGACTGACCGGAGGTCGAGCCTTGAAATCCGGGTGGTCAAGGAACAGATTGGTTCCTTGGGTGGCACCATGCGATGGGTGTCGAGTGACCGGCAACTTGCCGATGGTCTTACAAAGGCCAGCATGCGGCAGACCTTGGCTGACAAACTTCGACATGCGAAGATCAAGTTCCTCTACGACCCTGGCTATGTAGCTGCAAACAAGAAAACCTTGGAAGAGAAACGCAAAGAGCTGGAATCTTCGACAAAGACTCGCAAGCAGAAACTTTCAAAGGATGCCAAGAAGCCAAAGAATGACTTCAAACCTGAGAATGCCAAAGCCCCTGAGATTGACTTGACTGCTGAGAATGTGGACGCTCCTGCGGAGGGAGATCTGACTGCCGAGCTCTTTGCCGATGAAGAGTTCAAGATGAATGCAGAGCATGATGTTGCTCAGTACGACTTGGTGCCACAGAGTGCCCGAGCTCCTGTGAATGTCTGCTGTGCACAGTCCTTTACAGTTGTCAAGTATGTCAACGCCCGGCGCGCAAGCCATGGCGCTGTTGTGAATGTGCCCACGCTCCTCGAGAAGTTTGTGTTCAAGACACTGGATTTTCTGGTTGCAGTTCTTGGAATGCAGAACATCCCCCTGGCACAAGGCACAGATGTTTGTGTCACACCTGGTTTTTCTGCAGATGAAACGGGTTCTAACAACTACTTGAGCTCGTTTCTTTTGCTGCTTAGGACTGGTCATTTTGACCCTCTGGTTTGCACTTCGACGATAAATTCGTCGACTTGGTGAGCTGGACTTCCAGCTGAGCGCTGCAAGGCAACAGATCGCCCTGCTGGAGCGAGACGTGGCCGAAGGTGAAGGTAGACATGTGACTGTGGTGAACGAGCGCGAGTCCGTGATGCGCAACCCCAACGTCCTCTCAGTGATGCATGGTGAGCTCCAACAGGCCTATGAAAGGCGAACGCTTCCAAGACAGATCAGGATCATGGCATGCTGACTCACACTGCCCTGAGTTGTACATTTCCGGTTTGGAAATTCAGAATAGGGTGCCATGTCCGTTTTGCGCTCCGATGATTTGAATGCTGGCTTGAGGGTGATTCATGCCCCCGATAAAACTTGAGGCCCCTGGGTGACCAATAGCTCTTTCCCTGTGCGAGATGCATGCCATGCATTCGGTTCATTTGAGGGTTCCAGATGTTTCAGCTGCCACCTTTCCCCATAACATTGGGATCAAGGGTGGGACTTTCCGCCAATACCGGCGCGGCGTTGCGCTTGTGAAAAGCGCTCTTTGGACCTTTTTTACTTGGAGGACTTCGGGAGCCTTCAAGGTTGCATCTGGGTGGGTTTGGAAACCCCTGTTTGCTTCGCACAACTCATCTTCCGAAAACGATGCCAAAGTATTGCACCTGTCACACAGAAGGAGTTTGGACACATTGCACCTGCGCAATAAACACCATAGGAATTGCCCCAAGACATCAACAACACACCACCAAGACACCACCAAATCAACAGTGACATACCACCAATACAACCCAACGAACCAAGACACAACACACCCACAACCCACAATACCATGAAACCGGACACAGACCACCAACGCAATAGACATGACGGAGACACCATCAAAACACCATGACGACAGCCACAGCCCAACATGATCCCCACATTCTGCAATGCCAGCCCAAAAGCGCCCAAGATGGGCCAAAATGAGGCCGAAACAGCCAAACATGAACCCAATTTTTCTGCAAGTCAAAAATTCCATCATCTAATTTCTATTCCACCCTCTGTTTATATATATATACCTTCATAGCAAATTTCCACTAATGCCTCTCGCCATGCTTTGCATGAGCGCTTGTGCAATCCCATGAAATCAGATTAGACAAAATTGGATTGTTAACGTTTAAGTTTTCCTATTTCCCGTTTGCCCTTATTGGATCAGATCAGATTGCTTGAACTTCGAATAGACTAGATTCGATTTAGATTAGATTCGTTTAGGTTAGATTACATTAGGCTAGACTAGATTGGCCCCATTTGCCCTTATTAAACTGAATTTAAACATGTGCCCTTCGAATAGACTCGATTAGATTTATATTTAAAATGATTTTAGGTTAGATTAGACTAGACTAAGTTTTGCTCTTCTCCATTTGCCCTTTTCAATTAAGATTTGGCTCATCTCTACTAAGACAGCTGCACCCGACCCACTTTCAGGTTTTCCCACTAGCCTCGTAACGTGCTGTTTTAGCTGTGGGGTGTGTCTAGTTGTCCACCCTACTGTTTCAGGAGTTGGGGTTGGTAACCGACTTAATTCAGGAGTTGGGGTGCTTGATAAGCTCGATTCAGGAGTTCAAGTCTTGAAATCTCTCTTAGGATACCGTTGGTCCAAGGGCGCTAAGCCATTTTGCCAGTATCGCGCGAAGCTTCCCAGAGGATGCTGAAGGCGTCAAAACATAGCATGTCGTAGTTCCAGTGGTTGAACAAACCATTTTTTTAATTCAAGACAGGTGAACATAAATACGTGCTTTCCCATGTGTCTATTTACAAGCCCTCCATACCAACGAGACTCTTAGAAACGCAGCAATAAACACAAACAAGGCAATGAACCCTATATTGTTCATGGTTTTTGGACCTGACAATTTGCCTAAACCAAAAAAGTTGAATTCCAGCACGAAGAACTTAGGAACCCGAAATGGAGACACTCGGCCAGACAAGGTCAAGTTTTATAATATGTATATACAGAGCCTAGATATCTCCAAATCATGATTTTCTTTTTCCGGTCCCCCAAACAAATTAGATTGATCAGTCGAGAAATTGCACCCATGACAAAGTAAGCACCACGGGCAAACATCTGCACAGGAAGTGGACCCGACTGGCCGCTATTTTCCTTGAAATTTCGCAGCCCGCGCCCTTGGAAACAGACTTGTTTTTGAATGTTTTGAAGTTATGCTTAAAAAGAGGCGTGCTTTTATCAGCAAAGAACGTGGTGGGTAAAAAACAATAGAGCCCAAACGCGGTTCCTGTGGCAATAGAGGTAGGAGTCTTTCATTGGCCTGGACATCAAAAGAAGCTCGGTTTCTGAAACAAAATCTTGCATCCAAGAAAAGACATATTGCCAAGAGTGCCAAGTCAAGAATTGTGATCCTTGATTCGTTGGCCCGCAAAGCTTAGAAACTATGAAAACCGCCTGGAATTGGGAATATACATATATATATATATATTTATATTTATTTCTTACGTGGATCGCTTCACGAACATGTCAAGCAACTGGAAACTTCAGCAACGTTCGCACCACCCTTCTTTTGACCATGGGGATTCATGCTCTTAAAGAATTGTCTCGCGGCC
>Ga0126342_10019879_pt1 | contig 11356 bp, 12 predicted proteins | sample Cyp1metagenome_FD_92528 | JGI IMG/M metagenome (GOLD analysis project Ga0126342, IMG submission 92528) | Coral microbial communities from Lord Howe Island, Old Settlement Bay, Australia - Cyphastrea 1 metagenome | ecosystem: Host-associated > Invertebrates > Cnidaria > Coral ...
ATATTATATCATATTATATTATATTATATTGTATTATATTATATTATATTATATCATATTATATTATATTATATTGTATTATATTATATTTATTATATTATATTATATTATATCATATTATATCATATTATATCATATTATATTGTATTATATTATATTATATTATATTATATCATATTATATCATATTATATTATATTGTATTATATTATATTTATTATATTATATTATATTATATCATATCATATCATATTATGTTATATTATATTACCAACCATGTGCTATGAGTTCGTCCAAACTAGCCCCATTTCAATGGGGGAAATGTCAGGTTTTCAAGCATCAAGTTCTGTTGGTGTTGAACCGCTGGAAACATCTCCCATTGGATCATCAGTCGGCGCAATTTTTTGAAGGACAGAATGACTCGGAGCGGGCATTCTGGGCAACCCCTCATTGCAGCCGCCAGCTGCTTAAGTTGTGCACCCACTTAATTAGATGAAACAACAAGATGGACAAAATGTCGCAACGTCCAGACATTTTTCACGGAGCTTTCCAGATTTCCACCAGCTCTCTTTCTTATTCTCCATTCAAGTCGGTGATGCCAATGAATGTGGGCTCAACATGTCTTATGTGTTCTCATGTTGTGTCTGGTGACTGGAGCTTCAAAGCGCATCTCTCCAAGGGAATTGGCCGAATTAGTTGGAGAGAAAATTACATTGAAATCACATTGAAACTACTTCACTTGCACATCTTTCTTTGCCTTCTTTTGGGGTGGCATTGCCACCCGATCGTCATCGTCGCGAATGGCACAGCGCGTGACTGTTGAAGTACCATCAATAAAGCGCGTGCGGAAAAGCACGTTCGCATGATTGAACATCCCTTCCTTGAGAGAGACCACAATAAACTGGGAATGAGGAAAATGGGTCCGAATCATATGGCCGATGTTCTGGGTATGGCTCAGATCCAAGGCCGAATCGATCTCATCCAGGATATACCTGGGCTGTTAAGAATTGCAGCATATAATGGTGTGTTTTCTTTCAAGTCCCCTTGGCTTTGGGCACAAATGACTGGTTCAAATGGCTCTGTCTAAGAAATAGGCTACAGTACCCATGGCTACCCCAAAATCCCGTGATCTCATTGGTACCCCCAAGTTGGTCATGTCATTTCGGTCAACATCTGGCACTGAGCTCTGCACATGGGCGCAGGCTTGAAAAGAAGGAGGGCTAGGACCAGGGAGAGCGCAAGAAGGGAGCGCTGTCCACCACTCAACTCGGTCAAAGACTGCTTCCAAACCCCGTGGAAAGCGACCTGCCCAGATCCCAGATCGTGGGCCCAACATCCCTCACCTCTAAATCCACAAGCAACCCTCCCGGATCAGATCGATCTTGCAATGGGATATGACTTTGATATATGAGAAATCATGAGAATATGAATATCAAAGTCGATCAAAGTCGATCCAAGTAAATCAACGACTAAGCACCACAGAAATGCCACTGTAATCCATCTTTCTTCATCTTTCTTCCAGCAATTTTTCGCCTTGATCTCCAAGCCCTCAGTCTCATCCATCCCCTGCGGAGGCTCCAACTTCGCATTGGTGTTGGGCAGCAAGGTCCCAAAGATGGAGTCGAAGTCCTTCAACATGACATATGTGACATCTGCGCACAAGCCGCACAAGCGCTGTCAGAAACTTGAAGTTACACAACCTTCGGTCAAGAATTCTGTACTTCCGTTCACTAAACACAAATGGGATTGATTCATGTCCCAAAACATTTTTTGGGCTTGTCACGGCCTGTCGGTTTTATCCATAATTGAAAACATGCCAAAAAAAAAGTCCTTGTTGACCTTCTTCCAGGTCCGTCGCAGGGTCTCTGTTTTCTTCTCATCAAGGTCCTGGACGGAATCAAGGTATGGTGGCAGGTCAAAGTCGCTGTGATACTACTGATACTATCACTATCTATGAAAACATCTATGAAAATATCTATGACTATCTATGACTATCACCACTATCTATCGCTATCTATCACAATCTATCAAACTTGCCCGCCCCTCACAGTGTCCCGAAAAACACCGCAGCCGGTGGGCGACCCCTCCTTGATGACCTTTTCGATTTTGCTCTTGTCATTTAAGATAATGTCTCTCTTGGATAGGAGCTCCTTACAGGAGTGCACTCAGTGGAGCCTAGTGATGATGAACCATTGGATTTTCAGGGTGCCTGTTCAGACGTACAGAAACTGAAGCTGCAGAAGTGTCACGGGGTAACTTGAAGGCAATTGAAACTGGACGAAATGGGTTTGTCTGAAATAGGGTAGCCCTAAATCCACTGAGCAATGATGAGCATCCCAAATTAAATTGGTTTTTAGGGTTGTACATTTTCAGAGACGCCCAAATCAAACGTCAATGTGCTTCTAATGAACAGATGGATGTCGAATCTCCTTGTACTCCTGCTCAGCTCTTTCAAACATCGCCATGGCCTGACAATTTGACTCACGTTGTTTCTGTGAGATGTTCAGAAGCCACAACTCTCACCATCATCCAGATGCATCGAAAGCACGTCCTGTTTCCTCGACAAAGTGGTCCTAAACAAAAGCTGCCTGGTATAGCTCAATCTCACCCTCTTTCAACAAAATCTCCCCAAACCACCAGGGTTTATCACCATCGGGATGGGTCAAAAGCCTTGCAACGTTTTACGCGGAAAAATTGTTGGTGTTTCTGGATCATCCCATCCTTGGGGGGCATTTTTTTTTTCGTCTCTTAACAGCTCTGTTTTTCACCCCCTCCCCGTGGACCGAGGCCTTCTTGTTGATGTTTTTGCTGAGTTTCTTCTGTTCCGTGGTGAGTTTCTCTAGCCTGTCCTTGTTTTCCTGATAACGACCACCTTGGAAGTCGAAGTCCGTGCCCTTCTTTCCGAAGAGCGCCTGACAGAAGGTGAAGGGAAACAGCAAGAACTATGTTTTTTTTTTCAGGGAAAATCCATTTTTGGGCGGTTACATGAACTCAATCCCCGATTTTTGGTGGTGAAAGCATGCTTTCCACCAAATGTCCAAATCATTTGGAGCTTTGGAATATGTCTTTGAGATCTTGTGGCTAACTCTGGAAGGGATAACTCAGCTCTAAATCGCCTGCTCCTTCTGAATCCAGGGGTGTTCCTTCTCCATTCGGGCTACCACCACGTGCGATTCTTTGTCATCCTGCGCATGGCATAAGCAACTTAACATGATTTGGTTGCGTCTGGAAATTTTCAAATGGGGTAGAACCTCCCAAATAGCCATTCAATGGGTAAAATTCATGATAATCCATTGGAATTGGGGGGTGCCCATTTTCAGACACGCCCACATGCAAGAATCAACCGTCGCAGAGGGAGACTGAGTGTGAAAACTCAGGAGGTCAGTTTATTCACATTTATTCACCAAGAAGTGGTGACATACCCTCAGCAATACAGCCCTTTGCCATATCTTCACTTACCGCCATGGTTCATTCCAAGAGGCTACGACCTACATCCATTGGTTGATCCCCATGGCCTTCTGCAACTGCTGGATCTTGTGCGTCACTCGCTTCTGCTCCAGCTCCTGTCTACGTATAAACACTGTCACACTGTGTGTGTGTTTACACTGAGTTTACACATGTAATGATAATAATAATAACAATAATAATAATAACAATAATAATAATAACAATAATAGTGATGATGATAATGATAATGATAATGATAATAGTAATATGATACATGTGATTGTATATTATATCTCCCTAAAAAATCATCGTTGTCATGGTTGTAGCCATATGTTGCATATGTCCGCCGGCCCCGGCCTTCGCCAAGGCAGGGGCGGTGCTTGGGACCACCGCAGGTGTGGAACTTCGATCAGGCACTCTGGCCACAGGCATTTGTTGCTTCGATCAATGCCGTTTGCCTCCATTGCCTCCATAGCCCTCTATTGTTAAGGCGTTCAAGCCTGCCGTTTGCCAGCCACTCCGGCCACAAGCATTTGTGGTTAGAGCGTTGCAGTCAAATCCCTCGCGGCTGCTTGCACCAAGCACTCCGGCCACAAGCATTTGTTGTTAGAGTGTTGCAGTCAAATCCCTCGCGGCTGCTTGCACCAAGCACTCCGGCCACAAGCATTTGTTGTTATTGTTGTTAGAGCGTTGCAGCCTGCCGTTTGCCTCCATAGCCCTCTGTTGTTAGGGCGTTCAAGCCTGCCCTTCAAATCCCTCGCGGCTGCTTGCACCAAGCACTCTGGCCACAAGCATTTGTTGTTAGAGCGTTGCAGCCTGCCGTTTGCCTCCATAGCCCTCTGATGTTAGGGCGTTCAAGCCTGCCCTTCAAATCCCTCGCGGCTGCTTGCACCTGGCCACAAGCATTTGTTGTTAGAGCGTTGCAGCCTGCCGTTTGCCTCCATAGCCCTCTGTTGTTAGTGGAACTTCGATCAGGCACTCTGGCCACAGGCATTCGTTGCTTCGATCAAAGCGTTGCAGCCTGCCGTTTGCCTCCATAGCCCTCTCTTGTTAGGGCGTTCAAGCCTGCCGTTTGCCAGCCGTAAAACCCCTAAAACCCCTACCGCGCTTCTTCTCCCTCGCGGCTGCTTGCACCAAGCACTCCGGCCACAAGCATTTGTTGTTATTGTTGTTAGAGCGTTGCAGCTTGCCGTTTGCCTCCATAGCCCTCTGTTGTTAGGGCGTTCAAGCCTGCCGTTTGCGCTTTCCTTCCTCCACCCTTGAAAGGGGGTCGGCGGCACCAGGGCGTTTAGCCCATTTATAATTACGTCCTATTACTCCTTGAACTGCGTCTTACTTACTCGCAGTCACTGAAATAAGAGTTACCCTGGTGCCAGAGCTGGTTCACTCCATACCACCTCGCACTTGTTGGTTGGGTCAGACCGTTCACTTTACAAAACAGTGGTTTCCTAAAATATGGGAGGGGTACCCTCACTTATCGTCCATTGATGGATTTTCCATGAAATAAACCAGCCTATTGGGATACCCCCTGGAAACCATCCAGTCCTGCTCTTCTCGCTTTTGTTTGTTCTGAGTAATCTCCTCTGATAGCTTTGCCAAGCTCTCGTCGGCGTTCCTTACATCTGTCAAGAAATTGGGCCCCCCAAGATATAGCCGTTTTTTACATTGGGAAAAGGATGAGGAATCAGTGAATGTTATTTCAAAATATCTTGGGAGTACCTCATTTTTGCAGAAACCCCACGTGCCAAAACCAACGGCTCGTACCAGGAGCAAACAACGAATTCTGGAGTCCATTTGCGCAGCAACAACTAGCTGCCCCCATCCAATGGAAAGCCAGACTTGATCAAGGTCATGTTCAAAGCTGCAGCAAAGACCCAGAGAATGAGCAGCCTATCTGACTACAGCCCATATCGGCATCCCAACAGTTGTTACCGACCATGTTTGTGATTCATCTTCTTAAATTCGTCAAAAAAATGCTATTCCCTGCCCATCTTCCATTTTTACAAGAAAAAACTGCCATTTATATGATCCAAAAATTAGAAGGTTGGTGAAGCCGCTTCCTGGTATCACATGTCTCACATTTATATTTGGGAGGGGACTGTTATGAGCGGCAGAAATTTGAGATAAATGGCATTCTTTTTTGCAAATCCTAAATAAAATTAATCCAGATATGAACAGGTTGTATTTTTAAGCACATACGTTTCACCAACTATGTGATCAAAATTGCCATTAATGAATAAGGTTAGGCTTTTATTCAGATGTTTTGGATATAATCTGGTTCCATGCAAGTCCCTGCAAAATCGTATCTATGTTTCTCGTTTAAGAGTCTCCTTGTAAATTATATCGAATTATGTTTTTCTTATTGAATCCAATTAAGTAAATACATCAGATTCATAAGGCAAAGGATCATAAATGTAAAATAAGAATATCGAAACATATTTGCACCTTAATATCCTTGAACTAGCTGCATGAACCCGTCCACTATCCCTTGCAAAATATCACAGTTTTTCTAAAAGATGCAGGGTGCCCTTAAAGAAGTACAACCTTCCCTCGAAGGGGAAACATGTTTCCATAATATATTGCATGAGTTTATATAACATGGTGCAGTCCTGTTCTAAAATGCAATGCTAAATACAAAAATTAAGTATCCCCCCAGCTTGTAAAGATGCAGTTTTCATTACTGTAAGTCGCAATTTTCCGTTGAGAAAGTACAATATTTTTTCAACAAGCAATACTCCTACAAATTATGAAGGAATCCTCTAAAAGATGTATCATTCGGTTTTGAGAAAACACAATCTTCTTCCAAATGATATGGTATCATCCCTTCAAGTAGGCAATATTCCTGTGCCATATGTAGCGTGCTTTTCAATTTACAGCAACCTTTTCAATATGCAGAATTCATGTCAAAAAGTACAATATCCAATGCATCAACGCAATATTCCTTGAAAATCATGTAAGATGACGATGTTGCTTAGACATGGCAAGTACCCCACCATAAGACAACAAAGTATCCTTTTCAAGAATCCGTGTTCCTGCAAAACTAGAAGATGACTTTCTTCACACATGTAGTATTCTTGTTGAAAAGGTTCAGTCTTCCTTGTTTGTTGTTCCTCAAGAACCAGGTCTTCTCTACAGGAACTATTTCATTTATTCAAAAAGGCACTATATACACAAAAGAATTCCATCTTGAAATTTGGAATGATGTTTTAATGTCTGAGGGAATCTTGCACCCGTTTCAAAGAGAAAATTCACTTTCTTGAAGGAAAATACTCCAGATAGTTATAAACATTCACTTCAAAGAAAAAAATAACATGATATATATATATATACGTATATATATATCATTATATATCTTAATTTGAAATGGTGTTGGAATCTGTTAGCAGAAGCCGCCATACTTTTATGAAATTGTATACGTATTGAAGGTCTTTTTCAGACCATTACTGCACTCTTTTCAAATAGATAGTGCTGGCCTCACTTTCTTTAAGGAATATACGACTTGGGATCACAGATATTGGAGGATTGTATGTTAAAAATGTCGAACCCATGTCCTAAGTGCACCTTGTCTGCTTCATTTTGTTTCAATGTTTTCGGCACTGTTTTTGAAAAGTGCCAAATTCTACTGAAAACTAGATGAAAATAGATGACATACAAAATTGCCGTCAACCCATGCCCAAGTCTCTGAGCATCTGACTTTTCCCAATTTGGGGACAAGAAGGCCGGAACTAGCGGGAGTCATGATGTTGGACGTTATGAACTGGATTTATCAGCATTAATCGAGATTAATCAGATCATTACCAAAACCTTGAGAAAACAAAAAAGGAAAAACAAAGATTGGCGACTAGTCCAGAGGTCAGAGTAGTTGTGGAAACACTGTGTTTTTTGTCTTGTTTTTCCTTTTTTGCTTTTTTTAGTTTGGATTAATCATGATTAATCAGGATTAATCTTGGTGGAAGTGAGACAGGCCAGAGCGTTGATGTGCCAGACACATGCTTTTGTTAAGAGATGTTCTATCAGATAGCCTACATTCAGAACGAACTGTTGTGAGTGTGAGTTTCTTCATTGAATGTCTACCCCAAAAGCTTGAAATTCACAGCTCACAACAGTCCCTCCGTTATAATGTTAAGTTCATATTAATAAGCAGCCCGAATCAACGCCCACATTCCAAAAAAAATAATGGCAATACTACTTTGGGTTGGTCCCTCCCTACTAATAAACATGTGCGACCCCCTCTATTAAACAACACCCTGCTCAGAAATCCTGATGTTGTAGTAGTCAGGACATAAATAGTGTTTAATGATGTTTTATGGTTCTAATTGTTTTTTAATGGTTGAAAAAGTAATGTCTTGAAGGGATGTTCCATGCCCAATCTCACCATCCCACCCCATTGGGAGGGAGATTGCCACTGAAAATCTGCAGGTTGGTTGTCTTTTATGTATGACAAGCCCTAGTTTTTTGATTGTGGTGGACTCTTGCCTTCTAGTGGTGGGGTTATTCATACGAACTTGCCATTATTTACATGTAATGTGGGTAAAACAAGTTCATAAACCATCCCCCAGTCATCACCATTTTTATAGGTGGCATGTTTACCATTCCCAGTCATGGGTGGTTTGTTCTTGTTTGACCCACATTCTATTATATGCATCCTGTTCATCTTGGGGAGCAACTGGGCACGACCCCAGTCGTTCTGGGCAAGGCTCTCCAACTCCACCCTGGGCGGGTTTTTTGCTGAACGACTGGAATGGGGGTGAGGAACTGTAAAATCCCTGTTCTTTAAGTGAACTCCAAGAATCGTTCCCATTAGTTCTTGGCTTTCCAAAAATTGTGAAGAGAATCAGCAATTTTGGATCGGGCAAATGTCCGCTCCTCTTTGAATCAGTTTTTCATAGGTTTGATCAGCGCAAGCTTCGGTCTGGCCTCAGGTTCTCGCGTTGTGTATCTGTTTCTGCATAAGAAGCCTGGCGGGTCCAGGCGGATCATTCGATGCACAGCCTGACAGTTCTTCGGTATAAAAGATACGGGATACCGAGGATGCCCATAAAATCATAAAATGGCCACTGCTTAATGGAACATGTGATGATAATCTATGATTCTATGATAATCTAGGATAATCTAAGATAATCTACGATGATCTGGCAACCAGATCATTGTATGTTCGGGTACTAAATCTTCTGGAACATTCTGCAACAAACCAAATGATGAGCATTTCTTCCCAGTTCTCCAATTCCGGTGAAGACCGATCCCCACCTTCTTGGCCGAGAGCGACTCAGACATCTGCTGAATCTCTGCTGCGATGGATTCTTGACCCCTGCCACTGTCCTGCGGTCTGCAGTGCTGTAGGATCTGCATGGATCTGTAGGTTGAATGTCTATGTATTTTCGGTGAGATTCAACAGCCTGGTCACAGCATGTCACAGCAAACTGTGGCCTCCGGCAATCAAATATGGCTCAATAGTATTTCTGGGTCCACAAGATAGACTTGTCTGGTAAGCATCCCAAACAAAATGGACAGAATCGCAAGCTATTTGGGGAGATACTTGCCAACCCTGAACTACCCTGACTTTTTTTGGTTTGCTTTGTTTTGAGCCACAGCCAAAGAAAGAAAAAGAAAGGATAAGAAAGATCTTCTGAGTCCTGTTCTTTGCCCTCCATCTGCAGGAGTTCGTTCCGGAGCACTTCTACTTCCACTTGGGCTTGTTCAGTCTTCTCCCTTTGCTTCTCAATCTTGTCCACATTCTGTTTGGCAGACTTCTTGAGCTCAGCAATGTGCCTCTCGAAGTACTTGATGCGGTCTTCGCGGCTGGAATCCAAGCTCTTGATGTCCTCAAGTCAAATCCCTCAAAGCCTGAAATGTTCGATAAAAACATCAGAAAATCCAATGGTTAAAACATGGTTAAAACATGTTAAAACATGATTTTATCCGAATGCAGCCTTCTCCATTTGCTTTGTAGACTTCTCCAAACGCTTCTTTTCCTGCGGGCAACACGATCTTTTTGTTCTGCTCATTGATCTAGATTGTCTATATTTAAATGATGCGGACAATGACCAGCAAGTGAGGATTCATAGGTTTTCCGGCCAAACGGCCAAACACTGATGGAAATTAGAGAGGGTGTGAGGCTTGGCTTCAAGACCTGTGTCTGTAGCCAGAGTCCTTTTTGCTTACAAGACTCCGACCAGAACTTGACACGATAAATTGGAATAAATTGGATCTGTCCCAATATTGGGGACACCCCAGTCTCCACTAGCTTTCCATATTATCAAATCATGATGTTCTTCGAATTTCGATGGATTTTGGATGGCCATGGCACCATTTTGTCACCATTTTGTCACCATTTTGTCATCATTTTGCCACACCTCAGGAAGATTGGCGATGTCTTCTTGCAGTTTTTGCATCTCAGACTGCATGTCCTTCGGGAATCCGTCGGGAATCCCGCAGTTTCAGACACCCCACATGTCCTGGATTCCCGGTGATATCCAATTATATCCTCATCTATCCCTTTATATCCCCCATATTTGGAAAATGCATGGCAACCCCAAGCTGCCAGTGAAATGAAAGATGCTCTCCCACTGGGCTCAGTTTTGCCCGTTGAATCGCAGAATCGGAAGGGAAAAAATCTCGGACCCCAGATTGATTGGAAAAAACCAGGGTTTCCTGTAGATTTTCCCAGCAATCAACCCCGGATTGATCCTGGATGGACTGCTCCGCCGTGTGGTGCTCACTACGACTGATGCGATCGTCCAACAAGGCCAACCTGGGTCGCAGGCGGAATGAGTTGGATGATGGTTTTGATCAACCCCAAAGATGCCCCAAAATAGACAAAAAACTAGGGGACATCGGGTCTAGTAATAATCCGGTAAGTACTGTTTTTCTATCGTTTGAAGGGAAACCTTTTTGTTGTGAGGATCAAACACACTCTTTCAACAAACCGTATGCACCACGAAACCGCCAATTGAAGCTGGTCATGACAAACACCTAGATAAGATACCTGGAAAAGGGAGAGAATTGCCCCCAACCCCCCCTGAAGTTGGTCGAAAGTGGTTCAGGTGACTCTAAAAACCACAACTGCTGAGATCTGAGAAACTCGTGTTCTTTGCACTTCAGCTCTCTCTCCAAAGTGGAAAACTGGGAAGCTGTCTCTTGCATCTTTTGAACCTGCGTTCGTGCCTGCAGGGAGCTATTCACAGAATCAGGCACCAAATCTTGTAGATTTGGAACCCCATCCATTGACCATTTCAAAGCCACTGATTTTGAGAAAGTTCCAGCAACTCACCCCTTGCGCGGCCTTGTCGTATTCGCATCGTTTCTTGTGAAGCTGATTCTCGAGGTTGGACCTTTTCGGGCCAGTCATCTCCAGCCCTTTGTTTCTTCGCTCATGTTTCATCACTGGGTATTGAAGAATGGCTCTGAAAATGGGCGAACCCATAAATTTCTGGTTAATCATCAGTTTCCACATTTAAACGAATAGCATCTAATAGCCATGTCCCAGATGGTGTCCCCAGTTGACCCAAATCATCGACTCAGCTCCAAACAACTCTTGGAGCTTCATCAACGTGTTGCCGCCCTTGGGTGCGGAACCACCCGTGATGGTTCCAGCTGGGTCGTACAAATCGCCCTCCTGACACAAGCAGTTGAGCGCAAGATTCGGAGAAAATGGTGCATTCCCCCAAAGCCATGTTAATCAATAGGGACAATAATAATGATAAACCAATGGATTTGAGGACAGCCTATTTTCAGACAAATTCATATTCTATCATCCCCCCCTTTAAGGGGGGTGGGGGGGGTAAAAACTGAAATCCGCCCACACCGCTTTGGCGGTGAAGGCGTGCTTATTGGGGGGCAACAGCAACACTAAATGCTCAATGACATTTGTTAATATAGCAGTCGCTATATCAGCTTTAGCTGGGGGGGGG
>Ga0126342_10019880_pt1 | contig 11355 bp, 13 predicted proteins | sample Cyp1metagenome_FD_92528 | JGI IMG/M metagenome (GOLD analysis project Ga0126342, IMG submission 92528) | Coral microbial communities from Lord Howe Island, Old Settlement Bay, Australia - Cyphastrea 1 metagenome | ecosystem: Host-associated > Invertebrates > Cnidaria > Coral ...
AGCAACTGCCAAGTTCAAATCCCAAGTCCCAGCCGCTTACTGCCACAAGCGATTGGTTTTGTATACCCTGGCATCAAAGACACTCACTTACCGCCACAAGCGATAGATTTTTTACCGCCACAAAGCGATTGAAAACGGAAAAGCGATCTTACCGCCACAGGCGATTAGGCCTTCAAATGCTGCACCTGCCACGCAAAAACAGCAATCACCTGCGGCAGTAAAAAAATCACTTGCGGCAGTAAAAAATGCACGTTTTTACTGCCACAAGCGATTGGCACATCTTACCGCCACAAGCGAGGTATCAGCCGACTCAACGGTCCCCGAAGCAACAAGAGTGTAGACATGTCAAGAAGAAAACGGTGGTTTAATCCACAGGCATTGGGATTTCACAAATGAAAATATGAGGGCTTTTGCCAGAAAATACTTGGGAATTCAGCAATAACATTGACATGAAAAAACTAATGGGCGTCATACCATACAACTGGCGATAGTGTCAATCAAAAATGAGCAGAACAACTTCAGAAAAGATACAAAAAGCCAAATTTTGAATACAAAACAATAACCCGACGAAAAACGCAACGTCCGACCGTCCCACAAAACCGTTCAATTGGAACCCCTCCATCTTAGAATCCCGGCCAGGATGCTTCGGCAGGGTGTAACCAGATGTTGCACACATCAAATCACAAAATCAGCATCTTACCAAGAAAATCTGGACCTCTCATGGATTTCTTTGGGAAAATTGCAACCCCAAACCACCCCCCAACCAATTTGGAGGTCAACACCATGGTCTCAACCGAGTGTTTTTCCCTGTCAATCCCAAGGACCTTCCTCTCTTGCAATGTGAGCACAAAGAGCTGCGACAACCTGCTGTCGACGACGATTATTTGCCCAAAAAATCAGCTGCATTTCATGAGGGGTGCTAGAAATGGGTTCTTGTGGTGATATAAGTACATAAATATGATATATACAATGGGAGATGTAAGTATACCTTAAAATGATGTTGGGGTGTCTGAGAACGGGATGTAATTTTGGAAAGAAGATGCAGTGCAACACTTTGGGAAGGGGGATTTATTGTATACACATACTGCGTGCATACATATGTATAGACATATACACATGCGCACAGACACCTCGTTTCGCCCAACATCACTTTTAAGCTTATTGTTCCATGGTTTGAAAATCAGGGTTTTAGGGTTTCGATGTTTATCGTGTTAGGTCGTTCCTTTCTTTTCTTCCATGGTTTTTAGGGTTAAAGGTGTAGTGTGTAGGATTCATGGTTTGGGCCGCTAGGATTTCTGTTTGGGGTCAGGGGGACTTGTGCAATGACGCACAGCCACCTGAGCTTTTCAGTAACGCCAGAATGACTCACACTTGACAGTGTTTTGAGAGTACCTCGGGCAAACACGAGGTGTTTGGCCTTTTTTCGTGAATACAATTACATAGAATACTATTGTTTATACATATGGTTTTCATTTTCACTACTAGTATTACTATTATTAGTATTATTATTATTGAAAATTACTATCATTATTATTGAAAATTATTAATATCATTATTATTGAAAATTATTAATATCATTATTCTTTGAATTTAGTGTTATTATTAGTAGTAGTAGCAGTCGTATAATTAGTATATTATCTATACCCTCCATTAATTCAACATAGCTATTGAAAATTGTCATTTTATGGTTGAATTACCAATCAAAAATCTTCATAAAATGGTGGTTTTCCACTCGCAAACACTTCAACAACCTTTCTGGTAGCACCTGGTGACGGAGAGGAAGGCGACCAGTGGTCGAAAGGAGAAGTCCCGCGTCAAGCCATCGGGATCTAAAAGATTCACCTCCCTCAGGCCTCGCGCGGAAAGATCCGTGGTTTTCTCGTCCTCTTCCCGATGAAAAGCTTCCGTGGTGTAAAATCCCCCGTTTTTTCAGATGTCTGAAAAAATGTGCGTTTGTCTAGATATACATAAATAACTATAGTCAATAAAAAAATAAACTAATAAATGAATGAATGAATAAATATCAGACTCCATGTCAAAATCGATCTCCCCCACATATTCCAAACAACTAAAACGTTTTTTTCCCAGACCTGGGGAGAATCGCACCGCGAAGCGCGCGATTCGCGCGCACCTGCGGTGAGGCTCACCATGCTGTGGCGAGTCTGCGGCAGGGGCAACTCATAGAAGATCTGCATTAGGACACCTCGGTGTCGATCTGCAGTGGAAAGATCTGCCCGAATGTGTTCCCTGTATGTGTAAAATTGGCAACCCGGCTCATTGGGATTTTCACCGTCAAACATTGGTTTTTAAGTGAAAAATGATGATTGATGGGTTTTTGACTGTCTCATATCATGGCTTAATGATGGGAATATGATGGGTTAATAATGGGAATAGGATGACAATATGATATTTTGTTAATGTGGCAAACCCAAACACACAAACTCCCCCCGTTAAGTGTGGGAAAGAAATAGACAAAACATCCCCAAACAGGGTGGTTTATTATCGGGTTTACCAGACTAATGGTATACCCAAGTCTATATCCAATTGATTGGTTTATACTTTGGAAAGTCTATGGAAAAGCCCTGTTTTTTCCCTAGCCCAAAATGTAGGTCCTGTAGATTTCCCTGAAACCAAATCTGGGATAGAAGAAACGCTCGAAACCTGGAAATGATGGGGTTCAAAACTATGGCCTGGAATAGGGTAGCCTATGTTCAGACAAATCATAATCCAGATGCGGGTCGAATATGTCTACAGTATATCAGGGCTTGTCTTAGATATGGAACCTTGGTCCGGCAGTTTACAGCTGGTTTATTACCACCATTGATAAGGTTCAACCAAAAATGCAGGCACGCAAAAAGTACAGGGATACAAGAATAGGTCGTTGACAACGACAGGGTCGGAATTAACCCAATTGTACTTATCCATTGCCATGTTTGATTATCATAGGGCCGGAAACCCGAGAATAAACCACACCCCATCCTTCAAGGGCAAGATGAATCATCCCGACCTATGAGTTTTATGGTTGATGTTTGGTTTAGCTTGCTTAGTTTACTCAATCAGAAATTGGTAGTATATGTTTTTCCTGCTTACCTGCAGGTAATCAAAGGAATTCCATGGAATTCCTAGATAAATGGGGGTTATAGCTGGGAAAATGATCCAACTACACCAAGTGGGGGATTTGTCCAGTGCCATGTTTGATTATCAAATGGTATATTCTAATTATTATCCGAATTATATCCCAGTGATATCCCAGCAAAAACCCTCTAAAGTCCTTGGTTCAAACCTCATTTTGGCTGATTAATCATGCTTGATCATGCTGGTGCAGCTCCACACATGAGTGGATTAGATGTCACCATGTTGTAGGGATTACATCCCAACTTTTGGAGGTGATTACCATTGTTATACCCATGAACAGCCCCAACTGGTTGGCTTCATCTCTCAGTAGTTTCCTACGTCCCAGCGGCGTGGCACAAGCCGCTCGAAGGGTACATCAACTGGCGATGGGATTTCGCCAACAAAACGGTGGATATTAGCCGCAAAAATGTCTCTTTCACCAGCAAAGATGTGGATTTAAGCTGAAATGTGGATTTAAAAAACCCACAAAGGGCTATATACCACCTACACCAATGATTCATGGGCTTGCAACGAAGCAGGTGGCATACCAAATGTGAATATGGTTCCAAGTACCCATGGCTGAAATGACGTCGCCTGTATGGATGGAAACAGAGCTTGCCCTTGGCATCTTTACATTGTGACTTATAGACTTGTGGTGGGACCAAAAAAAGTACATAGGGCAAAAATGGCTCACACAAGTAGTCTCGAATTGTTTCTCTAGAAATGTCATTGGATGTTCTCAAAAAATATTGAAAACTTACATTGTTTAACTACTGTGGATGTGCTTTAGGCACCCCCACAAAATTGCTATCTTCCCAGTAATGGGGAACTATTATATAAAAAAAAAAGAAATCAATCTCAGCAAATCCAGGAAATAACACAATATCCGTGCCTATTCATTATCATATATTCCCAAATATATATATATATATATGACATGTCATAAACCAATATAAACGTGTTATTTATATATATATATCAATTTCTTCCCCACTGGTATTCCATCATCCAGGAAAATCTTGAACTTCAACCAGGACCGTCCCCGCTGTGTCGCCTGATTTGGCCACTTCGTGGTCATCCAAGCGGGCTGCCAGCAGGACATCGGAGAGCCTGAGCCATGTATATATCATGAATGTGCGAGTACTAATGTTTGGCATATGTATATACATGCATATGTAAATAGGTAAATAATATTAAATAATTAAATATATATATGTATTATGTATCTATATATATAATATATGTATTATGCATCTATAGTCTGTAAAAAATGTAGTATGTAAATTAGCATATAAATTAGTTTATCTAGATACATAAGTGACTCATTTACCAACCTGAAAAGTTCAGACATGTTGGGATAGTTGCCCCTTTTAACCATCATTGAAGTGACATCACAGTGAGGTCGTCACAATTTATGAGGACGTACATGTATGTGTATGTCTATGTGTACAATTACATCAGGTGTTGATTGTATTGTATATTGTTTGTATATCTTTGTGTCTGTATGCGAGCCGCCAGAAAGATAGCAAGGTAAGACCAGGACTTCAAAATTGAATGAATGACTGCTTGATTGCGACCCCTTGATGGGACCGCAAAAATGTGAGCGACAGGCCTTTATGACGTCGAGAAATCCACGTCGCACATTCCATAATTTTCTGCAATCCCATGCCATGTATATATACATGTGCATAATCCACATTTGTGTTAGATAGATTCTATGATCATAATATATATATATATATTTGTGGCGCCATGCTCGTTTTGGGGAACCTCGAAAATGAAGTTTTCAAAAGTAACATCCTTTTAGAATGAGGCAGTGCTATTTTTTCTCTACAAAGGTGCAATGACATTTCAAAGTAGTGATTTCTGGTCAAAGTGTTTGGATGTGCCTGGTATTCCATGGAGAAATTGCTGGATGGATCTAAGGGCACACCTTCCTTAGAGAATAGGCTCTCCATTTCGGTTGCGGGGTTGTCAAATAGTTTGGTATTCCATGGAGAAAGTGCTGGATTACCAAGAATCAGAAGGCTATATTTTTTTGCTTAAGGAAACTGCTGTCCTAGGGGCAAGACTTCTTTAGAGAGGAGGTGTTCCATTTCAAAGTGGTGGTTTTCTGGTCAAAAAGTCTGGTATTACATGGAGAAAGTGCTGGATGGTGCAAAGGGCAGAACTTCTTTAAAGGATTTTAAAGGGAAAGTGTTGGATGGCCCTAGGGGCAAAGCTTCTCTAGAGGAGAGGCTCCTCCATTTCAAAGTATTGGTTTTCTGGGCAAAGTGTTTGGATGTGCCTCGTATTCCGTGGAGAAATTGCTGGATGGATCTAAGGCTCTAAGGGCACACCTTCTTTAGAAAATAGGCTCCCCATTTCAAAGTGTTGGGAATGGTCAAAGAATTTTGGGGCTTTGACCATTTGACCAGAAAACCAAAACTTTGAAATAGAGTTTTGTGAAAATAAAAGTGCCTAAATGAGTTCCCCATAAAGAGCGTGTAACCATATATATATATTATATATACACACATCTTTTTCAACTGGGGTATCCAAATTTCCAAACCTGAAAAATGATGAAAAATGGTGGTTCAACAAGAATGGCGCTTCAAAATTAGCCACTCTTCAGGTCAGTGAAGATTTCGCTGAGGTCATGGCAAGCTTCTCAGAAGCTCCAAACAGGGGAAGAGGGAAACCAAGCATAACGCCTGCGGGCCACGGCAGTTCTATAAGCAATCATTGAATTATTTGGCTATGAGCTATAGGTCAAAACCCTGGTACCCGGATGGTACCCTAAAATAGCTGGCTAATCGACGGTTTTTCCCCCATATACGGTGATAATAGGTTTTGAGGCATCCCCATTTAGATTCCGGGGCTGCGGCCACACCATGCTGGACCTAAACGTACCCTGGCCAGCGGGAGAGCCATCCGTTTTATTCGGGAACCCCACTGCTGATTTGAAGGAGGTGAAAGATATGGGATATTGCCGGGACGGAAGTGGGCTGGATATCCCTCTATCGATGCCCGATTATTTCTGGCAGCGTGGTGGACAGTCGAAACGATGCATGGTTGTCGAGTATAGTGGGCTATATTCATTCCAATCAACCATAGTCCGAAGAATCTGCCGGTTGTTTTGCTAAACCTCGCCAGTGGCTTGTGCGGCGTTTCCAGCCAAATCCAGCCTTCGACGTGTAGTAAGGTCCTCACAAACGCACAAGAATGTGGATTTTGGCCCGCAAAAAATAAGGTGTTACAGGGGAAATTCACCATTCAGGATAGATTCTAGATTCGACTCGATGTGAGACCATTGTAGTCATAGTGTACCCCCTGGCAATTTATGGTACATAATTTAACATAACTATGGAGAATCGCCATGTTTTCAGGTAAGTGATCGAACCAAAGGGTTTTTCCATAGCCGCAAACTCTGAGTCTATTGGAAGGTATATGATAAAACTAGTTTAAGCCCACCTTTTGGTAACCGTCAGAAAATGGCAGTGTGATCTCGCTTGTTTCCGGTCATGGGCTCCAACCCCTGTCGAACGAAGGAATCAGGAAAATTGGTGAACAGGTGTGAGGAGCTGAGCAATTGAGCAACAAAACGATGGTTTAACCACCAAAAAAAACACAAGTTTACTCACAAAAACTGTGATTCAACCAGCAGATTTGGAAATTCAACAATGGAAACGTTGCCGATACCAGATTCGACAGCATATTCCATCTTGACACGATATTTGCTGGCGACATCCCCATTTTTCGTGGCTCATTGTATGGCAAAAATCCAGCAGCCATGAATCCTTCCAATAGACCAAAGCAGGCAAAGAGAAATGACATGTATGTTTGGTAATGAAACGTGGCAATGGTAAATTCCCTACAAATGGAGGCTTTCATGGGAATATCACCTACAAATTGGGGATTGTCCATGTCCACGTTTGAGTACCGGAGGGTATATAGATGTTGCTCCAAAACCAATCAGATGTTCCAAGGCTACGTTTGTTTGCCGGCGGACAAAAAATCCCATTTTGGCTGCAAAACTCGTTGATAAAATTGATAAAATCCACGTTTCTATCGGCTGCTTGCTAATCTTACTCATTATCTTTTGCTGCTGATGTAAATCCATTTTAATCCCACATTACCACAGTGTTCATATTTTTGTTGGTTCAATCCCCATTTTGGCTGCTAATTAAAAGTTCCCATTGCTGCAGGGTAGACCAACACGACTGTTGTTCCTACCCGGCCTCCCGCCGTCCGATCGTGCAGGCGCTCGTGCACCGTCAAGCATGCCACGTGCAACCGGCCTCAGGCTTCAGGGGCTAAAATCCTTCACCAAAAGATGAGGATGTCCCAAAATAAATGGAACTAACCAACGAATGATATCTAACAAATATATATATATATAGGGGTTTAGCCAACGAAAACAATGATTTAACCAACAAGTCTACCTCAAGGAAATGGAAGTCTGACAGGATTTGCAAGAGGAGAGCCCATGAACCGACAATAACCATTGGTTAGCAGTCTGAAAGTCCCAGTCTGAGCAGAAAACAGCAAGTCAAACATGAAACAAACTGCCAAAAACTCCCTGAAAAGCTGCCCTCCATGCAAAAAAAAACAATTGTCAGTCACCTTTGTGGCACCAAAAGCTGCGCCGCCAGAACCCCTTTCCAAGGCGTGCAACGGTTCATTTGCCGTTTGACTGTGGGTTGCCAAAACGGCAGCAAATCACTCCAAATGCACGAATGCGGACAGGACATATGGTGTTGTCTCAAAACAGGGATACCCCAAAATCATGACTTTCATTGGTTTGATAACGGTACCACGTGGTACCACTCTTCTGTCCTACCTTAAGAGATTACATATTGATGTTCCATCCGTCCTTCGTATGTTTCCATTCCTATGGAAGGCATTCACCGTCTCAACAGAGAAGGAGATGTTCGGACACATCAAACTCCTGCGCGAGGCCAGCAGATTGGCTGATGCCTACGCTGTTTTGAACCAATCAAGGTATGAATTTGGTCAGGTCACGGAGCATCTTTGTACCAACCATTTCGGGCTTCATCACAGAGACATGTCAAAAGCCAGGGTGCCGTTGTATCGTAACACACACTGCAGGCCCCTCGTGACTAGTGACTAGTGACCAGCGGGTCTGGGACGAAGGAAAGTTGTTCTATTGTCAATGGATTGGTTTAAGGGGAAATTTACAAGAAAACCCCATATTTAATGGAAAAATCTATGGTTTCCTGTAGATTTTCCCTTAAACCAATCCATTGATATTGTGATGTTTTATGCATTGGAAATGCCTGTGACATGTCCAAAAGTCAGCACGAAGACGGCTTGAGACTGTTTGTTGCTTTGCTGAGACTTCTGAATGGCGGTGGTGTGGGAAAGCACTGATATAGCGAGCCTAAAGCCTGATCTGAACTTGAACCACTCGTTTTCAAACGTATTTAGTTTGAACATCTCACAGAATACGTTGAATACACCAGTCATATCCAAGGCCTTCCTAGTTTTGACATAGCACACGCCTATCCCCAAAACACCAATGACATCCAATGACCATCATGCTGCGATCGGGGTGGAATCCGCCTTGGCTGAGGGCACAGCTTCGTAAAACGGCCATCGGCCTCAGTAGACATGTCATGTCAAAAGAACAGGCATAGAGAATGCCCAGAAAGTTGTACATATGTATGTACATGTATGTATCTGTATAGGGGGGTGCGTTGATTTGCTAGCTGCTGTACTGAAAGTGAGCTCTACGTGCTGATTCCCACAAGTTGACTTTTCTGGCTGCTGACCTTCTGTTGAGTGGTTCCGTCAGCTCTACAATCCTTCGAGGTTCCATAGTTTTCCTGTGCATGATGGGACGCAGGCTCCCACATGTTGTGAGCCATTCCCTCAACAGAGAATTTCCAAAGACAACATCTTGCGGTAGCATGTGTGTGTCGTAAGGAAATCCCCCTAAACTTTCCTCCTTGCTACAGGATACGAACCAGTACAAGGAACAGAGAGACGACGGAAATGACGTTCCCTTTGGGGTTCCCCCGTATCTTGCTGAAGGACATGTCCGTAAGGTGACAAGAAAGATGTGAGAATCTGCTGGTTTGATCTGGCATGGATGCACCTAACATATTGCAGGCATTGTGTGAGATTCCATCTCTTTGGCATCTCATCCCATCCGATCTTGTTCGATCTTATTACTTTGCTCTCAGTGCCCGGCTGGTTCTTTCATCCGAGTTTCAGCCACATCCTGACCTACGATTGGTCCCAGAAGAATGTGGTTCGAAAAAGTCAGAACAATCAATCGTCAGATCTTCTGTCCCTCTCTTCGCGGTGTTTTCATGTGTCAATCTGGTTAAGGTGATCTTAGGTCCAAACAACATCATGAAGACCATCGATGTCATTGCTTCCTGTCAAAGACATGCATGAGTGCAACTCTGCACAATGTCAAGTCTGCAGCCTGGATCATCCTGTATTACCTAATCAACATACAGCTTCTGGCAGTTCCATGAAGGAATTCGTAGATTTGCATCATTCTTTGTTACCATCAACAAGTCATGCCATGTCATACAAACGACCAAGTAATATGCTGGATGTGAGTCACTTTAGCAGCTGTGAGAAGGATATATAGCAATGTTGCAATCACCATGGACCCCAATTTTTCCTGGCAAGATGCTGTTGTTGTTTGCCTTTTTGATCCTTTTTGGCTGTGCTGCACAGCCTGTTCAGAATCACTGATGGTGCCAGTTCCATTCCGTTAAAAATCGCATTTGCGGCCATCTATTGGAATGGAGCTGACAAACGTCCCCACCACAAGAACGAGAAGAACAAGGACACCAAGAACAAGAGCACAATACAAGAACAAGAGGACAACACAAGGACAGGACAACAAGGGCAACAAGGACAACAAGAACAAGGACAAGAACAAGGACAAGCACAAGAACAAGGACCAAAACAAGAACAAGGACAAGAACAAGAACAAGAACGACGACGACAACAACGACGAGGACAACGACCACCATCACACCACCACAACCACGGCCACGGCCACGGCCACCACGACCACGACGACCACGACGACCACCACGACCACGACCACGAACACGACCACCACCACCACCACCACCACGAAGACGACGCCGCCGCTGCCGACGACGACGCCGGCGGCGGCAGCGACGACGACGACGACGGCGACGACGGCAGCGGCGGCGGCGACGACGACGACGGCGACGACGACGACGACGGCGGCGGCGGCGGCGACGACGACGGCAACGGCAACGACAACGACAACGTAATAACCACAGCCACAACAACAACAACAAAAACAACAACAACAACAACAACAACAACCACAACCACAACCACAACAACAACAACAACAACAACACCAACAACACCAACAACACCAACAACAACACCAACAGCAGCAGCAGCAGCAGCAGTAAAACAGTAAAACAGTAAAACAGTAAAACAGTAAAACAGTAAAACAGTAAACAGTGGAACAGTCCAACAATGCAACAATGCGACAATCAACAAGCAAGAAGCAACAAGGCAACAGTACCCCGGGCAGCGGTACAGCAGTAGAGCAATACAACAGAACGACAGTGCAACAGCACCACAGTACAACAACAGTACAGCGCTTCAACAACAGTCCAACAACGGTACGACAACAGCACGACAACAATACAACAAGAGTACAACCGCAGTACAACGACAGTACAACAGCAGTACACAGCAGTACAACAGTACAACAACAGCACAACAACGGTACTGCAACACTACAACAGTTCAACAACAGTACAACAACACAACACCACCACCAACAACAAAGACAACAAGAACAACATGGTTGACAACCGCAGACACTACCAACATTCCTATCAGGCCCCCCATAACTGATGACCATCCCCCATCATTAACCCTTAATGGCTTGACCATTGCTGATGTCAGTGTCCAATATGAAATTCGGCCCAGTCCGAGCCAATGCCCTCCTTGAAAGCAATGTCAAGCCGTCAAGAGAAGTAGCTGAAGAACAGCACAATGATTCCTGGACCACGGAGCGATGCAGTGCTGCGGACAGTTGAGTGACAGACTCTGATCTTAGGGGCTCGTTATGGCTCGTATGCGTAGGCAAGTCTCCATATAGGATCAAACAGGAAGATATATCAAAAAACGAACCCAAATATATCAAGAATAAGGTTCACAAGAAAGAAAACGATTGGTCTGGGAGTACCCCATGTGTCAGGTGTTGCGCGTATCCATCTG
>Ga0126342_10019881_pt1 | contig 11355 bp, 16 predicted proteins | sample Cyp1metagenome_FD_92528 | JGI IMG/M metagenome (GOLD analysis project Ga0126342, IMG submission 92528) | Coral microbial communities from Lord Howe Island, Old Settlement Bay, Australia - Cyphastrea 1 metagenome | ecosystem: Host-associated > Invertebrates > Cnidaria > Coral ...
CAAGCAGCCACAAGCCGCCACAAGCAGCCACAAGCAGCCACAAGCAGCCACAAGCAGCCACAAGCCGCCACAAGCAGCCACTTGCAGCCACTTGCAGCCAGTTGCCGCCACTCACAAGTGCCTGCTTTTTTGAAAATCAAATTGCGCACCTCCTGCGCCCACAATGAAAGGATTGCTTACTTTGCACCACAAGCATTCCACAAGCTGCATCTCGAGTGAAGGCTTCACTTCGAACTCGCTTGCCGACGGTATTCTTATTGAATTAGTGTTTGACTATAGCCGCAAGATGACTGACTTTTCAATCAGTTGCCCTTGGCTTCAGGAAGGATCATCTTGATGTGTTTACTTTACTAGGCTCGACTGGATGTACTACCCTTGCTTGCAGAAGCAATGGATCTGGGACCTTTGCACAAACATTTCTCTCACTTCATTGACAACAAGTGTGGTCTCGACTGAAACTTGAACCGTTTCATCTACCAATGTGAGTGACTCAAATGAATGCAGGGCTGTGGGCCTCGGCCCGGTTCAGACGTTGCTCCATATGGCCACCCTCCATGTAGCCCCCTCGCTCATGAAGCAAAACCTCAGCAAAGTCAGCACAGTGATGCAGATGACAAGACATTGGATGGGCTAATGAGCATTTTGGAAAGCATGTTCCGCCCTATCTTTTACATAAATTTGCTCCAGCAGAATTCCATGCAAGACAAAGACGTTCAACATTTTTTGAGCTATGCACTCGCTGGTTCTGAATCAGCTTCAAAGTTCCTGTGAGGTCCTCGGGATCGGTCTGGGGTGCAATCCAGACGTTTGCAAAGTGCTTTCAGCCGCTTTCAGCTGTTCAGACTTAGTACTTAAAGACCGAGTACTGAATCTGCAACTTCACACTTGCCGGCACTTCCCCGCTGAATCATCTTGCTAACGTTATCCGGGTTTTCTCCACGACTTTTCAAGCCATCTTTTCAGGGACACCAAGGGTTCTCCCCTATGTACTGTGCACCTGCAACATCTCCTATTCATGACCTATTCACTGGCCACACTGAAGCAAGTTTAGACACTATTTAGTGACTGCTAGCGTCATCACTTTGCCCTGGAATGTCTCTTCTGCCCCTGCTCAGCTTGTTTTGATGAGCCCAAATAAGCCCAGACTGCATCACCAAGCTGGGAACTCTGTAAGCCTCCTCAATGCCAAAGGCATCCTCCTGCAAAAACAAAGCGGACAGAAAACAAGGGCATGCATTTACATATGCATATGTACATATATATATATACACTACATATGTATGTATATATATAGAGATATATATATATATAATTATATATGTATACAGTCTATACATAAATGCTGCGTGATGTTGCTGCACACGAGAGGAAGAACCCCTGAAGGCTTCGGTCAAGATCAAAACAAATGTTGGAAAAGAAGCACCCTAGTGCTCTGAAAAGAAGTCAGGACGCATGTGCAAGAGCACCATACCTAGCACTATAGCAATCCATAGCATTCATCCAACATGAAACACTGTAAAATGCGGAATCCAGCCTCTGACCACAGAGGCTCGCGAAATGCCTGGCAGATTTGTAGCATGCTGTGCGCTGATCGTGAAGACATGCTATCTGCTTGAATTGTCACCTTTCAAAAAATGTTTTTAAAGATGGCTTCCTAAATGCTTCAAAAAGGCAGACCTTCTGACCTTTCCAAAAAGTTTGAGCCACAACAAAGAAAACATACTGCAGGCAGATGTCTGTCTTTGAAACTAGTGCTTGAGTATGCTTGAGTATGCTTGAGTATTTGTCTATGTGTGTGTGATCCAGTCAAAAAAAGGGTTCGTAATCGTGTCAGGAGGCATCGCTGACCGACTCATCGTCATACTCGTGATGCAATTCATCATCTCCTCTTACCGACCTAAGATCCCCATCTGCACTGCTTTACAAGAGTCGAATCTGTGTGCGCAATGTACGGCGGAAGCCATCAAATCTGTACAAGAGATGCTACCCAACTCGTTTCATTTGCTCCCATGTTCTCCCATGTTCTCCCATGTTCACCTCCCCATCTTACTCCGCTTCATTTCGCATTACTTTGCATTACTTGCTCCTACTTTCCAGTTTCCTCCTGGTTCATGTCTGCTTAGCTTTTTGTTTGCAAACAATCGCGGGGACTCATTCACACGCCCTTCTGTCTGTATGTTTGAAAAAGGATATGGGGATGGGTCAAAACCCTGGTACCTAGTGAACCCCAAAATAGCTGGTAAATGGATGTTCATCCCACTAAAATGGTATATATAGGTATTGACCCATCCCCATATATGCGACAGCCTTCGTGATTTCTCTGCCATGATTTGTTGCTTTATGGATTTCAGACTTTCCTTCCGGTGTAGGTTTTGGGATGGGTCGCCCGTGCCAGGGTTGAAACTTATGTGTCCGCTGGTTGCTGTTGCACTTTCCTACCACAATGGCTGTTGGGGATACTCTGTACAGTACCACCCGGGCTTGTTTTCTCAGAAGCACCAATCCAAGCTCCTGACTCAATACTGGATCTTGAGTCCTTGGAGTGAAAGCAAGGGAATTCTCTGAAGCAAGATGTGTTCCGCTCAAACGGCATGACGTTCATCGATATGATTTCAGAGCGGACTTGCAACGGGCTGAAGTTTGTCCAAGCTCGGGGCTCTCCGCGCCATTGCTGCAGCAGCAGCTTCCTTTTCACAACACTGATCAAGGGCCAAAGACTAGAACATATCAACATGCCCAATCAAATGCGCTACTGCAGATACGGATCTATTCTTGCAAACCAGGACACGTAATGCTGGGATGTCATTCAAGCATCCTAAACTGAGGTCCAAACCATGACATTTAGCTCTGGTTCGTGGGAGACCTGTTGTCTTTATCGGGATGCCGAGTGCAGCGACGGATGCGGGAAGACAGAGAGCCTATGTGAGCCTATGTGAGACTTCCATTTCATTCAACCTTTCTTTGCTCCCTGCAATCTGTCTGTCACACTTCTCTACCAACCTCGTCGATGCGCTCTGCCTGCCACCAAACACATTACAACCTCTGTATTCACAAGAGTTCCACTTCCACCAAATCTGGCCATAGATTCCTGATGATTCCTGAGTAAGATGGATGCTGACTTTAGAGAGTTGCACCAGCTCAGTTGTCATCGCTCACAGCATCATAGTGTCACATAGTGTCACCTCATGCATCACCCAACGCCATAGGTGAACTCTACCACCGTTTCCAGGCCCGAGCACGCCCTCAACCTGACGATCACAAAGGAAAGACTGGAAAGACTAGAAACAAAAAAAGAAAGACATAATTGACATAAGGGTTGAGGGATAATAAATGTCACACAATACACTTTACACCCAAAGTATGAAATGGTTGAGCTCTAGGGTGGCAGTTGCGATTTCCCTGGATACATGCTGTGCAATACATCACTGTTTGACAAATTCTATTGCAAGATTGGTCTGCTTAAACAGTGTTGACAAAGAAGCACGCAGAAGTCAAAATGAACATGCAAAGTGAATACATTCTTTGCTTGATGTTCAACAGTGTTCAACCTTCAATGTATTCGGAGGTCACAAGGTCCCGAATGTCCCGAAACATCCGAAAGTATAGAAAAACTCGTGCAAATTGTACATTGTTTGTACAATATTGATAGCTAACCAAGGCTTGACTGCACACAAAGAGTTCTGTCGATATACCGTATAGTTCTTTGGAGGCTGTACGCTCGTTAAGTTGTGTTGCCGGACACACTTAGACACTGTTCAATCCAAGGTCAGCAAAGCTGTCAGCTATGTCAGCTATGTCAGCAGAACAAGGTCAGGCGTCGGATGAGGTGCTGGCAGAAAAAAAGCTTCTGGCAGATGGCAGGCCCAACCTCCAACAAATGCACTGGAGATGCTCCAATGATTCCAATGTTCTACGTTTGCAAAGTGGGGGTAGATCGGGAGCTACAAAAAGAAAAGCACGACTGCCAACGAAAGGGAACAGCTTGTCGGGAAAATATGGGAAAATGGCTTCAGATTCAGCATTCCGAAAGACATCAAGAGACTTTGCTACCACACTCTCCCAGGAGGAGTTTCAGCTTCTCATCTGAAACCTCAAGTGACAACTCGATTTTGGGAGTCTACAAACTAAACAGAACCAGAGTTGAAGCTGTTGAATCCCAATATTCAATATATGTGTGTTTGGCAGCACGACAAAAGGCTAGTGTGCCCTCCAAGAGGTACTGTAATATTTGAGAGATTGTCCAACCAGCCGGCGTTTGCAGTGCGATATGTCCAGCTTTGAATGCTCACCAAACCAACATGAAAATTCTGTAACCTTCTCCGAATTCTGCGGCACTTCCGGCACTTTCGCAACCAGAAACTCTGAGTCTTGAGCCACTTCTGGTGCTGGAGCCCAGCCACTGAGCGGCTCACTATCAAGGCCTGCCACTTTTCCACACTTGGTGACACTTGGTGACACTTGGTGACACTTGGTCCGTCAACGCTCCGAAACTTGCAACGTCTTGCAACATCTTGCAACATCTTGCCACTCACTTCACTCTGAAACTCCTGAATCAAATCCGACTTTGTCACGTCCAACCTGGCAAGCCAGGTCCTGTTTCCTTCCGCAATGAGGGCAGTTGGAACTCGATTCTGTGCACCACCTGAGCAGCTGGGATGCGCACACAGGGGGAACGACCCTTTGGCTGAAGATATCATATCTGTCAAGTCACATGCACAACTGCCATGTAGCATCGGCAACACCAAGATTATGGCATATCGAGTTCTTAGCCCAGGGTAGGAGCTTGAGAGCGCCTGACAATGTTGTCCAGTTACCAGTGAGAAGCATGTATCGCTTCGAGTCTTGGAACAATTTCTTGCATAAGGAATAGACAGTAGTAGGCTCTTGTTTGACTCGTACAACATTCAACATTGAATTTGTATGAGGTGACTCTTGCCACTCTTGCCTCAAAGGTGTCTGCATCCTCCAGAAAAGTTCCAACCTGTTGCCATCCGCTCACTAGATTTTGTGTTCTTTTCCTGTTCTTGGCGCTGCAGTTTTTCCCAAGTTGTTCTTGGTCTGTCGTTTCGCCATGCCATTGCACTGAACCTAAAAATGCTTAAAAAGGCTTGGTCAACTGGAATGCAACTGCAACTACAGTGACTACAAGTTTGACAAGTATCTCATGTCAATGCAGTTGATGCGCTGCATATCCGCCAACGCCTCAAAGTAATGCTCTGAATTGCCTCAAGCGCTTGATGTTCAGAAGTTAAGTCCGACGCCCAAAGGATGATGTTCCATGTCGCAAATGTTCATGGCCGAAAGAAAGTGCCACAGTTCCATGTCCAGCTACGTACTAAGATGTACTAAGTGAATCTGAGAGCAGTATTACAGTAGTATTATGTAGTATTACTATACCCGGACTTATATGAGTCATCCATAGTCATCCAGGTAAGTCATCCGTATTACTGCCGTCTGGAGTGTTGCGTAGTGTTATATATTCCTCTATGAAGGAGACGCACCGCAAGAAGACCCCGTCCGGCCTGTCCACTCTGTTTAGGAAAGTAAAGGTTCAAATAGGTTCAAATAGGTTCAAAGGAGCTGACAGAATTTCCCAAGTTTGCCCTCCAACTTCTCATGACTCAGGACTGGACGCTGACCAACACTTTGCGCATTGGTCAAGGCTGCTTGGAAAATGTTTGCTGCCGTGGCGGACTCGGGCGGCGCTGCAGGCTCCAAGAAACTTTCTGTTTGACTAAAACCATCCAAGACATTCCAAAACCGATGTTTCAAGGTCTAGTGAATCTAATGAGAAATGAACCAACTAGCTCTGACGGTCTGACAGCTGTGGGAAGACTGAGATCTTTGAAAAGTGTCAGCCGCATTGAAGGAACCACCCCTGAATGATCCTGTTCGTTCGGAACAGGCGGCAAAAAAATGAAAGCACGACGGTGCACAACTTCAACTTTTTCCCGATGCTCGACCGGAAGTGTCAGCATGATTGAAAATGATTGTGGGACATCTGTGAGAAACATGTTCAGTATGTAAGAGAAGTAGAAGCAGAGTCAAATACTGTCCTACCAGGATCTAACAGCCGGGTGTCCCATGTGTCTTGTCCCATGCGGTCCTGTCAGACATGCTCAAGTGAAAAAGCAGTGGAAAGGTCTTTTATGTGAAATCCACGGCTTCTGTCTCATCATAGGTAGATTGGTTCGCTTCTGTGCCCTTGTTTCGTTGACATGGTCATGGCTGAAGATTCTTTGGCAATGCTGCCCTTACAAGGATCGGCTGTTCTTTGGCCTGTGACAAAAGATGACAAAAGGCTTCAGACTTCTCAGGGTAGCTTTGTATAGGCAACCAATCATGCTGACACTGCCTTCCTCTTAGTGAAACTTCCAGGCTTTGCGCTGCCAGCTTTTGCCAGGTAGCTCTTTGGAAATGGTGGAAGATGTTGAATTTACATGAATTTACATTTTTTTTCAGCATGAGCAAATAAAATCCAGTGAGACTGGGACAACATTCTCATGGTACCTGCTTCGTCAAAACACGAAACATATCGAAACGTGCCATCTTGTGCCGTTGCCAGGAGAGCTTTGCTATGTTTTGCCAAAGGGCTACCATCGAAACCTGGCTATGTACAGGGCAAAGCTCGGAATATCTCGGAATTGGCGTCGCGGCATGGCCATGTGGCCTGCGCGGCAACCATGGCAGCCGTGGAAGCCGTGGAAGTGGCCTTGTGACTATTCTCCAAATGTTTGAAAGTCTCACGGAATCTTCAGAGATCATGACCCGTCTAACTCATCATGACTTTAATTTCATTTTCAGACTAGGAATCTCCAAGGCCTTCTTGACTTTTTTGAGGTACAGTCTACAGTCGTTACAGTGTTACAGTGTGGTTTTCATGACAGTGACCATTCTTCTCAAGCCCCTTTTGTGCTGCAAAGGCGCGTGCTTCGGCTTGATCACCTGGTGCCAAGGGCTGCTGCTCTTTGTCGTTCCGCCTCCTTCGCACTGTTGTCGTTCATTCATTCTGTAAAGTGCTGTGCATGTCTTTGCATGTATTTACATGTCTTTGCATCCTTTGTCTGTTGCTCATAACCTCATAAAACAATTCGAGAGTATTAGCGAGATGCATGGATGTTGTTCTGAGCTAGGTATATACATGTATGTAGAACTTCTGCTCAACCACTTTGGTTGTGAAACAACTGCTAGCCTGTTTGTAAAATCCATACCTGAGAAGGAGGGAAACGAAAGCCAGCATCCCACCTACCCCTATTTTCCCCAAAAGATTTGTCACCCACTGACTTTTGGCCCATACACTTTTCACCCACAGACTTTTCACCCGGAGTCTTTCACCCATACTTTTCCCCCATGTATAATATATATGCCATATTATGCCATATACTTTTCACCCACAGACGGTTCAACCATACACTTCTCACCCACAGACTTATCACCCGCAGACCTTTCACCCACAGACTTTTTAGCCACAGACTTTTCACCCAGAGACTCTTCACCCAGAGATTCTTCTTGCTCAGACTTTTCACCCAGAGACTTTTCACCCATAGGTTTTCACCCACTGGCTTTTCACCCACAGGCTTTTCACCCATATACTGTTCACCCAAGGCTGTTCAACCATATACTTTTCACCCAAAGGCTTTCACCCATACATTTTTCGCCCACAATTTTTTCACCCGCAGACTTTGCACCCTCAGACTTTTCACCCATACCTGTTTCACCCACCCAGGGACTTTTCACCCATACACTTTTCACCCACAGACTTTTCACCCAGAGGCTCTTCACCAATGTACTTTTTACCTTCAGATTTTTCCCCGATATACTTTTCACCAACAGACTTTTCACCCATATGCTTTTCACCCAGCGACTTTTCACCCACGGTCTTTCACCCATATACCTTTCACCCACAGACTGTTCAACCATATACCTTTCACCCCCACATTTTCCACCCAGAGACTCTTCAGCAATATATTTTTACCCTCAGACTTCTTCCCCATATATTTTTCTTCGTCCATGTACTTTTTCATCCATACACTTTTCGCCCAGAAATTTTTCACCCACAGACTTTTCACCCATAGACATTTCACCCACAGACTTTTCACCCACAGACTTTTCACCCACAGACTTTCCCCCATACACTTTTCGCCCACATTTTTTTCACCCGCAGACTTTGCACCCTCAGACTTTTCACCCACACGCTGTTCACCTACGGACTGTTCAACCATAAACTTCTCACCCACACACTGTTCACCTACGGACTGTTCAACCATAAACTTCTCACCCACACTTTTCACCCACATACTTATCACCTGCAGACATTTCACCCACAGACTTTTTCGCCACAGACTTTTCACTTATATATTTTTTTCACCCAGAGACTCTTCACCCAGCGAGTCTTTTTCCACAGGCTTTTCACCCACAGACTTTTCACCCACAGACTTTGCACCCTCAGACTTTGCACCCATACCCGTTTCACCATATACTTTTGACCCACGGACTTTTCACCCGCGCACTTTTCACCCACACACTTTTCGCCCAGAGACTTTTCACCCACACCCATACACGTTGCACCCATACACGTTGCACCCATATTTTTCACCCAGAGACGCTTCATCCAGAGACTCTTCTTCCACAAACTTTTCACCCACAGACTTTTCACCCGCAATTTTTCGCCCGACTTTCAAGGATCCTTACGCTCATATTTTCATATGTTCATCACCCCTTTCCAAAGTTGCCTAATTTCACATCTTATACCGACAGAAGCTTCTTCTGCATAGCGACTGTGCCTCCATTTACGGACCCTTACCTCTGCCCTCCTCACCTCATATTTTCGTCACCCCTTCCAAAGCTTCCTAATTTCACATCCTATACTGGCAGAAATTCCTTCTAAGCCTTGCGACCATAATGCTCCCATACCGGGGCCCAACAGATAGGTGTAGAAGAGTAAGAGAGAGACATAAAGAAAAGCAGCCATTGAGTTCCAACCTTTCCAAGCAATGCCTTTGCCTCTGGCCTCACTCTATTCCAATCTATTCCAATCTCTATATCGGACGAACCAGGAGACCCCACTGCATATTTTCGTCACCCCTTCCAAAATGTTGCTTATTTCACATCCTATACTGACAGAAGTTCCTTCTAATCCTTGCGACCATAATTGTCCCACATCGGAGCCCAACAGATAGGGGTAGAAGTAAAAGAGAGATGCGAATTTTCATCACCCCTTCCAAAGCTTCCTTATTTCACATCCTATACTGGCAGAAGTTCCTTCTAATCCTTGCGACCGTAATGGTCCCACATCGGAGCCCAACAGATAGGGATAGAAGTAAAAGAGAGATGCAAATTTTCGTCACCCCTTCCAAAGCTTCCTAATTTCACACCCTGTGCTGACAGAACTTCCTTCTAATCCTTGCGACCATAATGGACCCACATCGGAGCCCAACAGATACGGCTGGAAGAGAGAGATATAAAGAAAAGGAGCCATTGAGTTCCCACCTTTCCAAGCAATGCCGCTGCCTCTGTCCCCATTCTATTCCAGTCACTCTATCGCCTCACAAAATGCACCGCCAGACCTTTCCAAGCAATGCCTTTACCTCTGGCCTCATTTCAGCCCAGTCTCTCCATCGCCTCCCAAAATGCACCTCCAGGAACGGACCAGGGGGGAATCGATACCCCACCGTCACCCAATTGCCACCTGGCACATGCCCCTCAAAAATGCTCCAGTTGTCCTCGCTCCACTGCACCTGATTCTGTGATTTTGGGCCCTTTTTGCCCGCTCTGCCCCCAGACCCCCTTAACTCACTTCGTTCGGAAAAAAAACTTGCCTAGCCTAGCGGATGGCTTTCGTATCTGTTAAATCATATACTTTTCACCCGCAGCCTTTTCACCCAGAGACTCTTCACCAATATACCGTTTACCCTTAGACTTTGCCCCCATATACTTTTCATCCACAGACTCTTCACCCACAGACTCTTCACCCATATATACACTTTTTGCACACAGACTTTTCACCCACAGACTTTGCACCCTCAGACTGTGCACCCATACCCGTTTCACCAATATACTTTTGACCCACGGACTTTTCACCCGCGCACTTTTCACCCACACACTTTTCGCCAAGAGACTTTGCACCCACAGACTTTTTCACGCACGGCCTTGTCACATTTTTTACCCACAGACTTTTCACTCATACACGTTGCACCCATATTTTTCACCCAGAGACTCTTCATCCAGAGACTCTTCTTTCACAGACTTTTCATCCAGAGATTTTTCACCCACAGACTTTTCACCCACAAACTTTTCGCCCTCAGACTTTCACCGATCCTTATGCCCATATTTTCATATTTTCATCACCCCTTTCCATAGTTGCCTAATTTCACATCTTATACCAACAGAAGTTTCTTCTCCATGGCGACTGTGCCTCCATTCACGGACCCTTACCTCTGCCCTCCTCACCTCATATTTTCATCACCCCTTTCCAAAGCTTCCTAATTTCACCAAAAAAACTGCAAAAAGCATTGATCTCATCTTCTGCTATGTTAACACCCCTTTCCAAGGCTTGCTGATTTCACACCCCGTGCTGACAGAACCCAACAAATACACGTCGGCCACTACAGTCTCGTCCACATCCTCCAGCGACCACCTTCTATTCCAGTCTTTCCCAAAGCATCGTATACTGACAGAAGTTGCTTCTAATATCTTCTAATCCTTGCGACCATGATGGTCCAACATCGGAACCCCAGTCGACGAGTACATTCTCGTCCACATCCTATACTGACATCCTTGCGACCACGATCACATCGGAGCCCACCTATACTGACAGAATTTCCTTCTAACCCTTGCGACCATAATGGTCCCACATCGGAGCCCAACAAATAAACGTAGATGGCTACATTCTCGTCGACATCCTATACTGACAGAAGTTCCTCAGAAGTTCCTCACGCAATGCCTTTTCCTCGAACTTCCTTCTATCCCACTCTCTCCCAAAGCATCCTATACTGACAGAAGTTCCTTCTGATCTTTGCGACCACAATGGTCCCACATCGGAGCAAAACAAATACAAGTCGACGAGAACAATCTCATCAACATCCTCCGGCAACCTTCCGGTCTTTCCCATAGCATCGTATACTGACAGAAATTCCTTCTAACCCTTGCGACCCTAATGGTCCCACATCGGAGCCCAATAAATACAAGTAGATGGCTACAGTCTCGTCGACATCCTATACTGACAGAAGTTCCTCAGAAGTTCCTCAAGCAATGCCTTTTCCTCTGACTCCCTTCTATTCAGTCTCTCCCAAAGCATCCTATACTGACAGAAGTTCCTTCTGATCTTCGCGACCATAATGGTCCCACATCGGAGCC
>Ga0126342_10019882_pt1 | contig 11354 bp, 7 predicted proteins | sample Cyp1metagenome_FD_92528 | JGI IMG/M metagenome (GOLD analysis project Ga0126342, IMG submission 92528) | Coral microbial communities from Lord Howe Island, Old Settlement Bay, Australia - Cyphastrea 1 metagenome | ecosystem: Host-associated > Invertebrates > Cnidaria > Coral ...
ATTAATTGGAGGTCCGGAACTTAGCCACGAATAGTTCGCGAACACCTGAGAGCATGGAGGACAGTCTGCCTCTCTGGTTTTGAAAACTCCTTCAACCCTCCGGACCTGCGTTCTTCCAGGGTATGTGCAGATTTCGCAACAAGTGCAGCACAAACAAACCAACACCCCGTACCGCCGTACCAAGGCACAAAATCGGCATTGAATTCCTGCAGCTGCTGTTTGGGTTCCAACTTGTGTGGACCACAGGACAGCAGCACATTGCCGTGCCAAGGCTCATCCAACCTCAAGCGCTTGCAGGAATGGATGCTTGGAGGACGACCCCACAGTTTTGCCATCGTTTCATTTGATTAGAAAGATAATATAAGAAATTTGACAGAAGATATCGCGAAATGAGAACCCAATCACAGTCTAAAAATTGACATTTGGTATCCGACAATCAATTCAATCATTTGATACCCCAGTAGCTGGATGGTTTATAGTGGAAAATCCAGTCTATAAATGGCTGATTTGGGGGTACCCCCATGGATTGGAAACCTCCATTTCTTTGATAACCAGGTTTTCCTTCTGGACGCGCATCAAATCCACCCGCAGCCAAGTGACACTTGCCGCAAGTACTCCACTGCCTCCTCCGCTGTGCTGCTGTCGCACGGCAAGGTGCCCTTCTTTGGGATTTGAATGCGGGCCATGGCAGTGAAGTGCTTCTGCAGCTGCGTGGGCTCAAAATTTCTCAACTGTTCTACTTGGCGCCTGTTGCACATGATTCAGATCTATCTTCATGTTGGAAGGTCGGACGTTACAAAGTCATGGATGACTGACATGCTGCAACTGCCATGGTAACCGATGATAAATTCTGAGAATATTTCTTGGCACTTTTGCGTGAATTGGAGCCTCAAGGCTTTGACCACCATAAACATCTGTGATTTGTTGTAACCTTGCATCTTCCGCAGAAAATATCCTAAAACAGGTCGCGTCAAGGTTTGATCAACAGGATCCATTTTCAACCGAAAAATGGATAGCATCCAAATGCATCCAACACAACTTGACCATAGCCATAGTTGACCCCTTGATTTAATTTACCTCACGACCTTCACAGCCACAACTGCAGGTTCTCGGATTTTTGCCAGGGCTTCGTCTTTGCTGTAAGTTTCATAGCAAAAGATCCTGCCACGCACTGGCACTTTCAACACACACAGCTCTGGACAGCGTTGGAAAACTGGAGAAGAACGATTGGTATCATCAAAGTCAGCATCAAGTTGAAAGTGAAGGTCCAAAGGCTGAGGTCCTGCAACTTCGTGGTGAGGTTCTCCAGGTCGAGTTTGTCATCAAATTCTTCCCACGGTTCCCACGTGGCGCGGCAAGCCTTCCAACTCCAAGCAACGCTCCAATTCCCAAAGTGTTCACATGACAAAACATAAGCCTTACATAGATGATTGTCCAACTAAGAGCTGTTGTCTGTGGTCTGCGATCACATACTGGGCTGTGTGAAATTGTTAGGCCATTTCCACACCAGGTTGATGTTTTTTGTCAAGACCAAGTTTCAACGAACCAACGGAAATCAAAGAAGAATCTACCGCCCCATGTGTGCAGGAGTTTTCTTTCCAACATCCACAATTTGAAAAATCAATCTGAAACCCAATTGCTTAGGCGACACCAAGAGTCTCAGCCTGGGAATCATGCTCTGCTGAAGATTCACCTGGCATCACAATGCCTCTATGCCTATCCTACCAGTGAAAAAAAAAAACTGTCGGAAAACCAGCTGCAAAGTACCACAGAAACACTCTACCACCACCAAGAATCATCAAAGTATGGCTGGGTCGACCCAACCATATCAGAAGAATTAGAGTCAAATCACCTTGCAATAAACGTATCACCACTCTGGGGATTCCAGTGGGTGATAATTTGTCCATCTCCCATCGCCGGTCAGCCTGACCCTACCGCCCATTTCTAGGCAAAATTGAACAGGGATGAGTATCAAGGGATGAATTGCTTGTCAAGTATGGCGGTATTGCTCCGGAAGTCCAACTTGTCTTGTTCTCGGATAGCCACTTCCCATGGGTATCGTTTGATGACTTTCACCATCTCTACTCTTATATAATTGTAGCGACAATACACTTCCTTGTATACTTGCATCATGCTGAGGCAAGAACTTCAACAGCATTTCCATCTTCAATTTTTCATTTTTGGCCTTGGTTTGTCAAAAGATGGAAAAACAACAGGAAAACAAGGCACTTGGTTCAGCCGTGGAAAAAAAATTAGAAAACGCATGCGTGCAAACATCACAACCTCGACTGTAGTATCGATCAAAACAGAATGCCAGGCAAATGCAGTGGTCATCAAATTCCTCTATGTGCCAATCAGCTCTGAAATCTTGCATCTCTGCAAGACCAACAAGCGTGCCATTCACCTACAGCACGTTTCCTCAACAACTTAAAATACTCACTGGGCGCCTGACATTGAAAAACCAAGGAAACAATCTTGAAGCAAGTTTCTCGGAGTGCTGATTGAAAGAAACCATGTCAGTTGTGTTGTTTGTGACAGGAAAGTCAGGATGTTGATCGAAAAAATGTGTATCGCAAGGAGCCAAGGAGCTGAGCTACCTTTCAACAAATGCAGTGGAAACGTGATGAAACGTGCAGTCCAAATTCATGAAACGTGCAGTCCAAACATTGCTCTTCGTTTGCCTTGAAACCCAGCAGCTACCTGACACACACCAAACCACAAATGGATGACTGCTTTGCCCTGTCCCATGGCCTTGCGCCGGAAGTCCTTTGTCTTGTTCTCTGATAGGCACTTCCCATGCGTATCACTTGATGATTTTTCAAAATCTTTACACTGCGTTGCAGAGACAGGACACTTCCAATAAACCTGCGTCATGCTGAGGCAAGAACTTCAACAGCAATTCCATCGTTTTCCATCTTCAAATTGTCATCGTCAGCCTCGGTTTGTCAAACAATGGAAAAAAAAAACTAACAAGGTCAAGTAAGGTACTTGCCACAACTGTGAAGAAGTAAGAATATGCATGCGTGCAAACAACACAAGAATTGCCTTTGGCCTCGGCTGTAGGATGGGTCTCTATGGCACCCTGCAGGCGGAACTGCAGAGAACACACACTCTATCGATGGAAACGCAATGCCAGAGAAATGCAGTGGTCATCAAATTCCACCGTGAACTCTGAACTCTCGAATCTGTGTGAAGTGCACCAGTTTTGGCGAACAGCCGTGCCATTCATGTTTAACGCTGGCAAGTCCTAAAAAATTCAAAATCATTCCCAGGCGCCTGACATCAGAAAGCAAGGAAACAATTTTGAAGCAAGTTTCTCGGAATGTTGATTGAAAGAAACCATGCCAGTTGTGTTGCTTGTGACAGGAAAGTCACGATGTTGATCCAAAAATCGTATTAGCATCGCAAGAAACTGAGCTAACTTTAAACAAATGCATTGGAAACGTGATGAAACGTGCAATCCATATGTTGCTCTTCGTTTGCCTCAAAACCCAGCAGCTACCTGACACAACAAACCAAAGATGGATTACTGCTTTGCCCTGTCAATCAGCTCAACGTGCAGCCTTATTTGCTGTGGCATAATCGGACTGATTCACGACCTAAGAAAACGTCAAATGTCATGAAGCGAAAACAAAACGTTCTTACGCAAGTCGATCAATGAGATCCTGCTGCATGCAGAGGACGTTTTCAGCCTGCGTTTTTGCTACCAATAAGCCAGTTTTGTGCCGGACACCACCGACTAGCACTGCTGTGACTGAGCGGGGTTGTCCTCAACAGCTTGGATCAAGTTCTTGTTTATGGATCCCTTGGGCTGAATTACAACTGGTTCATGATTAAAAAAATCGTGCCCAATGGAGGTTGATTGACTGTTTGAATCGATGTGATCAAGCATCTTGTTTTCACCGGAACTGCACTTGGAGTGTTCTTTGCTGTTTCCTGAACATCGAACCATGCAACCACAGAGAATTCTCTCGTAGTGGGCATGCAGCAGCTTGAACTGTTCTTCTGAACCACCAGGCTTGCCTGGATGGAGTTTCAAGGCTTTCAAACGAAAGGCTTTGTTCACTTCCTCGCCACTTGCATCTCGCGCAACTCCAAGGAAAGTGTACGCATACTGCAACTCCCTCGCCATGGAAGGACCCAATAACCAATCAAACACAGACGTCCAACCCAGCATGCCCAAAGCTGAACCTACAGCACCGCCAATCGCAGTGCCCAGTCCGATGCCCATGCCTAAAGGTCCCATCAGCATTCCAAGGGCCAAACCTGCTTTTGCTCCCAGGAAACCTGCGCCAGCAGCACCGAGATTGGGATTCCGCACAATGTTTTCAGCCACAAAGTGCCAATACAGATTTCCAGACGGCCCATCACTGAGATGTTTGATTGTCTCCTGGAGGAAGCGGGCCAATGACACCCACATACTCAAAAGCGGATCCTGAGCGAACCACCAATACACGAATAAAGTGCCGCCGCCAGAAATCAATGAAAGGGAAGAATGACCAATTTTGCTCCAGAAGGACAAGGAGGGAGTGTTGTAAGTTTGCAACAACTCTCTGCCCACAAAATAGATGCCAAAGACAAGATTGAGCGTGAGCCACTTGGTTCCAAGCTGGCAGGCAAACCGATCCACACCTTTGAACAGCAAAAGTTGCCACGTTCCTATGCAACAAAGTGTCGCAGCATCCCAGGCATTGAGATATCCTTTGCTCGCAATCAGCTGCAAGATACTGCTAGTCACCACCCCTATTGCGCAATTAACCGGCGCAGAGAGATTTATATGATTTGTAGTCGCTTCATCCACAATCACATTCTGACTCTTCTCATCCCAGTGCATCTTGCCATGTACCTCCTTTGCGAAAAACCAATTCTCAGAGCAAAGGTCTCCCTGCCCATGATGAATTTGAAAGGAGTCGGTTGCAAATTGGTGGCTGTGACTTCCTACAACATCAGAGTCTTCTGGGTCAGCTGATACAGGGCCACTTTCCTCGCCAACTGTTTGTGACTTTATTGTCACATCCAAGGTTTTGCTCTGCAAATGCTCCTGTGAGACCCATGTGCCATGCGAAGATTCAGACAAACCATCCCTAACATGTTGGCCATCAAACGTGCTCTGAACATCTCGGGTGGTAGTTTCCCTTTCGCCTTCAATGGTTTGGCTGGTTTGGTGTTCTTCAACAACTTTGTGCACTGCAAGGTCTTCTGACACGACACTACCATTGTGTGTGTGCTTTGTCCCGTGGCTGTGTGTCACCTCCTCTCTCTTGGATTCAATCTTCTGACCATCCTTGAAGAAGGTTGATGAATTTCCGGAATGCTTTTCGGATATGAAATCACCACCCCGAGTGACAGAAGTGCCGAGGTCAACCAAGCCAAAGAACCCGGTTGTATGACCACGCGTCTCCATGCCCGAGTATGACTCCTGCAGAGATTCATGGTGTCTGACCCCATCTTTGCTTGTCCACGAGTGGTCTTTGCAAAGAGTGCCTTCATGGAAGTTACCTTCTGCATGACTGTGATTCACGAGTCCAGTTCGAAATCCATACTCAGAGCCTTGGAAAGCCTCATGCGTGGTAGAAACCCCCCCTTCCGCGGATGTAGTTGCAGCAGAAGTTTCGCTCTCTAAGTGCTTTGCAAAGCCGATGCCCAAGTCTATTCCATCACTCTTGTGCGCCTCCTGAATCTCTGTTTTGGCGCCATTTTGCTCTGTGCAAGATTCATCAAGGGACTCCTCCGTGACATGGCCCAACCGCAGGGGATTTAAGGCGCCATTGCCAAGCGAAAGGTCGAGCTCAACGCCAGAGGTGGTGTATGTTGCTTGGTGACGCCTTTGAGTTCCATCTGCTTTCTTGACATCGTAAGCGACATGGTCAACGGTGCGACCTAACGCAGCACGTCCTTGAACCACTCCCGTTGGATCACCAGGTATGCCAAGTCCAAGCTGGAGGCCATCAGTGGTCTGCTGCAGATCTCCTTCAGGCACGTGGAGAACTCTGCTTTCAAGACCCCAACCAACTGAGGCTCCATTTGCAAAAGCCACCTCGGTGTGCTTGTGCTGGGAGTCGGACCGAATGAGAGGCAAACCTGTTGCTTTCATCAATATCACGTCCTTGACATTCTGTGCCAAGACACTTCCTCCATCATGCACCGCTTCCTTCCAACTCTTTCCATCAAGCAAGTCACACGCACCTTGGACCACTCCTGCTGCTCCTGCACCCGCCATCATATGCCCACCTTCTCCCAGTCTGTAGCTGGTAGCCTCTACATGCACCTCTCCATTGGGGTGCAATGTTCCAGTCCTTTCCACTTCCATGACGGGAAACCTTTCAGGACCATAAGTATTTACCTCAGACACTTTACCGGAAATGTGATCAACTTCAAGACCAAGAACTTGGACTCCCTTGCTGTGGGTCTCTGTGGTCTTGCTGGATAGCCAGCCCGTCTGCTCGTGCTCTAGCATGCGAGATTCACGAAGGCCAGTATCAAGGTGAAGACCAACATCGACTCCAAACACATCAGCTCGGCAAGTCGCACCGGTCAAGGTTGTAGAAGTTGCCGAGACCTTTGATTCACTCTGCATGTGGGTAACAGTCTCTGTGACTCCAACATTTCCACCAAATCCCACAATCCCAGCTGTCTGTGGTACTCCAAGCCTGTACTGCACTCCAGTTTCGACCTGCCGAGCGAAGACCTTTGATACTCCAAGCCTGTACTGCACTCCAGTTTCGACCTGCCGAGCGAAGACCTTTGATCCTGCTTTGGAGCTCTCACCTGTACGCTGCCTCTCACCTACCGAGACTGAGTGACCGCCAGCAAAGTTCAGGCCAAGACGATTTGATTCATGGATGATGCCGGTCGGAGCAGGCAAACCAGCAAAATCTAGGCACTGGCTTGCTGGTGCCATGACTGCTGAGGCAGTTGGACATGTCTCTAAAGCAGTTCCAAGAATTTCCTGCAGCAACATGTGTCCTACAGAAGAAACGCCTTCCTTCAATGTGGACACCCCCGAATCCATTATGGCATTCACTTTGCTATCGAGGGTGAGGTGCAGTGTCTGCTCATTCTTGGCATGCTCATGCATAGCACCTCGCTCAAGGCCTTCCAATCCTTTTTTCAAGACCTCTGGGCGCATTTCCACATGTTCCTTTGTGAGTTCGACTGATGAATCCTCGATTGTATGAGAATCTTTGTTTAGCTTTGCGTTGCCTTCCCTGACTGTCTGGAAGGGGGAGCCCCGGGCATATGCCCTCTCAGTGTAGCTCTTGGACTGCCCGAACTGGGAATCTACAGGGCTTTCATTTTTGTATTCACGCGTTGTGTGCTTGTCTCCATCCCATTTAGTTGCCTTGTGAGTGATGTGTTCAGTCTTTCCATCAACTGTGCAGCTTTGATGCACCTGTTCCCCCTTGATGTTTTCGCCCACAAAGTTCCGCTTGTCGCTGGCCTGGCTCAGTTCCTTCGAATGCCCACTGCTGGGCTCTCCTGAACAGGGTTGAACTTTTTTGATGCTGTCATAGTTGACTTAAACCCATGTATCTATGCATGCTGTCTTAGGACCAAAGAAGTAACCACATCAAACTTAATCCGTTGCTGATGAGTCGCAGCCGTATCTCATGCTTACCTTTTTCCCGAATGCATAGCAAGGGTTCCCGTTTCACTCTGGGGGTCTGGGGGTTGAGGGCCGAGGGTGTGTTCGCTCGACGTGGCGTTTACGTCCGCAACCGTCCGGGACCGTTCGCAACCGTCCGCAACCGTTTGCAGCCGTCCGCAACCGTCCGCGCGATTGCTATATGGCCGTGCCTATGGTAAGTTCTGCAGAAGGGGTGTTTTTTCGAGGTTTCAAATGTCGCGTTGCTTCGTTTCGCGTGGCAGGCGTGGCACTTCGTGACATTCAGACGTGTTTTGTAATGCGTCGAAAGTCGTTTTGTGTGGCAAGCGCAATACTTTAGTGACGTTTTCAGACGATGCGTTGCAGTTTTGGTGGCAGGCGCAGCACTTTGGACGTGTCCATCGTAATTTTTCGTGGCCGGCGCAGCACTTTAGACGTGTCGTGTTGCGTGTTTTTTGCGAATCGCATTGGCAGGGCTGCGTCAAGTGGCGACAAGGTGCAGATTCCGTGGCAGCCGTGGCATTTTGGGAGATGTGCTGAAAATTGACGGACGCTTCGCACGAAACATCGATTTTGAGATAGCAAATTTTCAGGTTCCGAAGAAAACTCATAGGAAAACGTCGATTTTGAGGCTACAAAGTGTCAAAATTGGAGGAGTCTCGCACGAAATGCTCGTTTTTCTGCGCCCACGTGTCTCGTCTCGAGTCTCTGGTTTCCTGTGGCTTCGCCGTCTCTATAGGGGAAGCTGCAAAACCTCTCCTTTTCCAAGGTTTCCAAGCAGGTTGTCATGTCGTTTTGCGTGGCAGGCGTGGCGCTTTGTGACATTACAACCTGTTTGATAACGTGTCGAAAGTGTCAAAATTGGAGGAAGTCTCGCACGAAGCGTCTCTGGTTTTCCTGTGGCGTCCCCGTGTATTATAATATAGGGGAAGCTGCAAAACCTCTCTTTTTCGAAGGTTTCCAAGCAGGTTGTCATGTCGTTTTGCGTGGCAGGCGTGGCACTTTGTGACATTCCAACCTGTTTTATACCGTGTCGAAAGTTGTTTTATGTGGCTGGCGCAACAATGCACTCCACACTTTACACTCTACACTTTACAATCCACACTCTACACACTACACTCTACACTCCACACTCCACACTCCACCACACTCTACACTCTACACTCTACACTTGACACACTCCACACCCCTCACTCCACACTTTACACTCCACAATTTACACTTTAGACTCCTTACTCCACACTCTACACTGTACACTCCACACTTTACACTTTGCGCTTTACACTCCTCACTCCACACTTTACACTCCACACTTTACACTGCACACTCCACACTCTACACTTTACACTCCACAATTTACACTTTAGACTCCTTACTCCACACTCTACACTTTACACTCCACACTTTACACTTTGCACCTTACACTGCTCACTCCACACTCTACACTTTACACTCTACACTTTACACTCTACACTCCACACTTTACATTTTACACTCCACACTTTGCACTTTACACTCCTCACGCCACACCACACACTCACTCTACACTTTACACTCCACACTCCACACATGTGTCTCCCTGAGTGGTGGTGTCCGCCTCGCCGGTCTTGTCTGTGCCTTGTCTCCCTTCGTTTGTCTCCCTTCGTGTGTCTCCCTGAGTGGTGGTGTCCGCCTCGCCGGTCTTGTCTGTGCCTTGACTCCCTTCATTTGTCTCCCTTCATGTGTCTCCCTGAGTGGTGGTGTCCGCCTCGCCTGGTGTTGGATGGTGCGTCCGCCTTACCGAGGGTCTTGTCTCCCCTTGTGTCCCCTTGTCTCCCTTCTTGTTTCCCTTTGTCGCATGGCGTGTCCGCCTTCCCGATGGTTTTGTCTCCCCTTGTCTCCCTTTGTCTCCTCGTACCCCTTCTTGTTTCCCTTTGTTGGATAGTGTGTGCGCGCCTTCTGGAGGGTCTTGTCTCCCCTTGTCTCCCTTTGTCTCCCTTCTTGTTTCCCTTTGTTGGATGGTGCGTCCGCCTTCCCAAGGGTCTTGTCTCCCCTTGTCTCCCCATGGTCTCCCTTCTTGTTTTCCTTTGTTGGATGGTGCGTCCGCCTTCCCGAGGGTCTTGTCTCCCCTTGTTTCCCTTTGTTAGATGGGGTGTGTCCGCCTTCCCGTGGGTCTTGTCTCCCCTTGTGTCCTCTTGTCTCCCCTTGTGTCCTTGTGTCCCCTTAATCCCCTTGTGTCCCCTTGTGTCACCCATCTCCCCGTTGGATGGTGTGTCCGCCTTCCCCAGAGTCTTGTCTCCCCTTGTCTCCCCTTGTCTCCGCGTGTCTCCCTTCTTGTTTCCCTTCTTGTTTACCGCTTCTTGTTTCCCTTTGTTGGATGGTGTGTCCACCTTCCCAAGGGGGCAAGTTGACTCCCCTTGTCTCGCCTTGTCTCCCTCCTTGGTCGCCAAGCAGTATACTGATAGGGGTTCTTAATGCTTTCTTAAGGTGGCCGCCTTGGTGTTGAATGGTGTGCCCACCTTCCCCAAGATCTTGTCTCCTTTTGTCTCCCATTGTACCCCTTGTTGTTTCCTTTTGTTGGTTGGTGTGTCCTCCTTCCCGGCAGCTTGTCTCCACTTGTCTCCCATTGTACCCCTTCTTTCTTGTTTCCCTTTGTCTCCCATTGCCCATTGTACCCCTTCTTGTTTCCTTTTGTTGGATGGTGCATCTGCCTTTCGGAGGGTCTTGTCTCCCCTTGTATCCCAGTGTGCCCGATCTTGTTTCCCTTTGTTGGATGGTGTGTGCGCCTTATCGAGGGTGTTGTCTCCGATTGTCTCCCATTGTACCCTTTCTTGTTTTCCCTTGTTGGCTGGTGTGTCCGCCTCCCCGAGGGTCTTGTCTCCCTTTGTCTCCCATTGCCCATTGTACCCCTTTTTGTTTCTTTTTGTTGGATGGCGTGTCCACCTTTTCCGGGGTTTTGTCTCCCCTTGTCCGCGATTGTACCCCTTCTTGTTTCCCTTTGTTCCCTTTGTTGGATGGTCTGCCCGCCTTTCCGAGGGTCTTGTCTCCCTTTGTCTCCCTTTGCCCGTTGTACCCTCTTGTTTCCCTTTGTTGGATGGTGCGTCCGCCTTTCGGAGGGTCTTGTCTCCCCTTGTATCCCCGTGTGCCCCTTCTTGTTGCCCTTTGTTGGATGGTGTGTCCGGTCTTCCTTTAATTGTCTCCCATTGTTTCCCCTTGTTGGATGGTGTGTCCGGTCTTGTCTCCCTTTGTCTCCATTGTGCCCCTTCTTGTTTCCCTTTGTTGGATGGTGTGTCCACGTTTCCGAGGGTCTTGTCTCGCCTTGTCTGCGATGGCGCCCCTTCTTGTTTCCCTTTGTTGGATGGCGCGTGTCCGCCTTTCCCAGGGTCTTGTCTCTGCTTGTATCCCAGTGACCCAGTGTACCCCTTCTTGTTGCCCTTTGTTGGGTGGTGTGTCCGGTCTTCCTTTAATTGTCTCCCATTGTTTCCCCTTGTTGGATACTACGTGACCCCCCCTTTAGGTCTTTAGGTAAAGTTAGGTAACAGCCATAACCCACTTAGAGCAGTTATAACTAGATATAAAAAACAACTTGAGTCTACTTGAGTTAACTTGAGTTAACTTGAGTTATGTTTGTGACCCGAACTTGAGAATCTAGAGGCAAGCAATTTCTACATGCCGCAGGTAATTGACAGAGCAATCAAACAGTGTGCCCTGAAATGTTTTGCTTTTGAATTATTGGAATTGTATTGTTTCTTGTTTGTTTTTATTAGAC
>Ga0126342_10019883_pt1 | contig 11354 bp, 8 predicted proteins | sample Cyp1metagenome_FD_92528 | JGI IMG/M metagenome (GOLD analysis project Ga0126342, IMG submission 92528) | Coral microbial communities from Lord Howe Island, Old Settlement Bay, Australia - Cyphastrea 1 metagenome | ecosystem: Host-associated > Invertebrates > Cnidaria > Coral ...
AAAAAATTGCCCGGTGCACGTTTTTTTGATGATGTTTTTGCATCATTCTAAGTGTCAAACCGTTCGCACATAGCGTGGTGGGAAGATTATTTCAAAAGTGGAAGGTGCCCAAAACGTGAGTTTTGGCTTTCCCGGTGGGGCGGCGGTTTCCAAAACCACATTCTAAGTTCCGCTTGTGGAGTATAATAGGAAATACCCTCTGGTAATTTAACAGTTTGCTATTGAAGCCATGGCACATAGAAATAGTTGATTTACATTGATTTACCGAAATTAAAGATGGTGATGTTCCATAGCGAACTCTTAGTTTACCAGAGGGTATCCTAGTTTAAACATTGGCTGGAGGGAGCTAAGATTTCAAAGAAATATATGTTCTGTTATATGCCATCCATACATATATATATAATATAAATATAGATATATATATATATAGATATCCCTATAATTATCTATGATTGTAGATATTACACCCCCATTTCTGTCGATCAAATCCATAAAAAAAAAAAAAACTTATATCCCCCAATTTCTGGTGAAATCCTACTATACTCCATGATTTATGCGTCCAACAAAATACCATACCATTTTCATTTATGCGTCCATTATCATTGTCATACCTTGTCATTAATTAAGTGGTTGAATGTCCCATAAATTCTATATTTATGTCATTTTCCCAGCTTTATAAACCTCCAAGACCTCCATTGACATAGGATTTTCCTATAGTTTCCTATGATTTCCCATAGTTTCCCATACTTTTCCCATGATTTTCCCCACGATTTTCCCATGGTCCCGTGACCCCTAAGGCAGGTCAGGTCGCCCCCGAACGGTCCTCCTGGGTCTCCCCGACTTGATCTCCAGCGGGACCTCGTAGCGCTCCGCCCGCGGGGGCGTGAAGAACACCGAGACCTGCGGAATTTCTATGGTAAAAACCATGAAGATTCTTGGCAAAAACCCCAATTCTTGGGGTTTACCATAGGAAAATGGAGGTTTTAATGGGAAAACCATAGGAAAACCATAGGAAAATGGAGGTTTACCCTCTGGTAATGACTAACATAACTATGGAAAGATCCACCATTTTGAATGGGAAAATCCACTATTTAATGGGAATATTCTTGGTATACCCTCTGGTAATTTAACATAACTATGGAAAATGACCATTAATAGTGGATTTTCCCATTAAAAATTGTGATTTTCAATAGCTATGTTAAATTACCAGAGGGTATACCCCAATTCTTGGGATATCCTTGGGGACTTTACCTGGATTTTGTTGGGATGAAATTGTGAAAGAGTATGACACTATTGATGGATTTCACCATAGAAATTATTGATGGAAATGTCATACTATTTCTATGGTATACCCCAATAGTATGAAATATCCATCAAGAAACTGACTGGTTGGTGGTTTCAATCCCTCTGAAAAATATGAAAGTCAGTTGGGATGATGACATTCCCAATATATGGAAAAATAAAAAATGTTTGAAACCACCAACCAGCTGACAGTAGTCAACACAATTTGTTGGATCCAATCAGCCAGGCCTATGGATTGACAGATCTGGCAAGCGGACCATCTATGACCAAACAGCTATTGCTGTGAAGAAACTGACATGGACTTCCTATGAGGATCTCCTATTGTCAGTTCTATGTATTGAATATTGTTGGTTATACCCTCCAATAGTTATAGCTTGGGGTATATACCCCAAAGAACTCTATCCTATTGATTATACCCAAAGCTATGAGGGTATAATTAATCAATAAATATCCATGCTGTTGGTGATACCCAGTAAGCTGACATAGCTATATACATACACATGCCCATTTCAAATCATTGAGTTGTTACTTTTCACAAATGGTGATGTTCCAAAAAATATCCTGGGATGGGCAATTGGGGATGATGCGGATGGGGGATGGTATACTTGAAACACATTTTTTTGGGTCAAGTGCGTGATGCTAAGGGTGGCTAAAAGTATCCCCATAGCCTGCAGTGTTTTGGTACCAGCATCCCCATCCGCTTGCGGCGGGCTGGATCTACAAAGCTCCAAGGTGGGATGAAAATTGTGTCCAGGGCTTTGTGGCTAAAGCCACAAATCCAATACGTAGAACCAAACGGATACTCCATAATTATCTGGTTGGTGGTTGACCTACCCCTCTGAAAAATATGAAAGTCAATGGGAACGATTATCCCATATATGAAATGGAAAATAAAAAATGTTCTAAACCACCAACCAGTTTTACATGTTTACAATATTCCATGAATGGGTTAAAAGTATTATAAAGTGAACAAATAAAAACAAGGTCACGCCGCCCGCAAAGACCCTGCTGATTTTCACCCTAAAACAAGCTTTACCATTGACAGTTCCACAGGGTCGGAGTGCCTTGCTGTGATGTCTTGAAATCCCAAGGGTGGTCTTCGAGTCAAACATCCCAAGGGGATCTCAACATTTGGAGTTTCTTAGGTCATGGGGGTTCCCCAGTCGTCACCATAGGTTTCAATACTATGTCATGGTCCAATAACTTGGATCATTTGAGGTACCCAGATAGGAAACCATCAGAGAAGATCAAGAAGATGAAGTTAAAGTGAAAAAGTTACCCTCTGGTAAACGTTTACATAACTATGGAAAATCACCATCTTTAATTTCGGTAAATCAACTATTTCTATGGGTCATATTTAATAGCTACGTTAAATAACCACAGGCTACACGTTTTCTGGCTGGTCTTTTCCCCTCAACAAATCTAATAACAGGTGTTAAAAAATGTCATCATTCATCATTTTTTGGAGAAAAAAACAAAACGGATTATATACCATCTGGTTATGACTAGCATAGCCATGGAAAATTCCGAAAAATTAATGGAGGTTTCTAGCTGGATTAATTATATAGATGTCATAATGTTTGTGTTTAAAGTTTGTTTTTAAAAAAACTGAGATTTCCCCGACCCTTCAGCTTCCCAGGTACCCCACCTGGCAGGAGGCGCCTTCTTCCAGGAAGCCATCCGGCACGTCGATGCTGGCGATGATGGGCGGAGCTGGAACTGGGGAGGTATCCTCCAAAATGCTGGAAATTCATGGGGAGTTATCCTCACTGGGATTTCTATGGGATGTTCATGGATGATGTTCATGGAAATTCATGAACCCACATTGATGTTTTCGGTTTTCCGAGGTCCTAGGGCTAACCCCCAGTTCATCCTCCATTTCAGATTGGGCAAAAAATCCCTGAAACCAACCAGCTATGGGGGTACCCCCATGACTTAATTCGGAAACCGTGGGATTTCGCCAGCGACGCTGGATTTCATGAGGAGATACCCTCCACAAAACTAACCCTTCGCTATGCCATGGCCCTTAAAAATTGCAGTGGTTCCATAGCGAAGTGTCGAAATCAGGAGGAAATGTATGGAAATGTCTGGTAACTCATGGTAACTCTGGTGGATATTATGGGGATATAGTTCATGATATCTGACATGCATGTGATATGATCTTGTGGAATATTGTTAGTGAGATGATGATTAGTCAAGTGATCAGTGAAATTCTGGGAGAAAAAATGATTTTACCCCAGATGTTTTTGTTGGTTTATAAATTCATAAACCTCAAAGATCCTGGCGAAAAAAACTCAAGCTGGATCAGACATGAACCAGATGTGTTGGGTCGGGATCATGTCCCATCGAAAGGGGGAAATGTCACAGATCTCTCTGGTCAGCCTCCTTGAAACTAATTAAAGATGAAAACCGGTAGCGCTCAGCTGAGCATCATGTAATATTGTAGGTTGTGTACGAAAAGACCAAAGTCTGTTGTCTACATCCACAGATCGGTGCTTGGCTGCAGCTACCCATCGTATTTGGTCAGCCTCGTCTGTTAGCAGGAAGAACCCCCAGCTTTCATGATGGCACATCCCCGTAATTGAACTATGGAACCCCCTGAACCAATGGAACATGGAGAATACTCCGGCATCCAAGAAGCTGGAAGCTCAAAACCAAAAAAAAAATCACGTGACCAAAACTAGTTTTTACCCACCACTGAAAATCATCCCTTGCCGTGGCACCAGGGTCCCCTGAGCCGAGGCCCAACTCGTCCACGCCTAAAGGGCTCAGTGGTCCGACACAGGAGTTTGCTCGCTCGGTCGCCCACGTTGCGCACCAGCACAGTACGCTCGCACTGGCGCGTGGCGAATGCACCCAAGTGGGTGGACAGATTATAGGGAGGCTATCTTGCAAGGAAACCCCAATATTTGAAAATCAAAACCATTGGTTTCCGAGTCCCTGAAACTAGTCCCACCAGCTGTCTCCTTCCCCAGGTGTTGAGCCAAGATCTCCAAGATCTTCGCACCTGGTAACCCACCGTGCAATCATTCCCGAAGTCCACGACCTTGAAAACTCCGCGGCTCAGTCAAGTCGTGGGTACATGGCAACTGAAAATCCCAGCTGGCACCAACGAGATTTCTGGGGGGATTTCAGCAAGCCATGTTTGATCGCCAGAGAGTAAGTCTCCATTTTATGGATGCCAGGATGTTCCAAGAATCTATGATTGTTGAGTCCTCACTCTAGCTTTCAGATCCTGGATACTCCTCCAAAATCAGCCGGCAAGCCTATGATATTTTTTCACGTGATCTTCTAAAATCCCAATAGCCAGGATATTTACCAACCCTGTTATTGCCACTTTTAGAGTTACTAAAAATTCCCAATGAAGATTCCCTAAGTGGATTTCCCATAGGGGAAAATAAAAAGAAGTCTCATCTTCAGCAAATCCCCACTAAACGTCGACATAGATCACTATTGCATACCATGTTTCATGGTATGTATCCCAAAAAAATCCTACATATCACCGCCAACTGGGAGATATAATCTCCAACAAATACTGGTTCAATCGATGTGAAACAACTCCCCAATAGCCAGGACATTTACCAACCCCTCTTATGGCCACTGATAGAGCCACTATGAGCCACTCATATCCCCAATAGCCAGGTCGTTCGGTCATGATATTCCCATTGCATTCCAATTTTGTACTCATCTATAGCCATGTATAACCATTTCAGAGTAAGTTATAGCCACTAATTCCTTGGATTTGCTTAAGGAATCCAAAGAGAAAATCTATTCATATATATATATATATTATAATGTAGATATATATAATCATATTATAATATCATTAATATATATATATATATATTTTTTAATGTATTCCCTTTCTTCGATTCCCTGAGTAGTGAATTTCCCATTGACAAAACCAACAAACATGGACTCGGCAAATCCAGATTCAAGCAACTCAAAGAGCCGCTCAATCCCTCAAATTATCGCCATTATACTAGTTGGTTGGAAACGGTTTCCCCCAAAAAAAGTGATCATACCCTATCAACAATAAATACCAATAAGGTGTCGCAACTATCCCATAATACCCAACTTGAGAGGGGGAACACGACAGATATAGGGGATAGGTGATCAAGAAGGGGTGTAATAAAGTTTTTCAACTACCCTCTGGTAAACTAACATAGCTGTAGAAAATAACATTTTTTATTGGGTAAATCAACTGTTTCTATGGTCATTTTCAAGTTCGCAAACTGTTAGTCATTACCAGAGGCTATCCCACAATACCTGGTCAGTGGTATACCTACCCCTCTGAAAAATAGTTAATTAATGTCAGTTGGGATGATTATTCCATTCCCAATAGATGGAAAGTCATTCAAAATTCCATGGTTCCAGTCACCACCAACCAGATATATTGTTATTCCAATTATTAACCATTATTAACCATAGATTAACCATAGATTAACCATAGATTAACCAGGAAAATTCCATGGTTCCAGTCACCACCAACCAGCCATCAATGCCCAACAACCGTCGACCTTTCATGTCCAAGCCACATCCGGAAAGTCCAGTAGCGCGGAGCCACCAGATGCGCGGATCGGCACACTGCACACACGGGGACGAGGGACGAGGGGAAGAAAAAAAATCCCTGGAAAACGGGTGGAAAATCCAGGAGAATCCCATGAAAATCTCTGGAAATCCCAGGAAATCTACGGAAAATCCATGATTTTCCCTGGCAAAAATGGAGCCATCGAATCTGCAGGGGATTGGATGTGGCGTGGTTACAACATAGCTGAAAATCGATGGAAAATCTTATGGAAATCCTATGAAAATCCCAAATCCGTAAGAATTTCAATGGTTTATTGGATGAAAAATGAAGAACAGGATTCCCGGCATTTCATCCAAAGATCTCAGATGTTGGCAGAACCACCATTCAACCACCACTTCAGGTGAGGTCACCGTCCCCTTTATAGAAGAATCCCTCCACAATAAAGCTGGGAATTATATACTGGATCGCCATCCGTCAGACAATAATTTTTTGGGGGGAATCTGAAAGCGTCCAATCTTTGGTTACTCTCGGGTAATCTAATATAGCTATGGAATCACCGCTGAAAGATGGTCTACCCTCTGGTAAACTAACATTATGTCAGCCAGCTTATTCTAACTTTTTTAAAACTTGAAAAAAAGCGCGACAAAAGCAAAAAAAAGAAAAAGCAAAAAGCAAATCAGCAAAATCAAAAAAACACAAAAGCAAAACAAAAATGGAAAAAAAGGGGAAAAACAAAGGAAAGTCAAAAAGGGTGAAAAAATGAGGATAAAAATGGACTTGTCCATTTGCATTCATTTTGCTTTTTCGATTTGTTTTTTTTTTGCTTTTATTTTGCTTTTGTTGTTGTTTTTTTCCAGGCAAAAAGCAAACAAAAAGCAAAAAAAACAAAAAAAAACAAATCGAGAAAGCAAAATAAATGCTAAGAAAATGCAAATGGACAAATCCATTTGTTTCCCATTTTTTTCCCTTGTTGACGTTCCCTTTTTTCCCCATTTTTTTTTGTTTCCGTTTGTTTCAGTTTTGAAGTGTTGCTTTTTGATTTTCCATGTGTTTTCCTTTTTTTGCGGTTTTTTCAAGTTTAAAATCATTAGAATAAGCTATAGAGGTGAACATAAAACTAAGGAAAATCACCGTTTTCAATGGGAAAAACCACTATAAATGGTCATCTTCAATAGCTATGTAACAAATTACCAGAGGCTCTCAAAAGTTGACCTAGCAGAAAGTTTTGAGGCAACGCTTGTCACATCCATTCGGTGATTTCGCTGCTTGGGCATCAGAATTCCATTGGGGTCCATTGGGCATGGGGCAGTTGAACATATTCCGAATCCCATCCCGAACATTCACGGAACCATCCATGCAAACCACTACCCTCTGGTAATTTGTTACAGTTTGCTATTGAAAATGACCCAGTCGAAATAGTGGATGACTTCCCATGAAACATGGTGGATCTTTCCAGTTCGTTATGTAAACGTTAACCAGGCCGGGTAAGCAGAAAGCCACATCACCACTCTGCGCAACCGTCTGGTTGCGCCCCGCCTGAACTCTTCTCTCTCTGTCACCTCGCCAATGGCGAGAGACGCCGTTCCAAGGTAGTGCTATTCCACGGTTTCATCCAAATGCCGTGGGTTTCTCTAGATGTTTGCCTCAATTTGGAATCTATGAAAAGTCATCCACCAATATCCACCATAGATTTCTAAGTTCTATCTCGATTCGAAACCCAAATTCCCATGGTTTGGAACCTCATTTCCCCAAACGAAATCCTTGCATTTTGGGGTATCCCCAATTTTGGGGGACCCATTTTGAAAACTACGCTTCCACTGAGTAAAGATGCACACCACATCCCAGGGGAGACTTGGCATGCGCACGACTCGAAGGTCGTAGCTATAATCTATCCTGGCAGGGAGGAAACTTGAGCAGAAGCCACATCAAAATGCGTGAAGGTAACTCTGGATATACCATCTGGTTATTTAACATAGCCATGGAAAATCCCGTAAATAAATGAGGGTTTCTAGCTGGGAAAATCATCGACATTTCTAGGGGCCATCATTTTCCATGGCTATGTTAGTCATAACCAGAGGGTAGTTTTCTTCAACACGTTCGCAATTTTTGGTATCCAACTTTGGGAAGACATCACTGTCTTCCCAGTGTTCGAAACCCCCGGCCAGCTACCTACCAGAAATCTCATCGTCAATGATTGGTAAATATCACCATATCTATATATATATATATATCACCATTCTGGTTGGCTCAAAGCCTCAAATTTGCTGCTAACATCACCTACATTGCCCCCTAAAATTCTTACAGAGATCCTAAAAATCGTCCAATTTTTTTCATGGAAACTCGTCTTCGAGGGCCCCCTTAGACCATGAATTCCACCAGCGCCTGGCGTCTGGCTTGAAGCGCACCACATAGGACACTTCCATGCCCGGGGCGATCTGCCACGGGATGGGGATGTCATTGGGGCCCAGGGGGAGGCATTTTGCGTGGCAAGGTTGATGGAAGCTACATGTGTCATGTGCATATAATTGCATATCATCTGTGTAATATACATTGTGAGTAATTAAGCAACAACCATGAGGTTTACAACCCCCTGTGGATTTGCCAAGCATGCCCTGGCCAGCCCATGGCGGTGCAGAACAAACAAGCATTTCAATGCGAAACCTATCTCGCCCGCCATTGAAGAGACAAATCATCAGAAAGGAATCATGATCTTCATCCAATTTATAACTAAATCGATGCTGTATCAATTAAAACTAAATGATACTAAATGCATATCAACGATGCAATCTCAGAGAAATGGAGAGGAGACGTTCAACGATGATTTCAGTCCCTGTCTTCAGAAGGTTTGTTTCTCGGGTAATTCTACTGGTTGCTGGATAATTTATCCATGTGTGTTGCGTTCAACCGCCATGATAAAACCATCTCAAAACCATCGCAAATCCATCTCCAAAATACCAAGAGTCTCCATCCCCATCTAGTGAGTCCAAGTTCTTCTCATATGAAATACCCCAGTTTCACCACCCACAGTTGACCCGAGTTGTACTGGGGATGATAAAATCATCACGTCTTTAAGCAACCCACAAATTATGGGTGTGTTGAAAACATGATTTCGGGGGATGGGATTTTCCCATCCGACGTCAAGTTTCATAGATTCAGAAAAGTCATATTCTGCTGGGTGGTTTCAATAAATGTATATAATAATAGTGGTTAAAAAAACAATAATAATGGTTATATATGGGTTATATGATGGGATATATATATATGATCATACTGGTAGGTGGTTGACCTACCCCTCTGAAAAGTCATATTCTGGTTGGTGGTTAAAAAACACCATCTTGAAAAATGATGGAGTTCGTCAATGGGAAGGATGACATCCATTCATATGAAATGGAAAATCAAATTCCATGGTTTGAGAGCACCAACCAGTATAGTGATTTCATGTGATTTCATATGATTTCATCTGATTTCATGTGATTTCATCTGATTTCATACATGTTTCGGCACAGATTTCAGGCGGTTTAACCCATGTCGTCTCCTTCCCAAACATCAAAAAACCGTGGATCCCCTCCACCGCGCCTTGTCTCGGGAGGCCTCGGCGCTGGCCAGCAGCCCGCTCTTGGCCACTTTCCGCATCGGCAGCAGCCTACAAACGGCTGCCGAAGTTACCGCAAAATCCATGGAGAGGTGATGAGATGAAGCAGTTTAACAATGGTAAATCATGGTGAATTAATGGTGATTAATCATGGTTTATTATGGCTAAATTATCCATTGTTATCATGGTGAACTATGGTTAATTATGGATGTTAATGCTTTGTCATGGTTTATTCTGGTGATTAATAATGATCAATCCGTGCAGAATGGTTAAGAATAATGGTGATGAATGGTGATGAATGGATTTACCCTCCGGCAAGCAAACGTGACAAGCAAAATAATCCTCAAACGAAGTGTAGGTTTTTATGGAAAATCATCTGTAAATGGGATTAATTTTCCATTGCCATGTTTGATTACTGGAGGGTATTGTTTAAAAGCCCCAAAATCCCCCAAAATCCAAGCCCAAAGATGCTTGATAAGCCGTTCTTGGTGGGTGGTTAACACTTAACCCTTAATGCATAACAGGCGGCCACTAAAAACATGGGATGGACAGCAATCCAGCCTTACGACTTTAGGATCACCACACTTTGGAATCAGCAACTCTCAGCGAGTCGGTTCTTTAGTCCTCGCCCATTTTTGGGTTGTAGGGAAGCAACTTTGAGCCATCCACAGTTCAAGTACTGTGACTTTTTTGTTGGAGAGCTGCTCCTTTTTATAGTCGCCACCATTGAATCATTGGTTTCAGTTTCCTTCAACATGGCCAGCACAAATCGCTTTCAACAGGATATTCCAGGGCCAGGTATGGAGAATAGTTGTGAGTGTTGCTTGCAATTTTCACATCTTTGCCGGGCAATCCTTGGTGAATGCTAGGTGAAAATAGGTGAAATAACTATCCAAAATATCCAAACATCGCCCCCATTCCGTTCAGAACCTCATTTCCCATGGTTTTCCCATGGTTTTCCCATGTCTTCCATCTTGCAAATAGCGACGAACTCAAACGCTGAGCTTCCGGGCTCAAAATAGGGGCTGTCTGGAGGACACACCTCCAGATGTACCAGTGAAATCCCCAAACCGAGAGATGCAACGTGAAATCCAAGGTACCCTCTGGTTATGTCAAAATAACTATGGAAAGATCCACCATGTTTCATGGGAAAATTCACCACAAATAAATGGTGGATCTTTCCATAGTGATTTTGACATAACCAGAGGGTAGTTTGCAACACATCACAGTTTCATGACATCCATGGTTTGGCAAAACGGATGTCTTTGAAATCACCACCAGTCTTGCCATTTCTCCGAAAATCGCTGGAGAACAACTCGCGCTTTTCGGCAGCATGGGGATGTTGGAAATAGGCTGTCATCACGGTGGATGAAATCCGTCCATGGATAGATACCCTCTGGTAAACGTTTACAAAAAATTAAAAAAACGATGGAAAGATCCACCATGCTATGAAAATTGGTAAATCCACTATTTCTATGGCTATTTCCAAGTTCGCAAACTGTTAACGTTTACCAGAGGGTAACTATGGCACCCCACAGATCCCTTGACCGCTGATTTTACTAGGCAGCTGGGTGTCTCATTTAGCCCACGCTAATTTTTGGTCTCACACCATCCATTTCATCCATTTTGGGGTCATATTATCTATCCATCATTGGATAATGATCAAAAAAATATCAAACATGATTGATCAAAAATGATCAAAATGTCCCAAAAACTGCTGAACACGCTTACCCACCTCACAACAGAGGTCTAAGCATCTTCCATCACGGACGTCAGCATGGATCAACCATTGATCAACCTTTCAAAATCATTCAAAATCAGCATATATACAAAAAAAAACAACCAACGAAAATCCGAACATCGAAAAAAAAAAAAAAAAAAAACTCCAAAAAAAAACACGTTTCACGAGAGGGAGGGGGGGGCGACGAG
>Ga0126342_10019884_pt1 | contig 11354 bp, 10 predicted proteins | sample Cyp1metagenome_FD_92528 | JGI IMG/M metagenome (GOLD analysis project Ga0126342, IMG submission 92528) | Coral microbial communities from Lord Howe Island, Old Settlement Bay, Australia - Cyphastrea 1 metagenome | ecosystem: Host-associated > Invertebrates > Cnidaria > Coral ...
CACATTTTTTCTAGCATTTCAAACGAGACTATACCTATATCCGGTCCTTGTGGAAGTTGTCCAGCATGATGCAGAAGAGGCCCAGGACCAGAGGGGTCGGCGGCAAGGGCGGCAGCCCTTAAAATATATATATAATCTGTTGAAGCACCCAACGTTCTGCTGGTCTATCGGTTTGGTCTAGTGTGCCTCCTCCAAATGCTTGGCTGTCCGAAAGGCATGATCTGCTGCATTCTCAACTCGATGAGAGTCCTGGCACAAATTGTGAGAATGCAACATGCAGTATGCATGGATATGCATCGATATGCATCGATATGATTCAATATGCAAGATCATTGCAGAGACAGAAAGGTACAGTAGAAAGCACACGGACAACACCAATCCAAAGATTCCAAAGCATGGAAGTGAAACGTCACGAATGCGAGAAGTGTTTCCCACTGTGGCTTTACCTGGGCTGTTTCTCCGACTGCACAGGCAAAATCTCATGACAAGGCTCTCAATTTTTACTACGTGGTACAACATGTGTACCTTCTTTGTGCTCACAACTGTACTCACGACATTTCAAGATGGATCTTGCGATGCACTGACTGCAAAAATACCTGAGGCATGCTGAGGCTCTGGCTCAATTCATCCATTTGTCGATGCAGTTTTTCATTTTCTGCCATATGCATCCTCCAAAAGCTCTATGGCAGTGGTAAAGGTGCTAATGAAGAAAATGAACATCATTTCTTGCACGGACACTCGTGGACTGAGGTGAAGATGTTGCGAATGAAATGAAATGTTCCAATCAAAGTTCACTCATTCTGAGAAACTGCCAAACAACATGTTGCGTCAGAAAAAAGCCAAAAATGATGCAGCCGGTGTTTTCTGCTCAGCTGACCCATGTCTAGTACATGCTTCAGAGAAATTCAAAGTCTGGGCTCTTGCAGACGGTACATTGGCTGTGCTCATGTTCCAAGCTCCTGCTTTCTTTGATGAGGGTCTCGATGACGGATGTGACAGAGCCTTTCGATAGAATTCTGAAACACAGACAGGACTGGAGAAGACTGCAAGGTGTTCAGTAAGAGCGAAAGCAATGGTGAAATCAGCAAATAACACGAGCACCATCGTGCAATGTGAGGTGCAGAGGTTGAAACTGATGATGCTGATGTACAATATCCAAAGATGTAGTATCCCCAAAATCCAGCCCTGTTATCTATCAAGTGCCTCCTCTGCCAAGCTGATGCTCCATAAATTCTTCTATCCTTCCGAGCGACTTGAAAGAAATGCTTAGTCAAATGAACATCGGCGCCTGCCTCGCCATTCGTGAAAGCAGGGAAAAGTAGTCCATCTTGCCAACGAACTTGTCCTTTGATCAGGATGGAAAAGCGGCTATCGGCAGAGGACTGCAAATCTACATACAAATTATTGTAAAATTTGTAAATGTCCTGGTACGTCGAATGGATATCCTTGATTTCTTGGCCTGAGCAGGTCCACAGGTGCCTATTCTGTTGTTGAGCAGAACCCTCGGTTCTCATAAACTGGCCCACTGGCCTAATCGCTTGAGTTCTTCCCGGTCTAGTCTGTGCACCTCAAGAAGTAGACATGAGTCAAGTATAGCCAAGTGACAATTAGTATAATTAGATATAATTAGTGGACACTGTGGGTCATAGCGGTACATCATGGCACATGGATAAACATGGCATGTTCCACAGCAGTCCACAGCACCATTGAGTCGGCTTTTTCGCCGCTGCAATCTGTGGCCCCCGGACCCTGGTTCCACCGGCTCCAGCAGTGATGTTTTGGAGCAGCGAGGCCTGAATTTTGCGGCTGGAGCTGCAGTATCTGGTGCAATCAATTGCTAATGATGGTTAAGAATGGTTAATATATATATATATATATGGTTAATCAATGGTTAATATCATATATGATAATCAATGGCTGATCAATTGCTAATCGAGTGCTTGATAAGATGACAAGCCACTGTGCTGCCCTTCTGCAGAAGCTCCTCCAGATTTATCGGATTCAAGGTGGACTGGTGACGACATTCTGTCGACCGGGTTCCCACATCACCCTGTTTTGTGAGACTTCCAGAGACTCACAAAAAAGAAAATTCAGCACTATACTGTACTCAGGTCTCATGGCATGTGTTATGCAGTCATGGTCTTTTTAAGGCCCCTTTCTTTAAATTTCTTTGCAGAATCTCTCGCAGGAGTCCAATTAGTATGTGGTCCCGTCCTTACTTTTGGCTCTGGAGCTAGCCGACAGGGGGGCCGACACGACACTCTCAGATTCTTTGCTGGAGCTTCGGCTTCCCAAGTGCTCTAATCGGGCTACAGAATCTGCGTCTTTCAGCAAGCCGAAGTCCTTTCAAACATCACAGTGTGGCAAACAAATCAAACAAGGGCGAAAGCCTTCACATGCGTTTGCAGAACCAGTGCCAAGTGGACATGTAGCAGCAAACATGTCATTCCTGCATGCGGTCCACAGAATCTGCATCCGGGCTGGAGTGAGTGTCAGGAGACAATGGAACGGACGAAGCCGAAGCCTTCCAGATCGAGAAACAAAATCTTGGACACAGAAAAGGCAAAGGATGGCTGCAAGGTGCAACGAAGGCGATGTAATTAATTTCTCATGCTTGTATAGTTTCTATTCTTATACCATCTGTGGGGTCACTACAAGACCATGATTTTTTATAATCAAAGTGCTCCTGGGCTGAAACCCTAGAACCCAAGATGTAAAACAAAATATGCCCAAAAGAAAAAAACCTAGGGCACTAGATCCCAGATATATTTAAAATGAGGCTGCATAGGTTCTTCGCCAGTTTCATTTGGCAAAAAATCATGGGACTTCGGCCCTTGGTTTTCTGCCAGCGGCCCCCAATGGAGATTAATTAGAACAACAAGGCGGAATAATAGTGGTAGGTTCACGATTCGTGCTGCCTCCAAGCTGGCTGCAAGGCTTTGGCGCAAACTCTCAACACCACTGGCACCACTTCTTGGCAAAGAGCTTGGACCCAACAGTGATTCGACCTCAATTTTACCCGAGAAGCCGGTGCTCGAATGACAAGCATTGCAATGCAAGGTGCAAGTTACAACATGTTTTAAGTTCTTGACATCTGGAGATACTGTGCGTCTCCCCAAAAGGCTTTGTGGCAAATCCCCAATGACATCATCACCGGCCTCAACACGATCAATATGCAAGATCCAGGATGCTAGGTATTGAACTGTTTGCACAGTATACACAGTGCTAAATATAACATCAAGAATGAATGAAACTGAAAACAAGATAAAGCAAGTCGTTTCGTGGTTCAAGCATGATTGAAATTGTTTATGTCAAATTGTCCTCCTCTGCGTCTTCGTTCTTCTCTGCCAACGCCGCTAGCGGACTTGCTGCAAATCCGCTGGCTGCAGTGGAAGCCTGCACTGCAACACAGCTGAATCAATGCCAAGGCAGCCAGGCATGCCAGGCAGGTTAAGTTATTTCTTCTGTATACATCTCCGCGAGAAACCATGGTTCTGTTGCCAATGTCTGTCGTGAGATGATTGTTTTTTGGGAGAATACTGTCTGTTTGAGGATCCAATGTGCCCCACCTCGAGACTTTCTGCGAGACTTTTCATGAGGCTCTCCTTGCGAGAGAGTTTGCCGGTCTCTGGCGCCAGAGCTCCGAGCTTGCTTTCCTGGCAGGATTTCTACGGTGTCTTAACTTTGTTTCCTGCACTTGTTAAACATTGTTATAACATTGTTTAACATTGTTTAACCATCTTTGGCAAATTATTCCAGTGGTTCCTCATGGTTCTTCTGCATGGTTCACATGCTGAAATTGTTCACATGTCCAGCTGGTTTTGACCAGTCATGTTGGCTTCCTTGGCAAAACTGCCAAACGTGTGACATGAGATATTGTGACTCAGAATTGCTCCGGCAAACCCACAGCAAACCACTGCTTTCTGATCTGCCCTGTCTGCCTCTTTCTGGGCATCGGGAAAGAGCTCCTGCAAAAAGATGTCTCAAACTCGCTCAAACTCGCTCACTATCCGGATCAGTTGCGCGAAAAGGGAAGTTGCAGACTTCGATCCGACGTCCCACAGAGGTCGCATCCCAGTGGCATCAGTGGCATCAGTGGCATCATTGATGTCCTCTGGATCCATCTCAGCAACCTTGGGACATCTTGGCCCAATGGGACTATGACGGATTCCCATGGATTCCCGCCAAGCCTCCAAGCCTCCAACCAAGCCAAACCCCCCAAGCGACCAAGTAACAGACACAAAGAATCTCTCAAGTCTGCATCGTTGAAAATGTTGAAATGATTGGCATTGCGAACTTGAGAACTCAAGTTGGCAAACATATGGATCCAATCCGGTCCTACTGAGGGAGTGTGGGCTGGAAAACGGCAAATGAGGCAGTTCATGGCAATTCTATGATTCTGCTGCTTTTGCTTCAGGCACTTGTGTTTTTGCTGGTCCAAAGCTGCAGGGTGGAGATGTCTCCATGGCCAAGCGCGATTCCCGATGTGATAAAGCATGAGGCACTACACCCGTATTTGACGTGCAATACATGAACATTATCATTAGACTCAATAGAAATCAATAGATGCATACATGGCTTCCAAATCCACCAGGAGTCTCCAAAAGCAACCTTGTAGACCTTGTAGCTGTTTCAAACTTCTGTCACTTTTTCTCGTTTGCAACTCGATGGTAAAGGATGCGTCGGATCAGCCACGAAAGGACTGCTCATAAACAGGGAGCTCCTTCAGGTCACGCGAAAACCGACTGCTTCCAAGATGACACGAATGAACGAAGCGAACAAAGTGTTTGAAGCATTTTGAAGCCAGAATCTAATAGAATCTGTCCTTCTTTTTCGTGGCAGCGATATGAGCCGTTGCCCGCCATTCATCACCTGTCTCACTACTCCAGGAAGAGACCAGGCTCAGGAAACAGCAGTGCAGAATGCGCAGAGATGTGCAGAGAATCGAAGAGTAGGAAAGGCATCTGGAAAGGCTTAGAACTAAGCTCTCGACCCCAGTCATCTGCCCACAGTTTGCTGTACTCGAGGCGAGCTGGTGGCACCTCATCCCTTGCCTTTGGGGCATCCGTGACTGTCCAGACCTTGATGTCCAAGCCGCTTTTCTTCTTTTCAACCACCTTTTTGGATAGCGTTGCATTCAGTCTGGGCCTGATTGGCTTCTTTCCATCCACTCGCTCCACAGATTTGATCTGAACCACGAAGTCATCTTTGCTAGGTGGCGTGGGTGGTGGTGGAATGACTTTAGCGCCTTTGGCTTTCGAAGCTGCCACAGCATCCGGAGTCACGTCTTGCGATTCGATCTCTACAGTGACATTGCCACCAGAACCAGGTGCCTTTGCCTCAATGGAGCGGTACACAACGTTTTTTGCTGATCCATTGTCAACGGAGAGGATCCGTGTCCTCACTGCAACTCCAGGAACTTCAGGAACGTCCACTTTCTCTGGGTCCTGGAACCAGCTCTGACAAATTTGTGCTGTGCCAGGGCATTGTTTCTCTCAAACTGCAAAACTAACAGATTATTCTGTCCATTTCTGTTCATTTCATTTCTGTCCACATTCATGCCACTGTGTTTTCTATGGAGTCCTTTCCACTATCGAAGAAACTTGAAACTGATGCTTCCAAGCGGGACCAGGCGCTTTGAAATCCTTGCCGTTGGCTTGGCACCTGTGTAACACGGACGTGGAATGGGAATGAACGGCGTGCAAAGATGTGAAAAACACTCAGCTTTGCCACCTCTTCATCCAACCTTGGGCCTGAACAAGGATCAGCCAGGCATCACCGTAAGAATTGAATGGCTGGTTCTCGAGAAATGAAATGCCAATTAAAATTCCTCTGGGTGTTGAAAAACGCAAAAGAACTTTCTAGATCAAAGGTGGAGTTACGCTTGCTTCGAGGTTCAATTCTCTCATGTCATTACCTCCAATCTACAAATTAAGCCATCCAGGTTCTGCCCTGCCACTTTGGCTTTGCTGCAGAACAGAGGACAATATTTGTTTGCTTGTGTATCTTTTGTCTTTTGTTAGATCCCAAAAGTAAGGGTCCTTGTGAAACAAATTCTGTATATGACAACGCGCCTCGAAGGATGGAGGCCGCCTGGACAGGGATGAAGTTCCTAGAAGCTTACTTCATCTCACTTCCCTTTGTCGGCTTTCGCAGCTGTGACATGCTGTGGCATTTCTGCTTGGTGAAATCCCTCATTCCCAATGCTTGGCCAGGATTGGCCAGGCAACTCAGCGAACTCAGTCATGTTTCATGGAAGCACGTTGCAAGTCCAGCCTGTGTCACCAAGATTCCCAAGAATGCCACATTGAGCATCTCAGCAACAGTAACAGCATGATCTAACAGCTGTCAGCAACAGTACGTCTTATGAATCTTATGCCTTTCGACTTCCTTTTGAATTTTCGTCTCAGGCTGGGAGCTCCACTTGCATCATTAAATCGGAAGGGATTTGCAGAAGGCAATTGAAGTTGCCTCCCTTCCCGAGCCCAATTGGCTAAAATGACTGTGTCATCAGTGTGTCTAGCAAACACAATTCCAGGCACACTAGCGGTCACCTTGCTTTTTCAACGTGGTTCTTGCTGGCACAAAAAGAAGCTCGTAGATTAAATCAAAGTACGCGATCAAAATGTTCATAGCCACAACCGCCTGTGTTCTTTTCCTTCCTGTGCTGCTTCAGGTTCTTGCTAAGCATCAGGTCTTTTGAGGTACCAAGAATGAGCACTACAAAACCTTCGCTGGATGCCAATTGAGCCTTTGAATTCATTCATAAGGATCTGGAAAGAAGCGGAAGCTCTTCTGGCCTTGTTCCGCTGGTTTAGAGTCCTCGCCGAAAGAAAATTGACCGAGTTTGCTCGGAATGTGCGGCTCGGATGTTGGCATCTAAGCATTTACAGCGTGCAAAGCTGTGCAGTCAGGGAGAGTCCACGCTTTTGCGTTTCGGTCAGGATCTTTTGAATGTGCCCGCTGCCAAAGCAAGTCGGGATATTAGACGGGACCTCGAGCTCATCACTTCTATTCACATTCCACTTAATTACAAAGTTAAGCTGGCTACGCAAAATGCTCGGCTTCTCAAGTGATGAGCTGGAGTGCCAAACTGTGCTTTCAGCTACAGACAGACTGCGATTGAGCTTGAAGTCATACCTCAGACTCAAAAGGCAGATCTGTCTTCAGCGCAAATTGGAGCTGTTTCTCCGAACTCCTGAAAGAGGTTCGGAACACATGAAACACAAACCTCTCAGTGCTAACCAACAAAGCATCGATGTTGACGCAGTCCCCCTTGGCGTAGAATGGTCCTTTGTCCAAAATGAACATGACATGAAGCATTCCTCTGTAGCAAATAAAGTAGAGGTAGGAAGCGACAAGCGGCCAGAATTGGAAGCACTCCGTTGTCTGCTCATACATCTTCGTGGGATAGCCAATCAAGGCTAGTCCAAGCAGAATGTTGGTCACTACAACCATCATCACACGCACCATTTGGCTGATCTGCATGTCTTGCATATCGCTGAGTTGCGCCAAAACTCCTCTTAGCTCACAGATTTTGCGCATGAAGACGTCTGAATCCAAACTCTGGACCCAGCCGCGCTCAAGCTCCTCATGCCACAGTTGACCAAGCCAAGACACCAAAGTATCCCGCAGTTTTGCTGTAGCAAACTGCAGTTGCTGACACCTGACAATGCCGTTGTTGTCTCTACTGTAAATATACAGTGACATAGGTTGTATAAGTTGTCTGTCGTTGTATCATGTATCTTTCACCCCATCTAAGGGCACTTGCATGCTGACATTCGGCAAATTAATGCGAAAAGATGCAAAAACAATTTTTAAAAATGCAAAAGATGTTTTTCATTGCCTAATTCGGTCTCACCAAAATTCAGCTTAGACACTCTGCATCTCTAAGCAGGCCAACAGTGCGGAGGTCCTGTAGCACTCCTTCGGCGGAGGTTCCTATACTGGGTGCAAGTTTGAAATATCCCATGTAGTGAATGGCATTGATATACCTGTACCACTTGAACAGCATTTGGCGCTGTTCTTTTCCGATGGTTGGATCATTCACTTTCCGGTAAGAGCTTGCAACCACAAGGGCCACATCATGTAGGCGTCCTTGCACTTTGAACATGATTTGAAGCCACTGAAGCCAACGGCTTACATCCTGCCCGATCATGTATGTTATGAAGAAGGTGGGCAAAAACTTGAAATCATCCATCAGAACTGTAATGGTTTGCATCTTTGAGAGCCATGTTGTGTACCAATCTTCAACTTGAAGTAGAGGATCTACCTGTTTGTTCTTCTCCATAGTAGCTCTGACTTCAGCCAACAAGGCACCTACCATGCCCGTGGCGAGAGCAAAGATGAGCGCACTCACGGCGATGTGAGCCAGGCCAGATGTGAGGATGTATACAAGCACTTGGAGACTGGTCTGGAAATATTGGCGAAAGCAGGAAGACGCACGCGGCGGTAGCATGGCCTTTCCAGGATCGTAGCAAAAATCTTCTTCGTCTCTGAAGAAGCTCATGAAGCCCATTGACCCTCGCAAGAGCGCCATCTTCACCTCAACGAAGGAGGAGCTTCGACAAGCGACAAGTTTGGAGGTAAAGTCAGGCAGGGTGTAATTTGCACGATCATTCATTCGTCTCTGAATGTCACTGAGATCTGTGGGCTCCCAATTTGGATTGTCACTTTTGGAACGAGTGCACCAACCCTTGCAAGCCCTGAAACAACTGGGAAGAACTTGGTGGACGAAGGCCACTGTCAAAGCGGAGATCATGAAGAAGTAGAAGGTCGGAAAGCAGCCATCAACAGGAGGGAATTCTCGAATAAATCGTACTTGTTTACTGAATCTGATCCAGCTTCCCCACTTGAGACTACCTTTCTCCTTCAACCAACTGCAAGCTGCAGAATAAGCATCCCCGTCATAGTGCCGCCATAGGTCAAAGAGCCGATCATAGTCATCACTGTTCAAGCTGAATCTTTCTGCAAAGTACCTGGCATCTCCACTGTCCATAAATCTGGGAGAAGCTACTTTCAGCAGCCGTTTGGCCTCAAGCCGGCAACTGAAACCACCCTCTGGAGTTGCAGTTTCCGTAGCGTTGCATCCATATCGCTTAGGCGAGAACTGGATGGGAACGAAAGCACTACGTGGTACACCGTCAACTCCTTCTGATGGATAGTGGTGCTTGACCAGGATGTCTTTCTTTGATGCCCATGCATTCCAAATGGCAATTTGCTTGGAGAGGCGAGTCAGATAGACCGTAGACAGCGGCAAGCCATTGTTGGCGATTTGCTGTTCAATCACCCCCTGACTGTAGTGAGGATAGTCATGCAACACCTGGCCTAAACATCGCATTGTGCCATTTCGGCACAGCGGAGGCTGCCAAATGAAGTCGGTGCAATTCCATGCCGGAGATGCACAGAGATGACTTGGATCTGATTCTGCCTCACCTTTCTGGAATGAGCTGCTGGCAAAGACCCACTGCAGCTGTGGAGACTGCAGGTACTGGTAGAACTCCGCTTCAGGGAATCGCTCAATGGTGTGCCTCAATGTGTAGATGCCATCTTCAGCGAGCATCGAGTGACCCCCCGTGATCCTGGCATGTCCATTGTCAACCCATTTGTGAAGCTCCTTTTCCTTTCCTCCTTGCCACACCTCGAAATTTGCATCTGCCCTGTCAAGGGACAAGGCTTTGAGGTCGTCTAACGGGCCACTCTCTGGTTGGTGTCTCACAACATCATACATGAGCACATCTTCAAGGAGAATGGCTGCTACCTCAGATACCAATTCATGCGACACCCAGTCTCGCTTCATCACCTTCAGGGTCTCCTGCTGCTTTGGTCTGGGTGGAACCTCCAGGTCACATTTTGCATCTGTGCGCGCAAAGGTGACCAAAGCCAGCAGGAACAAGAATTGAATTACGTTCAAACTCAACAAACTCGGCCAGGGCAAGCCCATGACGCATAACGCACCTATTCTAGCCTTGAATTCAGCATATGCTACGGTATGCAAGGAAGTTCAGTCAGCAACCACCGGTTTTTGCAGGCCATCAGTTGCATCCAACATCATGTCAAGCATTGCGCTCGTCAAAAGACGTACAAATTTGAATATGTCTACATAGACAGATAGATAAGATAGATAGATAGATAGATAGATAGATAGATAGATAGACAGATAGATAGATAGACAGATAGATAGATATATAGATAGATAGACAGATAGACAGACACATAGATAGACAGATAGATAGATAGATAGATAGGTAGGTAGGTAGGTAGATAGGTAGATAGGTAGATAGGTAGATAGGTAGATAAGATAGGTAAGATAGATCAGATAGATCAGATAGATGAGATAGATAAGATAGATAAGATAGATAAGATAGATAAGATAGATAAGATAGATAAGATAAGATAGATCAGATAAGATAGATCAGATAAGATAAGATAAGATAAGGTAAGGTAAGGTAAAGATAAGATAAAATGGATAGCTAGCTAGCTAGCTAGCTAGCTAGATAGATAGATAAGATAGATAGATAAGATAGATAGATAAGATAGATAAGATAGATAGATAGGATAGATAGATAAGATAGATAGATAGATAGGATAGATAAGATAGATAGATAGATAGAGAGATAGATAGATAGATAGATAGATAAGATAGGTAGATAAGTAAGATAGATAGATAGATAGATAAGATAGATAGATAGATAAGATAGATAGATAAGATAGATAGATAAGATATATAGATAAGGTAGATAGATAAGATAGATAGATAAGATAGATAGATAAGATAGATAAGATAGAATAGATAGATAAGATAGATAAGATAGATAAGATAGATAAGATAGATAGATTTTAAAAAAAAAAAAGATAGATTAAAAAAAAAGATAGGTAAAAAAAGATAGATAAGATAGACAGATAAGATAAATAGATAAGATAGATAGATAAGATAGGTAGATAAGACAGATAGATAAGACAGACAGACAGACAGACAGATAGACAGACAGATAGATAGTTAAAATAGATAGATAAGATACATAGATAAGATAGATAAGATAGATAAGATAGATAAGATAGATAGATAGATAGATAGATAGATAGATAGATAGATGGATAGATAGATAGATAGATAGATACGAAAGATAGGTAGATTGATAGATAGATAGATGGATAGATAGATAGATACGAAAGATAGATTGATTGATAGATAGATGGATAGATAGATAGATAGATGGATATGATAGATAGATAAGATAGATAGATAAGATAGATAGATAAGATAGATAGATAAGATAGATAGATAAGATAGATAGATAAGATAGATAGATAAGATAGATAGATAAGATAGATAGATAAGATAAATAGAAGAG
>Ga0126342_10019885_pt1 | contig 11354 bp, 13 predicted proteins | sample Cyp1metagenome_FD_92528 | JGI IMG/M metagenome (GOLD analysis project Ga0126342, IMG submission 92528) | Coral microbial communities from Lord Howe Island, Old Settlement Bay, Australia - Cyphastrea 1 metagenome | ecosystem: Host-associated > Invertebrates > Cnidaria > Coral ...
GGTCGCTTCGTACGTGCTCAGTTGCGGAAGCGTCAACCGATGCAACCCACTCTTGCGCGCACGTGAGTGACTGGCTACAGCTCATAGGCTGGCCATGTCGCCGACTCAAGGTTCACTGCTGCAGCTTAATTTGATGTCCCAAATCGGGGATCTGCTCAGGCTCCAAGCGTTGTTCAAAACGACTGCCAAAACTTCTGGTCATTATCATCTGGAAGCCTGAAGCCATTTTTGATAGTCGGAATTGTGAATCCTCCGAGTTGGTGTGACCCTGGTCAGGGGCAACAGATGGGACCACAGGTCTGGATCTTTGCGTTTTTTCTCCACTGTAAGAAGTCTACGCAATGCCGTCTGCCACTGTGACTGAAAGGTCGTTCAAGTGCGGAGGATGCTTCCTGACAAAGTCCAGGTGGAACCTGCAACGTTGCAATTTGCGCCCGCATGTTTTCTCGTCATGTCAAATTTCAATAAATTTCAAGAGTGCAGTCGTTCTTGTGCGTGATAGGTGCTGTTATTCTCAGCAACATGGCCAGACCATGTTGAGAAATTTGCAAAGCTAGGGGCTTATTTAATCCGTTGATGTCTTGAATAGAGCTCACATCATTCACATTAGTCATGGCAGAACGCACCAATACAAACTGCAGATGATGCTGAAACAAGACAATGCCGCAAGGTGAGCTATCGGCATAAATGGAGATTTGATAGAGATATATATGTACTCAAGACACGCCCAGGATGCTTGTCCCAAAGGCGAACACGATCAAGGCAGGATACTTCAGGATGTGCAGCTGCTTTACCTCGTGAAGCACCATCTTGTTGGATGCATGTTATGAATTGTTACTGCTGTTACTGTATGATTGATATTATGCTGCATTGATCTACTGTATTCTATTGTGGCTTCATAGTGACGAACTGCAGGTCCAAAAGGAGGATTTGACCCTCACTACTATCACACAGACGTGCGAAACTGAGTCTGAGGGCCGATGCCCCAGGTGTTCGGAGGCTGCAGGATGCTGCAGGCCTTTTCACAGACTTGACCAGGTACATTGATGTTGGCAGACCCGACAAGAAGCAGGGACAACTCTCCGATCTTTATGGTGCTTTGAACATTGGCCAAAGCATCATCTTTGTTAACTCCAGGCCGGATAGAGCCCACATCAGCTACAGAGCAGCTACATCAACTCACCCAGACATTGGGTTATGTTAGCTATGTTAAGCTTAACACTGTGATGGCCCCATCAAATCCAGTTGATGTGCAGGCAGGGAGCCTTCGACCTAGCCAAGACCATGAAGGCAGAGGGCCATGCCGCCAGGGATCTTAGAGCCACTGGCCGACAGAATCCCGACAAGCGCTTACTTAGCATGTCATCATAGTACTGGAAACATTAGCGATTGAGGTGTCTCTGATTTGTGGGACACAGAAGACTGGTTTGCTCCCAAGTTGGTAGTGCTCATACAGCAAGTCTTGACAAATCAGCACCAGCCGCCTTTCGTGCTACTTCGATCCCAGGTTTGACATCCCTTGGGGAAGCGTTTGGAATTGGTAGGGCTTTCCTTGGAGCTTTTTTCAATCCCGAGTCACACAAAGGTCCGGAGCGCATTGATGTGGCCTACCGCGATCGCGTTTTCAGCTTGGATGCATTTAACGCGATTGGGAATTGCACGCTTTAATCATGGAATAATCATGGATCGCAGTGCAAGGTGCAAAGGAATGAGTAGAATAAGACTCACCAAACTTCGGAGAGCAAGATGTGCAAAGTAAGTTTCCGACTTTGCTTTGGAATCAGGTCATGAGCGAGTTCCGCAGCGGTGTCACGAAGGCTCTCCCGCTCTCGATCACAGAGCGAGTATTTATATATATATATAATATATATATATACATACACGACTGACACAACACACTGACAATTGCGTACAGATCTTTGAGGGAGAGGGGTAGAGCGTGAGCAAACAATCCGTGACGAGAAGTGACTTGGCACAGGTTCTGATTGCCACCGATGTGCTGTCGCGTGGCATTGACGTTCCTGCTGTGACTCTTGCCCTGTACTCAGGAGTCCTCAGGCAATGGTATAGAAAAAGGAACTCACTTCCAGTGTGCAGAGGTGGTGAACTACGAACTTCCCATGAGCTACAGCAGCTACGGACAGCCTGACTTTGAGACTTACATGCACCGCATTGGCCGAACCGGAAGGTGGGCTTGGAATCTCCAGAGCTTATGGCAGGGAATCCGGTTGTCCCCCAAGATGAATGCCTACAGTGATAGTGATACTGTGGTATACCATGGTATACCTATTGTGATCCTCGAACTTTGTGATGCTTGTAGTGCCCGTGGTGCAGGTTCGGTCTCAAGGGCGTGGCTGTGAATTTGGTCTCTGAGAAGGATCGCCACCACCTCGAAAGCATTCAGAGGCCGAATTGCATAGATCCAGACTCGGATTTGTATGGTCTCAGACCATCTCTTTGAGACGATCCAATTCCTGGGCTGATGGGCATTGCTGGCCAGTATGACAGACAGTATGCAGACTGTATGACCATGTGTATTCTCAGATGTTCTCAGCTTCTATAGCTAAGCTTCTAGCTAATATCAGCTTGGCAAAAGTGAATTGACTGAACTTCGACTGAACTGTCAGCTTCTACAAGTGCAAGATGACCAAGCTCAGCGGAGATTGCGAGGCTTTGGGCCGCACTTTGGATGTTCTTTGCAATTTGTTTGCCTATAATTCTCCGGAGTCCCTAACCAAAGTGGAGTCAGAACCAAAAGGGGCATAGTAAAGCTAAGGCCCTTGTTTGGTGGTGGTTTGAACTGTTTGATACAAAAAAGAAGTGATTGATGCTCTGTGAAAGAACACCTTTAACTTCTAGCATGCACCTTTAACCTCTAGAATGAAATGCAGATGATAGATCATCGAGAAGCATAGCACGCAATCTGATATATATGTATGCGTAGTGACAGGAGATGGAAGCTTTGCTGAAGGGCTTGAGGTGAAATGCAGCTGCGTGTCCGATCTGGCAATAACTTTCATCACACTATGTCGTTGGCTCCAAATGCCAGATCCAGACACATCTTTCATCATCTTTCTAATCAATCTCCAGCTTGGGTTCTTGCGGCAAGTGCCTTCAACCTGTACAGCTGATGGTAACTTGTTCCTCGTGAGGGTGGAGCGAGAAAAGGTTCTGCAAAAACCAGTCGCCTTCTTCTTGAACGCTCTTCCTCCCCCGTTTTGACCGTGGCATTTGATGCATGTTGATGCGACTTGATTTGCACCATGGTGTGTTTGATGTCATGATCCGTATTTCATTGGAGTCTGCAGCCAAAAAGGTTTAGCTTTTTGAGCTTTGGTCCACGTCAGCTTGCTGTCGTTGACCCTCACATCATCAACCCTCCGTACTAAGCCCGATCTTCAGCTTGGAGTTCATTGCTCCAATCTACATATTGCACCGCTTGCATGTCAAACTCGATCAAACTTGTAAAGTCCTGAAATCTGCTACCGCGCTGCATTGTCTTGAGTAAGGACATGAAGCGCAGTCCCAGACTTAGCCAACTCAAGCTTGTGATGACTAAAGGTTTACGGGCCAACCAGTGAGGCATAGCACACCGTTCCGTATTTTTTTCCCTGCCCTTGATGATTTAAGATCTCTTTGTGCTGAGGCTTCTAGCTGCATCCTGTTTGATAGCGAGCCAGCCGCCTCCCAAGTGCTGCATGGACTTCCAATGTGGTCATCAAGCCTTTGCATCAAGAGATCATCAAGAGGTAATTTCCAGATAGAGCCTCTCAGGAAATCCCTTCATAGCAGCCATGGTGATTCTCGAGTCTGGGGCAGCTGTTGCTGCCGCTGGCATGGCACCAGGTTCCTCTGCAAGACACAAGGATCTGAGATGATATCGTGCTATGACTCGTGTAACAACCAAGATGGAAGCTTTTGGAATCACCCGCTTCCAGGTTTGAAGTCATCAAAGTTCACCCATTTTGGATGACAGATGTGAGCTCTTCTCTCAGGTACTGCTGCCAAGGTGCCCCTTGCAGCACCAATGCACCTTTCTATCAAGTTTCCATCAAGCTGCAAGCAATTGACAGGTTTATGGGTACAACCGAGACAACTTCATGGAAGACCGTGAGCAACGTGCAATCTGCATGCTTCTCCCAGACAAGCTTTTGAGCTGGATTGAAAGCAATGGATAGTCTATGACGAGCTATCACATGTGGCCACAATATGGCAGTGGCGCCAGGGATGAAGAAGGAATTCCATGAGCGGAAGTACCGAGTCATCCAGGGTCAGCTTTGGCGCCAGGTGCAACATGGACACAGATGGATGGCATGACATAGATTGACTGTGACCCTTCACTCAGAAAAACATCCCTTCCTGCTAATCATTCAGGCATTCGCTCCTTTGTGGATTCTCATGAGCTTGTCTCAATTGCTTCAGTGACCACGAAATGTAGCTTCCGCATAGAAGGATTTTGCAGACTGGGTGTGGTAAAGGTATACCATATATTTTGTTATGGACCAAATCTTTTTTGTTATGGTCAGAAATTGCGTTGCTGTCTTGAAGGATGTTCGGGACTTCATTTCTCTGACGGAGCAAAAGATGTCTTTGTACCTGATTGTTAATGCCAGATGCTTGGAAGTTTGATCAGGATGCATGATGATGCATGCACTTTGAGCGCGTTCCCAAGCTGCGCTTTCACTAGCCTCAGGTTTTGTTACTCAGCTTCACTGTCACTATGTGGGTAGAGGGCCAACTTCCAGAAACCACTCCGGATTGGTTGGTCATTGGCGCGCCCGGCTCGTTTGCAGTGATGGCCAGTGATAACAGCCCAGGATGCTATCTGAGCCAAACTAGTGCTGCTTGCAGCAACCAGGCTACCAAATTGCGTCTGTTGTCGCCTTCTCTTACCTCGTGCTGACCATTTGGCAGGGTCTCTCAGCACATCAGAGTCCCTCGCATTAGATAGATACAGATGAGGAACATGAATGAGCATGATAACAATATGATGGATTTACTGATTTACTGATTTACGCTCTTTCACACGTGTTACCTCCAGCGGACGGAGGTTGGCAATGCATGCTGCTGTTGCAGCCCAGAGCTACCAGACGAGAATATTGACTCAACTGGCGTGCAACTCAAAAACAGCCTGGTTTTTGAAGCGCTGTTTACAGTTTAGCATTGCCTTGGGCCTTGATACTCCTGGAACTTCAAGGTCAGGCTGCCAATCCCAACTTGGAAGGAACTTGAGGCGCTTGGGCTGGGATGAGAGCTCGACAAGTCCGACGGACTGGAGCAGACTTCTGCACAGTATGTAGGTGCACGTGTTTGTGTTGTTTTGTACTTTGACTTTGATTATTCTCTTTGTTCATTGGCACTCTATTGAGGTGTTTGTTGCCAGACAGCATGCCGAAGCTTTCCAGGCTGCACGTACAGCCGCATCTGAATTCGAGAAGATCGAATCGAGGCTCTGCCGAACAGCCCCAGAGAGCCCCTCAGTGCATCTTAGAGATTCTTAGAGTCTTAGGATGTCTTAGGGCCATTTAGGGGCCTTCTTTTCCACATTGGAAGTGACTTTCATGGGTCCCGAGTTTGTCGCTTGTGGGTGAGATGTGACGAGTGCGATGCAGGCAGATGTTTCGCGTTCCGTTTGTCACTGGCAGTCAAGAGGGCTTCATTCCAGGTGCGTTAGTTCATGTTAGTTCTGTGAGAATCTGATGAAACCGACTCATACTGGTCTTCGTCTGATTTCGCTGGGACAAGATGGAACAAGATGGGACAAGATGTGACAAGGATGGACAGTTGCGGCAGTTTGAAAGCCGCAGGACACACCGCAGACCCAGCTACCGGCGTCAGCACCGCTGCCAGCGTGGTAGAAACAACGGGCAACACCGGCGGCACCGATCAGCAGGCAAGAGAGAAGCGAACAACAAGCTGGGCAAAGTATGGGAAAGTGCCAATTCTTGCCAAGTGCTATTTTTTGTTTCTGAGATCATGAGTCCAGTGCTTCATCATCACATTTCATCGATTTCATTATCCAACGTTTTGAAACTTTCCTGGAACACTTTGAAGGTGGAGCGAAACGTGGCCACTGACCCTTGGGGCCTTGAGCAACGAGGAGTTGATCACATGATTTGAGTGAAAGAAGTGAAAGACGATAGTTGGATTCCAGTTCCCATCGTGTAGCGCTGGAAGGAGACAACATCTACGAGCTCAATACCTATAGCGGTGCTGAGGCAGCTTCAAGAAAACTGAGGGTTGAAGATGTTGAAGGAGAGTCAAAATGCATGCGGAGGTGGCTGAATTGCGCCACATCAAGCTGCTTCGGCAGGCCAGGCTTAGACTGAAACAGAGACACTCTGTCTGTCGAATTTCTAAGCAGACAGCAGTGCAATTCACTGTGGATTTGTTCCTTCAGACCCTTTCCTTCTCAGGCTGCTGTTTACTGGCAGACCTACGATGCTTTTGCGAGGGTGTCTATGAGCGTCGGAATCAATCAGCTTATGCTTGGTATGAGCTACTACATTTTAGGGTCTACACCTGAGTACTGGTGTGGACGAGTGCAACGAGCCTTTCATAGCAAGGCCGAACAAGGCGATGTTAACAAATCTATGCAGGTTGGTTCACTAGTCACTATCATTAGTCAAGAGGCTTTTCGACCACTCTGGACTCCAAACCTATGAACAAGGCAACCCTGCCCAACTGGAACTGTATTTGACCTTTTTTACCCGATCCTGGATTATGGTGATTGTCATGATTGTGAGATATTGTGAGATATTGTGAGAGATTGTGAGGAAAACAGTCCTTGCTCAGAGCAGTTTTCCTGACTAAGTTACTAAGGTATGCCATGTTGGAGGTCAAGGCTCCATGTGCCGCCTTGGGCGGAGTTCTCCTCTTCATGGGCTCATCAGAGGTGCGAGGAAGCGCCGGAAGCTGCCTGAAGCTCCATATGTTTGTCATGAGTGTATTGTTTGCAGTGCTTGCAGAGCTGCATCCCCGTTTTCCCAGGCTTGCCATACTGAGAAAACATCAGCAAGCCAAAAAAGTGATGGATCCATGAGATATATTTCACATTGGGCACATATTGAAAACATTGAGATTTCTTCAACTCCGCCAGCCTACGGCCATGCAACAACGTCGAAATACATTATCTTCAGATTGTTCGAGTTGCCTTCGTTTCACTGGCATCTCGCCGCGCCTGTTTCCTGCCCTGTCGTCTCCTTGGTTCTGACCATGTCATGATCTTCACCACATGAAACCATTTCTTGCTTTGCCATCAGCCTGTTCTTATTTCGCCATGTTTTGATGTGTATTTGATGTGTATTGGACCTATCAGCTCAGGTCTTTTCCCAATGGCACTTCGCTTGGGGCAACGGACATTGAGGCAGGGTCGAGGAGCCTCCGAGCTATGAGGTGTCCATTGCGGTGGACGTAGCCTAGCAGCCTAGCAGACTTCATGTTTGCACTGATTGAATCTGACTGAATGACACTTGATGTATCTGTGAAACACCTTCCTCAACCACCCTCACCATTCTTTGCGAATCATTAAAGGCTACCCAAAAACACAGAGACACAAAACGACGGGAAGATCAATGACCAGAAACGATCAAAGACATTGTGACTTTGCCTGACTTTATTCCGTTGCTTCAGGTCTTGCAGAAAGCTGGCAACCCGTTTGCAGGTGCAACGGGTGTTACATGATTCTACATGTATCTACAGTACATGTCACATGCGACATCAGCAGCATTTGCTATTCTTTGCCAGAATGACGCAGAATGGCTACGTAGAACATGGCTATCTGCTGCATTTGTTTTTGGTTTGTTTAGCTAGCCAAAAGGCAGATCTCTGTTGACGGCTTGGTTTGCTTGATTTCTTCACATCTCTTTGCCTCACTGATCGCTGCGCCCGCGCGCCTGCTTGTGAAGGTTCGACATGCTGCTGTAGGGAACTGAGAGTCTGCTCCACGTTACAAAATCTTCACTGGCTCGGCATGGTGTTGTGAACTTTCTAAGTTTAAAGGCCGCTCCATTCAAGTACGCTGAGCTGTTTGATTTGCTACTTGGTGGCAAACAGAAAAGAACCAACTTTGGGTTTCCAAGATTCTGAGCTGCAAAATGTTCCTTCCATACAGACTGATAACATCTAGTTGAAGGAAGTTTAGAAGTCAAACTTCCGACAATATGGACAGATGGAAAAGCAGAGGTGGGAAGAGTCAGAGAGGAGAAGAGCAGAAGAGAGAAGATAAGAGAAGAGAAAGAGTGAGAAGAAAGAAGATGCAGGTGCGCGAAAAGGTAGGAAAGTCGCGAAACATTGTGTTTTTCCAATGATATTTGTGGCTCCGGAGGATCGAAAAGTAGGCTCGCTAGAGCAGCGGGTGCGGAGCCATGTGGTCAGATGAGAGATGAAACAAATGCACGCAGATGTGGCGCGAAGCACACTTCCAAGTCAAAATGCACAAAGCACATCATTCTCAGAGCACTTTTGGAAGTTGAGATGCTGAAAAAATGCACACCCTTGTGGCGCGAAGCACATTTCCAAGTCAAAATGTACAAAGCACACCATTCTCGGAGCACTTTTGGAAGTTGAGATGCTGAAAAATTGCACACCCTTGTGGTGCGAAGCACATTTCCAAGTCAAAATGTACAAAGCACACCATTCTCGGAGCACTTTTGGAAGTTGAGATGATGAAAAAGTGCACGCCGTTGTGGCGCAAAGCACGTTTCCAAGTCAAAATGAGTACTTTTGGAAGTTGTGATGTCGAAAAAGTGCACGCAGTTGTGGCATGAAGCACATTTGGAAGTCAAAAGTGTTAAAAGCTGCCAAGTTCGGAGCACTTTTGGAAGTTGAGATGTTGAAAAAGTGCACGCCCTTGTGGCGCGAAGCACATCTCCAAGTCAAAACGTGAAACGCACATCATTCTCGAGCACTTTTGGAAGTTGAGATGATGAAAAAGTGCACGCCGTTGTGGCGCGAAGCACAATTCCAATTCAAAATGTACAAAGCACACCATGTTCGCGCCACTTTTGGATTTTGAAGCGTCGTTTTGTGTGGCAGGTGCAAGGGATTCTGCACCGTGCGAAAAGTGAGCAAAACGTGACGGTTTTTGTAGCATGTCCAAAAACGATGGCAGGCGTGGGACATTTGAAGAGGATCTGCAAAAACGGATTTCGTGTGGCAGGCGCATTACAAGAGAGATTTTCATCAGAGATGTTAGTAGGTCAGGCCGCTGATTTCCTGAGAGGGGTTGCATGCTGGAGCATCAGATCTTCAGGTTTGCTAAGATGATTTTGCGTGACAGGTGCAGCACTTCGTACTTCGTATGACCTGGCATCACTTTTGCGTGGCAGGAGCAGCACTTTAGACAGATGGAGTGGAAAAATTGCAAAACGCAATGGCACGAGGCCGTCAGCTCTCTGCATTCAACTTTCCATTATTGAAGGAAGTCTCGCAGAATTGCTTCGTTTTTGATGTTGCCAACTTCGAAAATTGAGGACGTCTCGCAGAATTGCTTCGTTTTTGACGTGCTCAAGATCAAAAGTTGAGGAAGCCTCGCAGAATTGCTTCGTTTTTCATGTTGTCACCTTCGAAAATGGAGGGAGTCTCGCAGAATAACTTCATTTTCAAGCTTGCAGATAGACAGATAGACAGATAATATAGATAAATAGATAGATGGATAGATGGGTAGATAGATGGATAGATAGATAGGTGGATAGATAGATAGATCGATAGATAGATAGATAGGTAGATAGATAGATAGACAGATAGATAGATAGATAGCTAGATAGATAGATCGATCGATAGATAGATAGATAGATAGATAGATAGTTGGATGGATAGATAGATAGATAGACAGATAGACAGTTAGAACTACAACTACAACTACCACTACACTACAACTACAAGTCAAGCACAACTACAAGTGCAACTACAACTACAACTACATTACACTACACTACGCTAACTACAGTGATATACACTACAACTACAACTACAACGACATCGACAATGACAACTACAACTACAACTACAACTCAACAACAACAACTTCTACTGCTACTACCACTACCACTACCACTACCGCTACCACCACTACTACTACTACTGCTACTACTACTACTACTACTCCTACTTCTACTACTACTACTACTACAACTACTCCTCCTACTCCTACTTCTACTACTACTACTACTCCTAGTTCTACTACTACTACTACAACTACTCCTCCTACTCCTACTCCTACTCCTACTCCTACTACTACTACTACTACAGCAACAACAACAACAACAACTGCAACTGCAACTGCAACTGCAACTGCAACTGCAACTGCAACTGCAACAACAACAACAACAACAACAACACCGCTACATTACACAACACAACACAGCACGACACGACACGACACGACACTATACGACACTATACGACACGACACGACACTATACGACACTACACGACACTATACGACACTACACGACACTACACTACACCACAACTACAACCACTCGACACTACACTACACTACACTACACTATGACCACGACTACTACTACGACTACGACGACTACTACTACTGCTACTACTACTACTGCTACTACTACTACTACTCCTACTCCTTCTACTACTACTACTACAACTACTCCTCCTACTCCTACTTCTACTACTACTACTACTGCTACTACTACTACTGCTACTACTGCTACTGCTACTGCTACTGCAACTGCAACTGCAACAACGACAACAACAACACCACTACATTACACAACACAACGCAACACAACACCACACAACACAACGCAACGCAACGCAACACAACACAACAGAACACAACAGAACACAACACCTCACGACACGACACGACACGACACGACACGACACTATACGACACTATACGACACTACACGACACTATACGACACTACACTACACGACACTACACTACACTACACTACACCACAACTACAACTACAACTACCACCACACGACACTACACTACACTACACTACACTACACTACACTACACTACGACGACGACGACCACTACTACGACTACTACTTTTACTACTTTTACTACTTTTACTACTTTTACTACTTTTACTACTACTACTACTACTACTACTACTACTACTACTACTACTACGACTACTACAACAACAGCAACAACAACAACAACAACAACAACAACTGCAACTGCAACTGCAACTGCAACAACAACAACAACAACAACAACAACACGACAACAACAACGACAACAACAACGACGACGACGACGACGACGACGACCACGACGACGACAACGACAACGACAACGACAACGACAACGACAACGACAACGACAACGACAACAACGACAACGACACCGACACCACCACCACC
>Ga0126342_10019886_pt1 | contig 11354 bp, 7 predicted proteins | sample Cyp1metagenome_FD_92528 | JGI IMG/M metagenome (GOLD analysis project Ga0126342, IMG submission 92528) | Coral microbial communities from Lord Howe Island, Old Settlement Bay, Australia - Cyphastrea 1 metagenome | ecosystem: Host-associated > Invertebrates > Cnidaria > Coral ...
CAAAAAACGGCTTTGGTTGACCCGTGACCCAGTCGCCACCAGAGAACTTGTAGTTTATCCTGTCTGTTTGACAAAGCAACAGTGACAGCAAAGGCAACGACCAGCTCTGCAGATATTCCAGTTTCATCACTAACAACTAGCAGCGGCACCCACTTCATATAGACGCGCGTTAGCATTTACTGCAGGTTTTAGCTACGGCTTCAAACATGAAAGATAAAACGCAGGGTTTCAGACTATTTAGGTCAGTCATGGTTTTAAAGGCACACTAAGAAGCGACACGCAAGGAATTACGATCTATCAACAAAACCAGGAAAAACATTTTGGCAAACAGCCATATACAGTTACAAAAATGGTGATTTCATCGGATACAATGTCCTGTTGGAATTTTTGGTCGTAAAGTATGAATCCTTCAATAGTTCAAACGGAGTCGTTCGGACAGATATCAATTATATACTTAAAGGCTGAAAAAACATTTTTTTGTGGAAATGAGTTTCTTCCAACCCCCAACCCACGGGAGGCTCTATGTTCATTTTGGGAAGAGTATTAGTTACTTGCATAGTTTTACGACTCCATATCAAGCATATATGAGTTGTATTAGAATTTTATTTCTATATTGACCCAATAGACAACTATATACCCTGGGGGGGGGGCCGTGGAGTCTGCATGTTCACCAAAAGGTCCTGCTCCGTACTTCCTTCCAAGTAACCGGTATAACCGTTGTTTTTGTTAGGAGCCTCTCCCAGGGGGGTGTTGAAGCTTAAGTTTATATATATATATATATACCCCATTTTGTCCCACCAAATATACATTCACATACGTGTATACATACATATATATATATATATATCTGTATATACACATCTATAGTAGTTTATAGTATAGTGGTGTATAATATATATATATACATAAATATGATATACACCACACCACTATACTATAGATGTATATACATATTTACATATGATAATTATACATCACCGCTATGTATATGTTCTCCATAACTCCAATTTGAGGCGTACCAATGGCATAGCCTGGAAGTGATCTGGCAGATGGGGCCATCCCTCAACGAGCGAGAAAAGGCCATGGAAAACACTGAGGTTTTCATGGATTTAATATGATGTATGGATGATGTATGGATGATGATTAATATGATGTTGTCTTATGTGTTTTGTTTTTTGTTTTTTGTTTTTGGGATCTATGGTGTTTCTAGACTTTGATGCCTTGGATATTGGAAAAAATTGAAAATTGGATCGATGGTTAATGCCATATTTGATAATATTAATCATAGTTAATAGATGATTGGAAATAACTATACCATATATTGGAAACAACTATATTTCCATATATTTCCACAAACTATGGATATTTGATGTGGAGAATCACCAACCAAAGCCATAGTTGTTTCCAGACGAGTCGTCATGGTGATCCATGGCGACCTGGATGGGAGCTGGGGGCGGCCCATTTCTGAACGATGGTTCAACGGGTAAGACGGGTGTTTGAAATTGCTGGATGTAATGATAAGAATTGGGAAAATGATGAGAATTCCAAAAGTCTGGCCACTTCAATTGGAGAATGATGAGAACCCATTGGTTTTTCTTTTTGGGGTATCCAACTGTCAAACCCAGATCGTCTGGATAAGCCTCGCTAGAGGGTATAAAAGTAGCCCCATGGATCCAGCCGTACCTTCTGAGGCAGTGTTTGGGGTATGGTTCTGGGGGCGCAGTGCCTTCTCAGAAAGTGTTTAGATAGGGTAGGATATACACTACCCTCCTATAGAAAGTTACTGTACTTGAACAGGGGAAAGTCCCCGATTTGCTGAATCTGTAATTTGGTATTTCCCCACTGATTCCTGGTTAATCCAGCATTCTGAGAATGTGTGTTTTGTTTGGGGGATCAGCACGGAAATTCAAGTAGTCACAAACATGTTGTAAATGTGGTTTCCAGTTGTTTCCTTTTTTTACTGCAGCTGGTAGCCGCCTGTGCTGCTACTCATTGTCAATTGGGACAAACAAAATTTTGCCGAGAAGAAACATGTTTTACAGGCAATTCGGCGAGGATGGTACACAAGTTTATTCAACATGTGAACCCAAGTATCAGAACAACACATCAAAGTGTGCCAAAAGAGATAGACAAACTGTTTCCTGTCATGATTCATGATCAATTGTGCCAATGGTTCCTTACTTCTATGGTGCAGTTTTGTTCCGAGGGGATGTGCCTAAAATCGTCAATTTCCCCCATGAAGAAGACAATCTAATGACCGTGAACTCACCATGTTTGGACAGGAGCATATTACACCATAGTTAACAGTAGTTATGTTTTATGGAATAACAATGTTAAAATTCAAAATGTTTGATGCTTTCAAACTTTCAATCCCCCCCACCAATGCCTGCTATTTCTATTGTGGAGGTTCAATCCCATTTGTGTTTTGCTTATATAAATCATCTCAAGCATGTTTTTTGATGGGTAAATCTCCATATGTTGATGATTCTTGATCTCCATTTCTTGATCTTGAAATCTCCATTGTTCAATGGTTAAATCATGTTAAATCTCCGTTTCTTGAAGTTGAAATCCCCCATTCCCCACGGATGATTTTTCACGTCCCGCACCTTTTTATGCTGCGCGACTCGAAAAGTCACAGGGCTTTCGCCCCAGCGTGGTGAGCGACACCTACCTCTCCGAAGTGAAGTCGGCCGAGGAGATCGGTGGAAGGTAATGGGTCAACAGCTATTATCGAAGGAAGGTGCTAAACGTAGGGAATGATCCCATTAAAAGTTATTTTTGATAGTTATTATTGATAGTTATTATTAATAGTTGCTGGGATGATTATTAATAGTTATTGATGATCCATAATAACTATTAATAATAATCCCAGCAAATCCCAGCAACCCATCCATTCCCTACGTTAAACGCACCACTTTGAGTGGGATGAACATTGACCATGACTTGGGGTTCAGGTGCCAGGTTTTTGACTGATAGCCGTGGGGTTCAGGAGATGTTTCAGCTAAGAAATAGGCCATCTTGATGGGCTAAGAACTAGGGAGTGATAGTACACTACTACCAAATGAATATTGGGGATTATGATAAGCCAGAGTAGGGGGTCTACTATCAAGCTAACAACCTAAACATCAAGGTTTACTGGATGGTAGTTTGCAATTTTCATTCAATAAATTTGACCGACGACTCCAAGCACTTTCCAAGCTCGACCCTGTTTGGGTCAGGAAGCGTTGAGATCTTTGTCTGGCTGGACGGAGTTATGTGAGGCCGTGCCGATAGAGGCACGCCCTGGGGTAGTCCCCAAATAGTGATGATCTGATACTTACAGTAAATGGTACCCCACCAATTAGACAGCCTAGGGGGTCATTGATCCAGGATTGACATTAATTACTTATGACAGTTGATAGCAGTTTTTTCACGAATGGCTTCGAGAAATTGCACATGAACTTTATATCGCTGGGAACCAAGCGGCCATGACCTCAAAACATACTGATGCACTGCCTGTTGAAGCCAGTACAAGATCATTACTGGTTCGTGGTTTGGAACATGTTTTATTTTTCCATATATTGGGAATGTCATCATCCCAACTGACTTTCACTCCAGCATTTTTTCAGAGGGGTAGGGCTCAACCACCAACCAGTCATTATCATCCAATATTTCTTCATGAAGTAATGGGGTCTCTCTTAATATGGCTATGGATCAATACCTATACATACCATTTTTAGTTCAGCTATTTTGATGTTCACCAGGGCTACAAGGTTTTGACACACTGCCATATGGTCGTCCCAATCATCCCTCTCCAAGAATTCACCCTGTTTCGGGAGACCAGGTACGTTTCCTCTGCAGCGTTGGAGATAGTTTGGTGGCGATGGCTTTCGGGTCCTGGCAGGTCCTGCTGGGCGGAATCGGTTTTTTCTTCGTTTTGGGGGTTACAATAAGAACGGATCAAAATTGGATAGCCCAAGAGTTGGATGGTTCATACCTAGATTTGCTCCAACTCTGTTTTTTTTTTGCAGGAAAGTGGGATTGTCATAATAGAGACCAGATAGACCAGGGAAGATCTGTGGTTTTACCAAGGATGATGAGGTTTGGATGTGCATAATAACCTCGGCGTAAGCATCGTAAGCATCGTAAGCACGTGGTTTTGATCACCCAGACATTTTACTGGGCATGTCTATGGATATCCCGCTAATCTAATTGGGGTTATTACATGTACTACATGGCGATGTCTATTTGGTTCTGAATTTAGGTGATTGGACAGCATGTATAATTCACCAACTAGACGCTGTAGCCGATGATGCTCATTTATAATTGTGGATAACCAATTGAACTGATGGAGGATGGAGTTCTGAACTTGATGCATCTTGCTGCAACATTCCAGTTATGAATTTCTTCGTGAAGTTCCACAAAGAGGTGGGTTAGATTTCAGCATAGAAATCTAGGGGTTGGATTCCCAACTTATGGAGATGATAATCTCATAGGATTTCCCTACTGAAGATGATGCATTTCTCTACTGGAGGCACCATCCCCAATTGTCAGTGCTGAATCCCAATGTGTCTTGCTGAAATCTCGATGGTTGCTAGACATCCCTCTCTTTTTGGGTAAATCTGAGTATTTGTTTGATATGTTTTGTTGTTTCTGGTTGAAGACAAAACTTCCAGATGTACCATGGTTTCAAGTGAACAGATCTTACATGTTCCACATGGTCATTTGCAATTTCCTGTCATTTACCACGTGTTTCACAGGTTCATGAAGTAATTCCACAGGTTTTTTCACCGCCAGGTGAGGGTCTCTAGCTTTTATCAGAGTTTCGTCCTGCGAGATCTAGATCTCAGAGATCGAGGGTCACAGACAGCTTGCGGTGTCCGGCAGTGCCCATGGATAGAATGTCAGAATGCCGGATAGAATGCCATAGAAGTTATCTTTGATTATCTATGTACATGTCATGGTACTGGTCTAAAAAAAAGAAGAAATGTCAGTGCCAGAAAGATGCCAAATAAGATCTCAGAATAGATGCCAGATAGAATGTCAGAATATTATTCCGTATATACTTCCAGATGAGATGCCAGAAGCTTTGACAAAATAACTTGTCACGGTGGGGATCACTCGAAGTAGAGTTTTTCTTTCCAAGGAGCATGCAAGTTCCACATGCTACAGTAATGTGTAATTCCTTTGATATCCCACATGTTCCCAGGTTCATGTTGTGATGAGCCATGTTGGAACATTGATGACAAGTAAAAACACTTTCCATGTGAAACAATTCCGCGCATACCATGTTTTGAGATGTTAACTTCATGCCGTTGGACATTTCCACATTAAAGAATGCCATGCAATTCCAGTGTTTCCAGTTTCCACCCCATGTTAACCATGCATTATGTTCGACAAAATTCCCATGTTTTGACGGCAAAGAAACCGCTGCATGAGGAGGCTGACATGGAGAAGAAACTACAGGGCTTGGACTGGGAGGCGAATGAGTGTAATGGCCACTGGTTCCGCGAAAAAAGAAACCCGGGTTGGTCTACCCCAATTCATCCGTCAAATTATTTAAGTACTTTAATCTTTGTAAATCAGAACAATGGATTTAGATGCTGAATAAAATGCTGAGACTTGTTTGAAATGTCCATATTCCCCAGGATGACTATGTATCAATAGATATATATATATATACACATATAATTATATATTCCCAGACCTTCCAAGTATAGTACCCCACCCAAAAAAAGAAATGGTAAAAGTACTAAAAAGTGATGGGGTAAAACACGTGTTCCATGGGTACATACAGAGGGTCACATGGTATATCATGGCATATATCTAAATAGTGTAATCAACATACTGATAGGGTTGTAACTTCTAATGTTCATGGATTTTAAACACCAACTTATTATCAACATATACATATTATATATATATGTGTGTCTCATGACCAAAGATTTTGGTTTATAGTTGAATTATATCAATAATCTACCAATATCCGGTTGAATTATTCATAAATAGTTGATTTATTTATACATATGAGCCTTATAATTATAACCTATATATCATATTATATACTCATATCATTTCATATCCCCCTTTGCTCCATGTATATGATTATATACACATAGTTACCTACATAACTGGAATGTTATTCTTTTGATCAATGGATTGGTTACATGGAAAATCTTAACCGGAAAAGCCATCGATTTTCCCATTAGATATGGGGCTTTCCTGTACATGTTCCTCTTAAAAAAACAATCCATTGATTAGATATCCCCCTTTGTATATGATATTTACCTATCTAACTGTGATATTTTTTGATATTTGGAGGTTTCCTAAGTCCTGGTGGTATCCCCCAAATCATCCATTGCTAGGATGTTCCATTAAAAAAAACACATCTATTTTGGGGTACCCCCATTACTATCCAGTGGTTAGGAGGGAGCTAAGGAGCTATGGGTATTCATATTCCCTATTAAATATTATTAAATGGTGAGCTAAGGAGCTACCAAGAGTTTCCCAACCACATACTAGTTTAGAAATCATCCATCCATTGCTAGGATTTTCCATCAAAAGAAACATTTATTTTGGGGTACCCCCATTTTAGGAACCTCCCATTTGTTGATCAAATCTTCCGCGAACTGCGGGCAGGTGACGTTCGATGCCCAAGGAGTACCGCAGCTCCCGGTGGAGACCTTGTTGGCCTTCGCCCAGCAGCGACTCGATGGATCGAGGGCGATTTTCACCATGAAATATGTGGTTTTCATGGAGAAAAATGTTTTTTTTTGCAAGAAATATGTGAGTGGCACATATGAACAGGTTCTGAAGATGTTTTTTTGGGGAGATTTAAGCAATGTCAAAACAAAAAAGGGGGTCGTAAGCACATGAAAATGGTGTCTTGACATGGCTTCACCATCAACCGCGTGATGATTTGGTTTCCGGTTCAATGAGATTTATATATATATATATATATATATTATTATCGGTAAGGGCCATATACGATAAGCGACAAGACTTGAGCAACCAACAAAATACATGGTTGTTCCAACCTAAGAGTGATATATGGCCTTGTTATTTTCCATATGTTGCCTCTGCCCAGTTTCCCTTCCTTTATCTGGTGTTGGGAACAGCCCTGAAATAGGGAATCTGTTGGATCCAAGACGGACAATCTTCTGTGCATTCACGGGAAGTATTGGGGGTCGTCTCGTGATGATTGTTGGATTGCATCATTGTCTTATGATGCTTATGAGTTGTCATGCTTGGTGTTTTTGTTTGACAAACTTAAGATTGTTTTGTTTTAAAACAATAATCTAAAATGACTGTATTGGCTATGATTGCGATTCTCATTCTTTAGATGCTGATTATGACTGTAATGGTGTGTCAGGGGTTACGCCATTTTGGAAATCCATATCTATTGGAAATCATTCCTCCAACGGTGGTGGTTCTGGTGTTTGGCCGGCCAATTGTTTTGGGACTCGATTTGAAACCGAACATGTTCTTACATGTGTTTCAACCAATATTCTATCAAAGTGACACTTCTATGTTTTCCGTTTGAGGACATCATGTCAATCCACGTCTTGATTCATTCTTATTGATTACTTCACATATACCCTCTGGTTATTTAACATAGCCATGGAAAATGGCCCATAGAAATAGATGGTTTACCTATTAATAGCATGGTGGATCTTTCCATGGCAAACTGTTAGTCATAACCAGATGGTATATCCAATGTATAGAGTGGTTCCATAGCTTCCAGGTGTTCTATCACAACCCCTCATCCGACACGTGGATCCAGGGTGCGGCCTGAGCTTTTGGAACGTTGGCTGCCGAGAGGCGCCTATGGGTGGAGTTTTCCGACCCTCCAAGCACCGGAAGGGAAAATGGGGTGAACATGGAGTGTCAACCTCCTTTTTTAAGATCAATGAAGTACCTCATTTTTTATGGGAAAATGGAGGGAAAATGATGGATTTTATTCCCAAGCTTTATTGGGATTTGACCAGTTTTGATGGCTATGTGGAGGATCTAAGTAGCCACTTTCTTCACTGTGTTATTCATTTGTGATTGCTTTTCTCGTCCCATTCACTGGCTCACTGGGAAGATGGGAGTATGGCTGTTAGTACTAATCAGCCAATATTGTGGCTTCCCAATCTTGGTTCACTCTCGTTTTCCATGGTTTAGTCATGTTTAGTCTCCATGTTTGCTCGCAAAAAAACAAGTCCCTTTTTTTTGTTTTGTCCCCACCTGCAAGGTGAAGGCTATGTAGATTTAACAAAGGTGCAACTCATCAACTCCTTCTTTTTCTTGTTCCGCCGACTCTTATGGCACCTTCACCGTTGTAGCCTGGGAAAAAAAATGAGGGTCGGTCAATCGGATCCACCCCTGCCACAGATAGCTGGAGCCTGGAAGTGGCAAGTCTGCCATTCTCGCCTTGGGGCCAAGAGGATGGATGGATGGAACCGGGGTTCACTTCCGGGGATAGCCATGGAGAGCCCCAATTCCGCTGGATTTTTGGGGGGTATCCATGGCTATCCCCTGACAAAAAAAACATATGAACATGAATGAAATACACGCAGATCTAGCTGGTTGAAACATGTTGAATCAATGTACGTAGAATCTTGCGCAAAAAATATAGCTGTATAGCTACTTAAAATGTTGCAAAGGCAAAGTGCTTTGAGAGTTGAATCTGTTGATGAATCTGGAAATTGCTATCATATAGCCATATCTGACAGTTGTTTAATGTGGGAAGGACAAAAAATTGCGATTTCCCAGATTACTGGAGTATTCAGCTGCGGAACATGGCATAAAATCCAACCAATCTACTATAGAATCTACATCAGTCAAACTGTCTGAGGAATCCCCACTGGGGATTTGTTCGGGCTACTGCTATTGGTCAGAAAAAATATGCATGTCGAGTATCCCATCTTTGTAGATTCACATTTTAGGCAGCTTAGAACTTGGAACATGTTTGATTCTGCAAACCATTCAACCATGGCCGTGTTGAGAATGTCCGGGCATGGCAGAGGATTTCCACTGCAAAACGGAAACTATTTACTGTAACCAGAAATCTCGAAGTTGACCGGGTTGTCCTTATTCCGAAAGCTGGTTAAAGAGTAAAATCCTCCACTGGTTTATAGAGGGTTTAGAATGTATGGGTTTCCTGTACAATTTCTTCAACCTCGCCCTCCAAATAGCACTGAGAAATGGCAAAAGTAGTGAAAATATGAGGTAAAGCACCATGTTTATGGGTACAAACGGAGGGTCCAAGAGGGTCCTTACAACGTGTCAATATGTTTCAATCCTTTCTATGCATGTGTGGGCTCGTGGGAGAGATCTCAGGGCCGACGTCTCACGACCAGTATCGGGTCATCGGGTCCAATGCCGAGAAGACGAAATCGCGGAGAGCGGGAACCCATCCGGCATGTGCTACCTACGCCTGGTGAGCCGTTGGGGTACTCCCAGACTTAGCGAAGATGTTGAATGTTTGTCGGTAAATTCTTGGATTTTTATCCCTGATTCCCATGGTTTTGAAACGTCAATAGCAATCAGTTTTCCAAGGGGTGGTGCCTCTGCGGACCCAAAGGTTGGCGACCTTGCCAGCGGCTGGGCGGCCCGAAGCTTATGCCAGAGAAAATGCCAATGTATCAGCAAAAATGTCAGATAGTTTGTCAGCTAGAATGCCGCAATCAAAAGGCAGATAGAATGATATAGAATGTCAGATAAGATGTCAGACAAGATGTCAGATAGACTGCCAGTTGAATTGTCAGATCGTATGTCAGAATACATGTCAGATAGAATGGATCAGAATGTATGTCAGATCACATATCACATAGAATGTCAGGTAAAAGGTCGGAATATATGTCAGAATTGTCAGAGAGGAATGCCAGTTGAGAGGACAAACTATTTGTCGGATAGACTGGCAGATAGAATGCTGTACAAAAAGTTCAGATAGAATGTTTTATAGAATATCAGTGAAAAGTATGTCAAAATATGTGTCAGGTAAGAGGTCAGATAGAATGTAAGAATATGTGAGGGTATATGCCACGGTGGGGATCACACGAAGTATTTTTTTTCCAGTGATCCAGTCGTCAGTGAGGTATGCGTTTGCCGATATTCTCTACTTGTTCGACATGGATGCAGAAAATGCATCTCACTGTGAGATCGTCCGCAACCTCATCCGAGACACGGAAGAACGGCGCAAGGTCTGTTTGAAACGTTCGAGCGATGCCCCGCTGGGTTTGATAGTGGCAGAACCTAAGGAGAACCAAGCCCTGCTTGTTCTCCAGCGGGAGTCAGACGTCATTCAAACCTGGAACCGGCAGAACCCTCATCTACAGATTGAGGTTGGCCAAGGTATTTGGGAAGTGAATGGTATCTCGGATGATTTTGGTGGTGTTGAGCCTTTTTTTTTGCTTTTTCCGTTGTTCAGGACACATTTACACCATTCATATCCCAGGAGATTTGGTTGTTTTTTCCATGACCTTATCATCTCTAGACCGTCGGGGGATGCAAGAAAAGACCAAGAAAAGACCGAGGTCGGAGCGATCCTTTTGAGATGTATGAGGAACTTCAGCATGCCGAAACGCTTCAGATCATGCTGAAGCTGAAGTTGACAGAGGTCTGAGTCATGGTGTGATGGTGCAATGGGACAGGGACCGGCCCCTCCAAAACATTGTGTCAAACGGGGTCTGGTTTGATTGGGGGCAGCTCTTTGTGATATGTTTTTAAAGGTTATGGTGTCCAAGATCTGACTGAACCCGTTCAACTGATTGAGCTGATTGAACTGATTGAACTTGAGCTGATTGAATTTGTTTCTGGTTTAATATGTGTCATTAGTTTTCCATTCAGCATGGCTACGATTTCCGTCCAAAATGGCTAAGGTGTTCAAACAAAAAAAAACAATGGGATGTTCCTTAATGGAAACAGCATGGAATATATTGGTGACCCTAACTTCTCACCAAACTGTCAGTCAAAACCTGTCCATCATCCCGTAAATTGGACTTCGAGAGGCTGAAGAATGTCACTTGGAAGAGTCTTTGTCAAAGTTCCGCATCCAGAGATATCGTCCCATGCTACGCAGCAGCATCATCAAAGAGGTGGAAACTTGCTCGATTTGCTACGAGGACATGAAGTCTGCCACTTGCCATAGAATTTTTGAACTGGATTTGTGTGGGGTCATAGCGGTTGTTGGGTGGTCATGAACGGGATGAAACTGATTACATCAATATTTTTCCCCCCCTCCCGTATGTTGTTTGCAAATAATTGTATATTACCCTGGAAGTCGGGGACCTCTTCTTTTGGGGTCCTCGGAATTGCTTTGAACTAGGACCTCAAAAGTCCATCCTCGGCAATACTTCACAACCATCACTTTTGGGGTCCCGGACCCTAAA
>Ga0126342_10019887_pt1 | contig 11354 bp, 13 predicted proteins | sample Cyp1metagenome_FD_92528 | JGI IMG/M metagenome (GOLD analysis project Ga0126342, IMG submission 92528) | Coral microbial communities from Lord Howe Island, Old Settlement Bay, Australia - Cyphastrea 1 metagenome | ecosystem: Host-associated > Invertebrates > Cnidaria > Coral ...
GGAGATGAATCACGGCAGGTTTTGGGATGAACAACCAATAGGACCAGCAAGATCAAGAAATGAATGGAATCACCAGATAAAATATCAAAGATGATTTTGTCCACCAAAACAATTGAAGATTTTGCACCAGAAACATGCAAAACAGACGGTTTGCCCCTCCACATTGCATTTGTTCTAGCGAAAATCTTCAATTCTGCCTTTACTTTCTGAAATATAGCTAATCCTGAAATACCAAACATCAAGGGATGAGCACTTCAACGATATTCAAAGTATCTAAAAATCTGGGATATCTTCATTACAATCAGGGATTCAGAAATAAAGATGAGGATAAAACCTGGTCAATCAATGGTTGGGTTGCTTGACTAGGTGACTGAAGGTGCCCGGACTGAACGTGGTAACATGTGGTAACCCTGAAGATTGGAAGCCAAGACATCAATATACAATCAATACACAATGATCACAGTGAAAATGTGGGAACTGTGGATTTCACATCATTCACATGTCTTCCAAAGAGATTTTTCTGGATCTTTTGGGGTCAGGTCTTGGATCTGTTGGCAGAGATTGGCACCAAAGAAGTGGTGAAGAACGGCAAATTCACCCTGCCAGGCGGGATAACTTGGTGTCAAACCCCGGAAATCGGGTTTCATCTTGTTCTGATGGCCCATTTTGGCCAGAATTTTTATAGCACTTGGGGCCCAGAGGTTGGTAAGCGCCAAAAGCCGGATTTTGGCGCCTTATAACTTATATTGATTTGTAGCCAAGTTTTCCAATCTGATATGATTCATAGGCAAAACCCTCGACTTGTAAAATTCGTTCTGCATGATTGCAGCTCAGTTCCTAGAAAACATGTGTAGGCGTTCCTTTTGACCAGCCCAGTGGCACATGATAAGTCAGGTTTTCACTGCCAGATTTGGAGCAGGCCTTGCCATGATCAAGACACGCAAGAAGAAGGCAACCAAAGGCGGGTTGGTTTTCTTGATATTTTTTCGGAGAAGCAGGATCCAGCTCTCAAGTATTGGACGGATGGGATAGATGGCATTGGATCTTTTGTTTTTGGAGAGTTGGAATGAGGATGGAGGAAAGTTAAATGTGCGGGCAACATGGTGGTAGGGATTCGGATTTTTTTGGATTTTCGCACTGCATTCGGCCAATCTTTCCCCCCACATGCCAAAAGTGTTCTGCAAATACGGATCAGAAAAGTCATACATATCCTGCATCCCAAATCCTGTGGCAAACCCAATGCCACAACCAGCTACCATTTGGGGATGGTAAACATTTCACCCATTTTCAATGATATTAAGTTTGGGCAGTTTCTGACATTGGGTGCAGGTGGCACCAGGATGATGTTCGGAAAGGAAGTGAAGGTGAAGCCCCAGCCCGCGAAGACCGTTGTGAAGGCCTTTCCTGTGAAGGTCCTGAAGGACTCGATCTAAGACCCCAGCAGTTTACGGAAGCTGGTTCTCAGCGAGGATCAGATTTTGGGATCGAAATCTTGAGATTTATGAGGAAACACTGACGCCAGTCAGGTGGAACTTGAACCATTCACAGCTGCGGTTCCCCTGCGATGTGGAAAAAGGATGGTGCTGGCAAGCCTGACAACAAGCCCTTTTTTGGGTACAGCCTTTGCTTCACCTCCCAGTGGTAGAATAGGGTGAATGAAATATGGTCTACGGTAGGGCTGATCAATTGAGATGGACGAGTGCAATGAGTCAAATCATGTCAATTCAGCCAAGCTGCGGTCAAGTAGCATCCTCCACCGGCATTTTGCCAGTTATGCCATGATACCCCAACTGACAATATTTAACGATGTATTCTTGTTGCGGTATTACATGCACATGAGCTACCCTGCGGTACTCAAACATGGCGATGGGGAGTTCATGTCTCCTTTAAGTTTTACATTTATGCCAGAGGGTAGCCGTCAGCCAAGTCGATCTTGATCACTACCCCCGGATTCGTTTCTCACTTAGGCCGCTGTGTACAAGTACCCGCGCAGGAACGACAGGCACAACGTGAGTTGAAGTGGAGCATGTTGCCATGTTGTTTGATTATCCCTCTGGTGATTTAACATAGCAATGGAAAATCACCATATTTTTGGGGGAAATGATGGCGAATGGTCGAAATGGCCAACTGCCGGAGGGATCCGGAAATCTATCCCAAAATGGCACGATTTTTATGGACTTGTGTTTTTGGCATGAAACGGGCAATCACCAGCTATCGCCATCAAAGCATCGACCCGATTTATGACATGCCATGCTCCCATTTTTTGATTCCTTGAAGCTCCAAGTTCGGTTTTAGATACTCATTTACCTTCTGGTAATTTAACATAGCTATTGAAAATGGCACATGTATAGTGGATTTACCAATTAAAAATTGTGATTTTCCATAGTTTTTTGTATGTTTACCAGAGGGTAAAGTGTGTGGAAATCATGTGGGAAACTGTTTGCCATTGTGTCACTTCCCAGGTATTTGATTTTCAGGCTCTTCCTCAGGTCTGGAGAGCTGGGCCCCTAGAGAGCCATGGGAAATGGTTGTCAGCTTTGGGAGGATTGAGAATCCCAAAATCACGGAAAAACTGACATAAACGAAGTGTTTACATGGATTTGGCTCAGTAAATAGGGCTATCGCATTGCATCCAAATGGGGTTGATCATCAGCTTTCTCCGAAAATTGAATTTTGAGGGTCCACCGTACCCCATGTTCACACCGAAATGGGAAGGATCAGATCCTGGTGGTCTTGAAGTGGCGGGAGCCTGTCCTGAGGCATTAAGTTCACTATCAACATCACCGGCTGCCTGAGTTCATCACTTCATTTAATATGAATCTGCCGGTTTCCACGATTCTTTGATTTCATCCCTACCAACAAACGCAGGGGAAACCATACCACTCACCCCGGACTGAACATGTTTGCTGCATTCTTGGGCCGGGCAACAGCCACATGGGACTGCTAAGGTACCACCCTCATCATTGGAAACTGCGTGGAGTTTGCTTGGTGGCGCAGGTGGATCACGTGTCATTTTTTGGCATAAAAAGATGCCTAGCAGACTGGTTAGGTTATGATTATGATAGGAAGATTGAGAAGTAAAATTCGATTGAAAGTGGTATACACACAAGTTGTCTATCTTTTTTGGGGTTACTATCATGACAATTTGTTTTTTCCAGACTTTATCATGGAAGACATAAGCGTCGCATTAAAACTACTGAAGCCACACCCTTTTGTGGGGGATCTGACCAGCGGATAAGTCCAAGGAGAGTTTGGAGTGATGGTGTCAATGTCTGGTTGGTGGTTTAGGAACCATGGAATTTTATGATTATCCATTCAGTTGGAAATGTCATCATCCCAACTGACAAAATAATATGTTTCAGAGGGGTAGGTCAACCACCAACCAGATGTGGCCAGAACTACCAACAAGGATTGGTTTGAAAGGACTGCGCCATATGCTCAGGCTTCCTCAAACAATGTTTGTGTGACTCATTAGCCCCACATTGAAACCATGATTTTCTTGAAATCCATGTTCTGATTCAAATTGCAAAAGTTCCAAGCAACCATGTAAAATATAGAATTCAAAGTGCACTTCCTGATCATAAGCAAGAGATAGAATGCCAATCGCCATTTTTTTTTGGTGGTTCCATCCGATTTGCATTTTTTGAAGTTGGATGGCGGTTGCTTTGCGGGTGACCCTTGACACTTTCACATGAAGCGGCTGCGACAACCTCATATCACCCTTGTTGATGTGTTGTTCATTTTTAGGTACGCTGCACTTGTGGTACCCATATTCCTTTGTCAGAACCCCGTTGTTTGGATTTTTGTGTGTGTGAGAAGTCCTTCAAAATGCCGACCGGACAGGTGGAGTGAGGAGCAGAATTCAGACATGGCTTGGCCTGCAGTGTACAGTGGCCATGGTATAAAAACATGTTCTGGTTTGTTTTTATGGCAACCACAGAAACAGATAGAAAGGTGTTCAAAATCCCACAAGCATTGGTTTTGGCATGACATGATCTGATGCCGAAATGTGTATTTACATTATGCGGTTTTGCATGTGGCTGCCTTGGGGAACAATCCCCATTTGATGCAGCGTTGCAACGTCAAGGTGCACAATGGAAAAATGACAACCATTTGATGATTGCATGAGGTAAGTTTTAAGGCTTTGAAATAACATTTATAATTACAGAGGTTCCTTTGAACTTAAGCGAGCGGGTTTAACAAATTACATTAATGTTACAAAGTTGTAATATTGGACCAGTTAGTATGTCAAATCTAGCCGTGGCCCGTGGCGAAAAGCGCCAGCCATTCCCCTGCTAAGTTTCAGTAAGTTGCCATCTTCTTTCAGAAAATAGGACGATCTCAATAGGTCCCCATCGACTCCATATTAGTGGCACCCTGAAGCAGCATTTGAACAGGTTAAATGGTGAAATTTACCATCATTCTAAGGTCGGAATTTACCAAAAAAAAAACCGCAATTTTTCCGGGCTACAATTAATAATTTAACCAACCAACTAATGACATGCATCAATTATTCCACTGGTTTTTCATTCATTCCCCACATGTTGGCATTTCAAACCCCACAGTTTTCGATGTTTCAAAAGGGATGCCTTTGCAGATGGCTCAAGCTCAGCTACACCACTTGGGTTGAAGGAAAAGAACTTGATTCGATCGACCTGAGTAATGCCGGCCAAATACATTTACAGATGGGATTTCAGCATGCAAAATTGGGGGAATTTAGTTGTTGCTAGGTGGATTTCACCAACAGAAACGAAGAGAATCAAAGATAACAATGGCTTCAGGCAGTGCACCACGCTTTATGGCCCTTTCTTGTTGATCGAAGGCTTCCATTTTTGAGTGAAACTAGGACTCAGTTGTTGTTTTTAATGGTTTACATCCCTGATATCCCCATGAATCATGGTAAACATCACTACAAGGTTGGTTGTACCATCCCCAAGGCGTGTTTCCACTCTCAAATCTTGCTAGCCCCCGCAGAATTCAGGCAATTGGTTCTTTCTCAGAGTGCTTTTTTCCAACTTGAATCACCAGGAAATGTTTCCCGGTAGGACAACATGCACTGTCGCTAGAAGAAAGGAATCAACGTGACAGGGAAGTTCAAGCGAAGAAGATCTTGGTGGAGCAATGTGTGGAGTTTCCTCGGGGAAAAAATTGTTTTCATAGTCAGGTTCTTAGGGATCATATGGGGTCTCAAAAAATGCGGGTTACCCTTGGTTTCCGCTAGGCCATGCCACTTTAAGACTTTGAGGTATACTGATTTTCGGAGCACCCAAAATGCATATGGTTGCTATTTGTCCCCAATGCATATCTTCGTCAAAAGGTTGGTCGTCAACTCATTTAATCCCACCAATCTCCTCATAGTTAGTTATATCCCGAATCAAACCTCATTACATCACCATGTTAATTCCATTAGCAAAATCCCTCTGATCCCCCCATGATATACGCCGGAGCCCAAGCTAACTTAGGGTTTCAGAGCGGTGTCTGATGAAACATCCGGAACTCCGAAGACTTCAAGAAGCCGCAGGCGTGGCTGAAAACATATTGCTTGTGATTCCTCTAGAGATTTCTAGAAATGTCATCAGCATTATCACTAGCATTCTTGTTCTCATTATTCTGAGGATGATTTTTCCAACAAGATACATCCCAAATCTAAGCATCAGCATTTGGGATCTGACATGATCTGTCTGAAAATCGGCTATCCAAATAATTCCCAAATAAGCCATCAACTAACAGGGAAAGTGACGACAAACCGATGGATACGATACGACGGATTGTTTTTTTTCCACTGACAAACAAAGTCATGACAGGAGCACGGCAAACCGTAGCCCCAAAAATCCAGGGACATTTGGTTCTATTTTGATGATAACCCCATTATAGTTGATTAATGTTGGTGATACCCCCATTTTAATCCCATTTAATCATCATTACACCTGATTAAGTCATACACTTACTTAATCAGACTTCCCAATCAAAAAATAGCAAAAATCCCTATTCTTCACCGTTCTCCACCATTCTTTTGACCCTAAACCCACCATTTTCCCATTTTTTCCAGGCCATGACCCGCGAAGCTTCAGTCTCCGAGTTGACAGGCGCCGGGGATGACCAAGGGATTGCCAGCCATGGGGAATTCACAGATTTTATGATCATTTTAACAATGTTTAACAAATTTTAAGCAGCAAAAATGGGAAGGCGTCAGTTTTTTGAATCGCCATTTAGTAACATCCCCCTTTTTTTCACATCTCGACCTTGAGAAGAGGCGATGATCAGTTGATTTTTTTAATGAAAGTAGTGTTCCCCCTGTTTGGCAGTGTCTTTTTTTGTTGGAAGGGGGGTTGTATGTTAACCAATCTTCGCAGTTGATGTAGGAATGAGGCCGACGTTTGGATTTCCACATTGGATTCTATCATCCCCACCAAAGCCCATGCGAAGGGAACACATGGAGCAGCTGGGTAAGAAGACAGATTCATAGAAAAAGTGGTGCACACATTGCGCGAAAATCCAGAATTGTATTATTTGGGGCAGCAACCTAGAAAGGTATGCATTCAAGGCAAAAAAAACCGGAGCTTGTTTGCAGGAGCCCCTTCCAATGGAACAAGACATACAAGACATGGTTTTCTGATGTTTCATGAATTTCCCTTGAGCCAATCCATAGATCATTGCCACGGTGCCGTGCTCGGACTGTGCTGTGGTGAATCGCCAGTTTTCCAATCGGGGTCACAAGACCTGCCGAATTTCTATACAATGACTGTGAAAATCTGTGGAAACATGCAAGAAAATCAGAAAATTGCCATTGTTATTGCTACATATTGCCACCCCATAGTGAAATCAGACCCATTTTCGGATATGAAGATGAACAAACATAACAAAGATTTCAGAAACAGCTCTCGAAAGGGTTTAGTATGGTTTGGTGAACTGCGGCTTCAGCAAAATCTATCCTTTTATTGTTCATCCAGTTGTTTCATCGATTCGGGGACCTATCACTCAATGGTAACGCTACCAAGATAGGTGGATGTTGGAGCAAGCCAGGTTTGGTTACCAGAGGATGTAGTGTCAACTGCACCAGGTTGAACCCAACACTATGTTATGTAAGACAATGTTCGCATGGGTTTGGGGCGCTTAGGTTCCATTTTCCGTTCTTTTTGAGGGTTCTGAGTGGTATTTTTTTTGATGGCTGTGACCTGTTCAGTCACGTTTGCTTTCCATGGATGCAAAGGGTTGAAGGTCCAGAGCCTTTTCAGGCCTTTTGTATTCGAATGTATTCAAAAGTTGGCGCAGATTCATGAGCAGTGCGTACTGCGAAAAACAAAAAGTCAAGATTTTCAATGAGCACAGAACATCTTCCAGTAGAGGAATATCGAGAAAACAGGAATTTGAAAGGTATGATGTCCCACCATGTCCCATCGATCCATAGAATCTTCACTATTTCAAGGATGATTTTCTGCCTTTGAACGTTTCCAACGCGATCCAAGAATTTCGCGATTCGCCTGGTCTTCGGAAGTCCACCTGGCGCCCATGCCTTTCGTATGTTTGACCTGCGGGGCCGACACTTGGTTGACGTGATTGGTATCCGGGTTTCGTGGAAGATCAGATCTTAACATATCTTAATATCACATCAAGGGTCCTTGGCCCTTGGTATCCCTTGGCATGCGTTTTTTTAAAAACGGTATCCATTTGTGGATTGTTGAAATTTGAGTTTTGCTTCCTTGTTTGTCTGCATCAATCAGAGGGGTTCACCATGTCAAGGTATGTCGCATGGGAGAATTTGCACCAAAACCATCACCTGGTCCGTGAAGCTCTTCTGTTGGATTCCCGGGTTTTCCCAGGTGTCGCATTTCTTGTCTTCAGGTTACAATTTCTAATCAGCACTTCGCCAAGTTAGGCATAGACCCTGAACGGGGGGGGGTTGAAAGATCACAGTATTTTGCGGTAAAATTTGCAAGTCTCAACCGTAGACGACCCGGGATTTTCCAGGGCCAAAGTGCCAAGCTTCAAGTAATTTTCATTCACGTTTTCGTTGTGCCCAGGGGTGTCCCAAGTTGGACCAGAAAGTTGGTATCCCGAAGAGCCATAGCAGGGCTATAAATTATAAGATGTTATAAGTTATAAGCCAAGTTTCCCGTAGGTATGTAAAGTCATTCGAAAACATGGTCATTTCTCAGCCAGCCTTCTCGCAATGTCATTTTGTCAGGGTGAGTGAACCTCAAGATATCCCAGTCTTAGTTGGTTAGCAGAAACGTACAGTGAAGGTTAACACCCCAGGTGTTGACAGCAAATTGATCGAAACTGTCTGCTCTGGCTCTTATCAAATCCCATATAAGTAATGTAAACAATTGTAAGAATATTAATGTCCACCACAATGTCCTCATTATCCATCATCCGATCACCGTAAGAATCATCCCTGTCATCATTTTCAGAAATCATCGTCATCGTCATGATCACTACTATCATCATCGCGGTCACCATCCCATATCAAGCAACCCCATTCAGGAGCTTTCTGAACGTGATGAAAACAGCGAGGATTTCGGCTGCGCATTTTGCGGAGGCTTTCTGACAGAATCGCAGACGCAGCAACAGGATTTTCTGGACTCAGCCGAGCTTCGAGATGGAACAAAAGTGCCTCGAACCAATAGCCATGGAAAATGGCCCATTTATAGATGGTTTACCTATTAAAAATGGTGATTTTCTATAGCTATGTTAAATTACCAGAGGGTTTTCCATGGGAAATCTACAAGAAAGGGTGCATCATCATGCTGATTATTCTCTTTTAAGCCCTAAATCAGCAAATCCGAGGGCGTATTCATGGATTCATGAACATCTTTTTTGGTTCCCGACCAAAAGTACCCTGAATTGGATTTGTTCACCGGCTTCAAACCTGATTTTGGAATGTATGAAGCCGAAACCAACTTGATCTAATTATTTTCCCACAAACGTCATTCCCTGCAAACATACACGATCAATCTGCCTTTATGCCTAGTTGTTGGTGGTTTTAACAATCTGAATAGAATATAATGGAATAGGTGGGTTTGTATGAACATGGCCCCCAATTCAGCCATATCATATTGCTGGTAATTAATCCAGTTTCATCCCACTATGTCTCAAGTTTTCTATGGATCAGGATCGTAGCTTGTAGCAACTGTTTCCTGGTTTCTTTGTTGGGATGTGCTGGAGTCACTTTTGGACAAACCCAAAAGGAGGGTACTAGCCCGGCTCGCATTCGCTGGGATTGAAGGGAGTCTAACTGGTGGGCCCCATTTTTTTGGTTGTTACCAATCTATGGCAGGTGCGTGCGGGCAAGAATGATTCAATTGTTTATTCCATGGTCCATGGTTTTCTTTCGCAGGACAACGTTTCTTTTTTTAATCCTGTTTTATTCATGCCAGGGTCACAATCTTTGATTTTCTGAAGCGGGTTTCTTTGAAACTTCTTTGAAACTAGGACCCGCAAAATTGTGATGGTTAACCATCAATTATCCCGCTAAATGTTTGTGTTGGTATACCCCATTTTCAGGCACACCCAAATGAATGGATATAGATCCATAAGCGACAGTTGTTTGATGCTAGCAACGGGCATGAGGCTTTCGATCGCTGCCAGAACCATCACAGAATGGGCCGATGATCATCAAAAAAATGAGGATTTGTCGAAGAACCGGCCAAACATTGGGAATTTGCTGAGACATGATGTTGATTTAGAATGATTTAGAATGATTGAGATTTGGTGTTTGCAAACCGGCTTTCCTAATACATGTGGTCACCTTAGGATCCCAATTTTTCAGGCTGGCGGTGCGGATTTCAGCACACGCCGGAGATTTCAGAGGGGCGAGTTCAGGCAGCATGTGGACGACCTGGAACCCTGCGAAGAGCGTCATTTGAGCAGTGGCTGCATTTCACTCCTCTTGGTTGATGGAGTTTTGCCATCCAATAGCCTCTGGTCATGTCAACAGTTTGCGAATTTGAGAGAATGGCCCAGTCGAAATAATGGATTTTCCCATTAAACATGGTGATTTCCGTAGTTTTTTGTATGTTTACCAGAGGGTATTTTACTGTGGGAAATCCTCCCAATCGACCAGTAGAAAGGGATGTCAGAGGCTTTTGAACACTGCTTATATGTTTTTTTTGCGACAGATGGGGAGATTAGAATTGGTAAAAGGATTGTGATTTGGATGAACTATATTGTTAATATGTTCATATTTGCTAGTTATATGAGTTATATGGCTAAACCCAATTGCCATTACAGATTATGGATCCATTGTAGGTAGTGACTTAGATTTATTGGGTGATGTCGCATATTTTTTTCCCTGAGATAGGTTATCTCAACGCAGAAATCCGAGGAACTGGGAGCTTTACGTGAAGTACAACTATGGCCTGAAGAATCAGCAAGAAACTGCTTGCTGGTTTCGTTATTTTTTCCCGTTCTTTTGCCAATTTGGTTTCCCAAACAATTGGATAAGGGCCTGAACTGGGTCACCCTCGGTTAGTTTAGTGCACGCTCTTGGGTTTTGAAGAGGGTATTTTCTTTGGGTAACCCCAACCACATTCGACCACCAAAAACGGGTCAAACCAGGAGATTTTCCAACAGATGCTGGTAGCCGCCGCGATTTGTTTTAATTGTGACCCGACAATGGTCCTGGAGCATGGGAAGCAACTTTGGTTCCAATTTTTGGAAAGCATCTTGGATTTGCTGAGTTCTGTGTTTTTATATGTGTTTTTATTTTATATGGTTTTTGGATCATAGGTAAAATCCACTCGCAACTCCCAGGTATTCAGGTTGATGAAACTCCTGGGCAAGATCCTTCCTCAAAAATGGCAATGGGCGGTGGTGAAAGATGGTGAAAACAACTGAGATGCAGGAGATATCCTATATTTAATGTTCATTCATACACTCCGAATTAGTGTGGTAACCTTGATTATAAGGCGACGTGGATCGAGCTTAGGATCCCAGTTCGAACTATGAGAAAATTTATGGAATACCTTTGGCTACAGCAGCCATGCTGAAAAATCCAGGAAAATGCATATTCAAAATTTGAAAATGCATATTCAAAAATGCATATGTTTCAGTCGCCCCACCACTGAATGCATACTAGAATGCATATAGAGATCATGCCTGTCCATTGAACATACAACATAGCAGGTCCTATCTGCTAACTACTACCCCCAAACCACCATGTAATCAATGAACAAAGAAAGCTTCTAGAGACTCAATGCTGGCTTTACTTGCATTTTCAAGTGATGCAATCCTATATATATATGGCCCTACGACACTAGTCAGTAGTCACTACATTGCATGGTCTGAATTTATTGTTATATACACTATTTTCTTTATACATGTACATCATCCTTCTTCAATCGTCATTTGCCCCA
>Ga0126342_10019888_pt1 | contig 11354 bp, 8 predicted proteins | sample Cyp1metagenome_FD_92528 | JGI IMG/M metagenome (GOLD analysis project Ga0126342, IMG submission 92528) | Coral microbial communities from Lord Howe Island, Old Settlement Bay, Australia - Cyphastrea 1 metagenome | ecosystem: Host-associated > Invertebrates > Cnidaria > Coral ...
CACCTTTCAGTCCATCAGTGGCTTCGCTCTGCCATCCCTGATTCACAACAACCAACCTCTCCTATAGGTTTCCTATTTTTGAAACTTCCGCCACCGCCTTGTGCGGTACTACTGGTATAAATTTTATGATTTTTTTAGTGATTTTTATGATTTTTTGATGGGTTCCAAGGGTTTTGGCAAAGTTCCAGCCTCCAAGTGGTGCAAAATGCAGCAAAATCAATGGTTTTCCTTAGTTTTTCAAGGTTTCACCAAGCAAAATGATGGAATTCCAGGAGTTTTTGCTAGTTTTGGAAGGTTTTGGCAAGAAACCAGGTGGAAATCAAACAAAACATAAATTTTATATACAATTTATGTTTTTTTTTAAAATGTTTTTTAAATGATTTTTTTTTTTAATGGCTTCCAAGGGTTTTTGGCAAGGTTCCAGCTTCCAAGTGTTGCAAAATGCAGCAAACACATATGTTGAAACCAGAAATCATTAAAAAAACATAAATGAAATATACCAGTAAATTGAAATCATAAAAAGCATATTGAATTCATAAAAAAAATAATAAATAAACTAAAGAAACATAATCCTTGATTTTGGGCTTCTCGCTAGTTTTGATCGTCTTAAAACTGACTTCATCAAAGCCTTGGAGGGACGATGGTTCCGGATCTTTGGCATCCCACGCCAGCTCACCACTGACGAAGGCCTTGGCTGGGCTTCCGATGACATGAAGGAGTTCTTGGCGGACCTGGGAGTGATTCACAACATGGCTCCTGGCGAAGCTCATGCCCGACTTGGGACTGTGGAACGCAGACATCAAATGCTGCGCCGAGCTGTGGAGATCTTTCTCTATGACCGTGGCCTGAACACCAAAGAAGGCATCAAAACAGCCCTGTCCTACGTGGTGCCTCAGATGAACTCCATGTGCACGGTTGCTGGATTTTCGCCGGCACAGTGGGTTTTGGGTTACCAGCCACAGTTTTCTGGTGACTTGCTCTCCGAGGAGATTGCACCTTCTCAACTTGGAGGTTCTCAAACCTTTGAAGAGACCCTGTCCTTGCGAACCTCTGCCAAGATGGCCTTGATCCGTGCTGATGAGGATCAACGTTTGAGAAGAGCCTTGCTTCGGCGATACGCTGGCACCAATGTCCTTCTTCAACCTGGGCAACAATGTTGGTATTGGCGTGATGCCAGAGCCAGCGACTTGTGCAAGATCAGATGGCTGGGCCCTGCAAGAGTGATTCTTCGAGAAGATCAAGCTGATGGCAAGCCACTTCAATATTGGCTATCACATGGAAGCCAGCTGCTGCGATGTGCTCCTCACCATGTACGGCCTGACTTTCGACAAGCCGCTGACACCTTGGTTGGGGACATTGCTGAAGCCCGAAAATCAGTTTTGGAGTTGAAGTCCCGCGGTGTGACCCGATTTTTGGATCTCAGCCGCGCCAACAAGCGCAACATCGAGGAGGTGATGTCTGATGAAGAGGGGATGGGCGATGATGATGATGGCCAACCTCTGCGGCATCGACCTCGACTTGATCCATTTACTCCTGCGTCCCCTGGACCAGCTGGTGGGTTGGACTTGGACTTGAGCCCCCAGACTGGTAATGTTGAAGCCATTCCTCCTGGCGATGCAACGGAGTATGAACCAACGACTCCAGCTGATTCGGCCACTGGACTTCCGGCCCATGCCTCCCCACCACGCTGCCCATTGCAGCTCAACCGACTTCGACGACGATTGCGGAGGTGACTGGAGATGAACCTGAACCCAGTGGAGAACCTTCTGCACCCCCTTCTGTGATGCTGGAACCCATTGTGACTGGAGCTCCACCGGTTCCGAACCACTTCCCTGAGCTTGACTCTCCATCGGAACCAGCTCTAGTACCTGCACATGTGCCCTACTTGGATCCAGCGACAGCTGCACTCTACGAGCCTGCCGGCCCTGAAGACTTTGCAGCCAGAAGGAGAAGGTTTCAACGGCAGGAGACGGCTATCTTTGGCCAGATGCCCAATCCACTGAGGAGTGAGAATCGAACTGAGCCCTATGAGAAGCCTCCCAAAACCGATGAGGATGCCAACTTCTCACAGGCCTTTGCGGTTCAGGATGTCGAGACCGATCAGCTGCCCAAGGGATGGACTTTTGATGAATCTACGGGCTACTTCCAACTGACTGACAAGGTCAACGACTTCTGGGAAGTCAAAGCTGGTTGTCTTCTACGTCCTCATGTGACGCCTCGACACTCCACGGTCGACATCTCCAAGTTCTCCGACCTGCCCATTGACCTGCAGTACTTGGATCCAGTTCGGATCACTGTGATGAAAAGCCTTGACGGCTCTGTGAACATTCTCAACGACGATGGCACTCAACAGAAGTCCACTCGACATGCTTGGACTGGCCTCTCGATCTTCCAGATCACTGGTGCTGCTCGCCGTGAGCTTTGCATGTACTCAAATCAGTCTGCAAAGAAACTTGGACGTGAAGCTCGCACCAAAATGGTTCGACAGCAGACCAAAGGCAGGAAGACGGTCACTGAAAAGACTTTGACTGCGGATGAGAAGGCCCTCTTCCAAGAAGCTAAGTGCAAAGAGTTGAGATCGTTCTTCGAGCACGAGGTCTGGACTTTTGATACGGCATCTAATGCCGACAGTGCTTGAACTTTGACGGCCAGAATGCTTCAAAACACCCAGATGGATCACCAAGGGCAAAAGCCAGGTTGATCGTGAGGGGCTACAATGACTATGATGCCCTGACCACTGGACTTGACACTTCGAGCCCAACGACTTCCAGGTTGAGCCGCAACATGCTGCTTTCCCTTGCTGTGAATCTGGGATGGAAGGAATGGACTGCGGACATTTCGACCGCTTTCCTACAAGGGCTACCCCAAGAACGAAACCTCTGGGTGAAGCTGCCTTCTGAGTGTCTGAAGCTTCTTGGTGCGTCTGAAGACTGCAGGATGTTGCTTTTCAAGCCGTGCTACGGCCAACTGGATGCTCCCAGAAGATGGTATTTGGAGGCGACCAGACGCCTGACTGAATTCAAACTGGTCCCTCACGTCCTCGACCCTTGCTCATTTTTGATTTTTGAAGATTCTTTCCCTGAAGTTCCTCATGAAAAACTGGGTGTTGGCGAGGGCGGTTTGGTTGGCATGATTTGCATCCATGTCGACGACCTCGTGGGAGCTGGACTTGAATCCTCGGCAGTGTATCAACATGTGATCTCCGCCCTCAAGGAGTCTTTCAGTTTTCGTGAATGGAAAACTGGCCCTGGCCTTGAGTACTGTGGCGCTACGATCAAGCGCGATGGTGATGCACTCAGCCTCAAGCATGGCCAATACCTCCAGCGCCTGAAACCGATGACGCTGGGAAAACATGTGGGCCCTGAGAAGCTTTTGAGTTCCTCTGAGCTCACTGCACTACGTGGTTTGATGGGAAGTTTGTCCTGGCCAGCTGTGCAGAGCTCGCCCCACTTGCAGGCCAGTACTTCCATGCTTGCTGGCGATGTTAGCAAGGGTTTAGCTTCCACAGTTTTTGAAGCCAACAAATTGCTGAAGTTCGCAAAAGCCAATGCCGATGTTGGACTTTCTTTTGCGCCTTTTGGGCCGATGTCTGACTGGAGATTGGTGACAGCTTTTGATGCTTCGTTTTGGAGCCGAGCTGACGGCACCTCACAAGGTGGCTACTTCGTCCTCCTTGCCCCAAAAGGGATTTTGGAAACTGGTGAGGATGTATATCACATCCTGGACTGGCGAAGTTTCAAGTTGCCGAGGGTCGCCAGAAGTTCCTTGGCAGCTGAGTCTCAAGCTGCTGGTTGCGCTGCTGATGCGACAGAATTTGCATGTCGCTACTTCGAGCATTTGCTCAAGCCCCACCTGAAGTTGGCAGACCTTTTGCATGTGAAGTCAACCCTGCAGCCCACCATGCTAACAGACGCCAAATCTGTTTACGATTCTTACCACAAGGAATCGATGTCTGCAGTGGACAAGCGGTCTGGCCTTGAAATCAGGGTGGTGAAGGAGCAGCTTCAAAGTTTGGGTGGACAGTTGCGCTGGGTTTCCAGCGAACGCCAATTGGCAGATGGCCTGACGAAAATGTCAACACGTCAGAGCCTGGCAGATCGACTTCGACATGCCAAGGTGAAGTTTCTCTACGATCCTGCCTACACTGCTACCAAAAAGAAGTCACTTTCAGAGCGACAAGCTGAAATTCAGGCTTCTTCAAAACCTTTGCCCAATGCCGAGATCAAGACCCCAAAGTATGACCACTTTGAAAAGCCCTCCAAGATCCTTGAAGAGACCGAAACCTATGAGTATAACGAAACTTTTGAGTCTGAGGACATTCCTGTGGATGAAGAGATTTCTGAGCCCAATACAGTTCCTGCGGAGGAGTGCTTTGCTCAGAATGAGGCGGTGATTGAGTATGTCAACGCCGCGAGCCATGGCGCTTCGAGCTTCCAGGCCACGGACTTGCTGAAGTATGTGTTCAAGACACTGCTGTGCTGGAACCTTTGTGTTTTTCCGGTGGCCGAAGGAGCCTCGACAGAGATCTGTTTCACTGGAGGGGAAATCGCTGCAACAGGAGCTAACAACAACTTGCTCTGGTTGTTTTTGGTGATTTTTCTGGTTTTTGCCATTTTGGCATTTTTCTGGCTGCGACGGCGCTGCCGTCAACTGGAGAATGACCTGTATGAGGTCAGGTTGCAACTTCATCATGCGCATGCTGCCCTGGTGACTGCGAATCTGCAGGCCGATACGGCCACTGGCTCTTTGGATGCGCTCAACCGAAGAGCGAATGTGCTTGCTATCATGCATGAACTTCGAGGAGCATTTGAGAGAAGAACCTTGGGATACCGACGTGCTCAACAAGCCTATGTGGAGATGCGCAACACTGCAATTGAGCGTCAACGTGCTTTGCAGATTGCGACCCAGGACTTAGGTGCCGGGTATGAGGCTATAGCAGCCCTACAGACCCACTTCCGTACGTGTCCTCAAGGGGAAGAAGTTTTTACTCAAATTGCCTCCGATGTCTGGCACTTGCACGACGATTGTGATGAAATCTACGACTCAGGCCATGAGGTTAGAGTCCTGCGCCCTTGTGCCATTTGCAACAGGCAAAGCCTACAAGAGGTCGATGCCGATCCAGAACGGCACTTTGATGAACAGGGAATTCGAGTTGTGGACGCACCACAGGACATGGAATTTTAAGTTTGTAACATTTCCCCTGTGTGAGTTGCATGTCCATACAACTTGGGTCATCATAGCATGTCAGGTCCTTTTCACCTCATTTTACATTTCAACCATGGCCACGACAGCCCAATTGCCCATTTTACATCTAGGGAGGGACTTTTAGCCAAACTCGTGTTACGCCGTGGTCTTGGAAAAGACCGTGAGCCTCTTGGTGTCTTGCACCACTTCGTGCGGGTGCAAGCAGGTGCACTTGCTACTTTTTGCTTGTGTCCTTTGCAATATGTTTTTTTGGGTTAGTTACGCCTTCTTTTGGTGGTTTCTTGTTTTTTTTCTGCATTTTAATTAGCTGCATCAAGGTCTACAGTGCGCATATATATATATGTATCTGTGTATGTATATTTGATATTTACGTTTATTTGCCTATACGTATGTGTAAAAAACATGTGGTTTTAGAGTTATGTGTGTATTTTACCCGCGTATACGTCATTATTGTATATATATATATGTATATATATATACATATGTATATATATATATATATGTATATATATGTATATATATATGTATATATATATATGTATATATATATTAATATGTATATATATATATGTATATATATATACATGTATATATGTATATGTATATATATAGGTGTGTTTCTATTTGTATAAAGGTATCTTTATATTTTCACATATGGGCACATGCATATGTTTATATTTGTTTCATGTTTGTATATGTCTGAGTCTATGTTTGGTCAAAATTGTCGTATCTTGATGTATTTTCAGAAAATGTTGACACGTCGTAAGTAGTCAACATGTTTACTTACATGTATGCATGGAGCTACGTATATATATATATATTTATGTGTCAATATGGTTTAATGTTTAACTGTGTGCGCATGCGTATGTCTATTTTTGTTTGTCATACCAAGGGCCATTTGGTTCTAGGACATGCAAGGCATTCTTTCACAAAAAAATCGGGTTTGCTTCCGCAAAGCTGGCCATGATGAGTGCCTGGAAACCACTTGGGTGGATTAAGTTTGGGCCCCCGGCGATTTCGAAACTGTGTGCATCATTCCAGGTTGCGGGGGCCCGCAAAGAGCTTGCAACTTGCGAAAATGGCCTATGAGAACAAACTCACAAGAGACTTGGAATGATTGCAAACCGGAAATCGAGAAAAACTGGAATTCAACAATGACATGGTCATAACATGTCATAACGTTTTTAAACGACGGGACGTTGATCAGACATCTTGCCATGGTCAGAGATTGCAACATTGAAAACAATTTTGGATCAAAACATTTTCAGCGCACAACATCGCAAAAATCGGCATGCATATTATGAGTTGATTCCAAACGTTTCGATGTACATACATGTGCACAGAAAAAATGTATATACAAATCGGTGCATGAATGTTGTTCAAGGGTGCCATGATGCCTTGCAACGGACCAATTAAACAACTATTGGTTTGGCTTCAGGACAGGCCATCAAACATCTCCATGACGACGTGGCGACCATCTCTCGGTTAATGAAGCAGTCCCTGAGATACCGCTTGGTTCGTGAAACGATATGAGCAGTGTCTTAAGGTGACGCAGCAGTGCAATTTTCGAAACGACCCAAACTTCTGAAACCAATTTGCGGGAACGATTGCAATTATTTTTTGCGATGAATGTCATCACAGAAACGCCTGTGATGACGTGTTTTGGCAGATCAACCTGAAGCGTTTCACTATCACTATGTGCTGTTTAAGGCACGTGCGTGCCATGACAACCAAAATTGACAGTTAATGACATTCCTGTGCTGTACTCGTATATGTATATATATATATGTATATACATATACGTCAAAAATTCAAAGATGTGCTTGAAGTGCTTGTCATGTTTTATCGGCACGTTTGTGTTTTTTTCCCCTTTCCGCTGGCCTTTCCGATTTTGTCCCTTTCATGAAGTGGGACACCCCCTCTCAGAGGGTCGGAGGGTGTGGTATCATATTGTATCTGGGGTTTCGAAAATGGAGCGGTGTCGAACAGTTAAAGTGGACGCTGAACACATCTAAAATGTCATATCGATTTTCAAAACCAAACTATCACAAGTTATCTCTGATGGTAAAATCTCCGTCAATTTGGAACTGCGTGTCATCATAGCCAAGTAAGCAATGTCAAAGCCCATCAAGAAGCGCAGTCTGCAGGGAGAGCTTGCGAAGCCGTTGGCATTCCAGGACCCGAGAGCGCACTGGCAACTTCTTGGCTCCAGTTCTGCAGATCACGCGCGCCCAAAGATGGTGCGATCAGAGCCTAGAAAGGACATTTGAATTCAATAGATCCCAGCTGCAAAAGCCTTTAGACATGTCGCACACTCATGGTTGTACCCTTCGGTTGTTGATGGAACTTACCTGGATTCATGGGATTTTTTAAGGGAATACCACACATGAATAGAAAGTAAAGACTTAAGATGTGAATTCTTGGCTTTGGGATAGTTCACTTGGGTCCTTCTAACAACTTCTAACAACTATCTAAAAATCAAAGACCAATTGATTTTGGGCCATTTTCTGAGTCCCACCTTTCTAACTTTCCGAAGTTTCACCATGGCTCCGAAGATGCTGAGATCAAGCAGCACTGGCGAAGTGAGTAGCGAGATGGCTGAGACTTGGAAAGATGTTGAGGCCATTTCGAGCAAGTATTCGTTCATTTTTCAATATATTTTCCAGTCTATTTAGATTGGTGATTTACAAAATCGTGATGTACAAATTTGTATTTTATGTGATTGCCAACATCTTGAAAAGGAAAAACACATTTTTCCAGCAGGTCAATGCTGCAAGTCACTCCCCTCGCCTGAACATGAATCTCATCCCCAGCTGCTGAGGATTTGCAAATGTCACCTTGGCTGAACATTGGCTTGTGACCCCCCGGAAAATCTTATACAAGATACTAGTAGAATGCATTTCGAGCTGGCCATTCCCACTTAGACCCTTTACGCAAGGGGTTGCAGCCAGGGATTGCTTGGATAGGTGATAAGTTGTCAAACTTGTACCCCCAGAAATACCAAGGGCTACGCATTGAACCTGATCAAAGCCCTGGTCATGTTTCGGGCTTGGGGAATAGTTCCTCGGAAAAATGCATATGACCTTACATTTACATACATTTACATATATTATGTGCCCCCGAGTTTAGCTACCTGTCATCGAATATCCGGAGACCGAAGGGAACTTTCTGGAGTCGAATGAATCGCGCCGATGGGAACTCTGCTTGTCACTGACGCAGTGGGAAGCAATAGATGCTCCACCAGAGAAGCCTTCGAATAAGCATTTCCAATAGCCATTGTGACTGTGACCGGAAAAGTATGGCTTAATCGGCTTAATCTGTAATGCAGCATGCCTTAATTACGAAGATACAGTCAAACGAAGCAAACCATGGATTTTCCATCAAGCCTAGGGGTTCACAGAACTTTTCCCTCTACTTCTGGGATATCAATGGATATCATTTCTCATTCTACCCATCTTGGAACCGTTTTTCAGACCTCAGCTTCAGCAAAGGTACTTGAACCGTCAGTTTGAGATGCAAACCACGTTGCCCACCTGCAAACATGGCCGCCTCGGGTCTTTTAAACCGATGGTTGCGCAACCTTTTGGTCGAGTTTTCTTTTTGCCCTACATAGGGGCTTGGAATGTGTTTTTCTGGGAATATTAGATGGCGGATGACCACTGCGAATTTGCAATCTTGCTGGTTCAGTGGGAATTTTGGGATGGGCATTGCCTCGCTCAGCGAGGATTCCCTCAAGACACACGGATCATTAATGACCCACCCGGACAAGACAACAGGTGTTCCTGTGGCTTTTGGCTTGTGTGCCCAAAACATGAACTTTTGCGTCTGTTTGTCTCATTTTCTTGACTTCATCTATCCTGTCTATCCTTGGAAGGGGCCGGCAAGCACCCACGGGGATTGATGGAGCAGACAGACGGACGGACGGACGAAGGGAGGGACGGAGAGATGGATGGATGGATGGATGGATGGGATGGACTGGAATGGAATGGACTGGAATGGAATGGACTGGAATGCATGGAATGCACGAAACAGACGTTTGCGATTGTTTGATATGTTTGATATTGAACCTGCCAACTGCGAATCTTGAGGCTTCTTGAAGACCTCCACCGAGATGTGAAGGCCCTGCTGGAATCGCCAGGCCCCAACCTCTTCACCTTTTTCGATCCAGAAAACGGTGTTGGCACCGTCTCAAATACCTTCCCGAGGCAGGCAAGCAATGGGAGCGGCGTCCTGCCCTCACTGACCTCACCTGTGACAATCCAACAGGTTTCTTCTTCGATGTCCCTTCCGCCCCGCCCTACTCGCGACCTCGAGAAGCCCCTGGGGTGTCCTGTGCCGCCGCCACTGACACTGCCGCCGGACCCTGTGATGCCGATGATGCCGGCGACGTCAGATGCACGGCCAACGTTCATGTCGGTGGACGAGGATTCAGAGAGCGATCATGAGAAGAGGGGTCGAAATTCAGCGAATCTTGGCAAAACATGGCAAAACATACAGAGATGGTGGATGGCCCATCAGACGATGGATTTATTCACGCCATGGGATTCTCCCTTGCATTTCTGTATTTCCGGCGCTGGATATACGATGCCAAGATTTGAACAACTGCAAATGCTTGGGAGGTCACGCAAGCAATTTTTTCATGTTTGGCCCATATCATCGGTGGGTTGTTTAGAACCAGACAGCCCTCGACTCAGGGTCAGTCATCGCAACACCCTTATCGCAAGAGACATGTTGGAAAAGCATCTGAAGGCTGGGCAAGAGGGAACGGCATATATTGGCACACATATATGGTCTCGTGTTTTGTGTTCCTACCCCAATGGTATGGGTCCCCAGGTACCACCCCCGGCCTTTCTATTTGCAAGCTATTCGCAGCATTTCTGAGATCCAGCCTCGTATTTACTAATTAGGTATTTGCAGCTTGCATATGACTTCCAGCCTCTCATTTACTAGGAGCTGCCACCTTTTAGACGACCTGCATAGCGCACATACTCCGTCAAAGTACCTACGTAGTACCTCTAGCCACACACAGACATGCTACATATCTACTTCCTATTTACTTCTATATACTCACACCACACTACACATCATATGTTTAACGGTGTGTATACCATCACCCCCCCACCCCTTATCCATTCACCCCATGCGCCTCGTAATTTTCAGAAAGCTGTAGCGTTCTTCTGCTGTAGCTTCTAAATTCTCAACATACAAACCACACATACCATGCATACCATACCAACCAGACATGACATACCGACCATACCTACCATACCTGCCATACCTACCATACATACCATACGTACCAAACATAACATACATACCGCCATACATACCATACCAACCATACCTACCGCAAATACCAAACATAACATACATACCATACCTACCATATCTACCAAACATACCATACATACTGTACAAGCACATACCATACGTACGATACCTACCAAACCTACCATACTTACCATACCTACCATAAATACCAAACATACCATTACACACCATACATACCAAGCATACCACACATACCACAGATACCACACATACCAACATACCGCACCTTCCATACATGCTGAACATACCATGCATACCATGCATACCATACCTACCATGCATACCAAGCATACCAAGCATACCACACATACCATACATACAACACATACCATACCTGACATACACAGACTACACTCCTCCGCACACCTCACCATCCCACAGGGGGGGGAGGGGGAGAGTACTAGTGCTGGTGTGTAAGCTAACGCATGACCATGGCCGGGGCAGGTTGGAATGCTGGACCAACATAGTAATATATAGTGATAGATGGATATAGATAGATAGATACAGATAGATTAGATAGATTAGATAGATTAGATAGATTAGATAGATAGATAGATAGATAGATAGATAGATAGATAGATAGATAGATAGATAGATAGATAGATTAGATAGATTAGATAGATAAGATAGATAGATAGATAGATAGATAGATAGATAGATAGATAGATTAGATAGATTAGATAGATTAGATAGATTAGATAGATAGATAGATAGATAGATAGATAGATAGGTAGATAGGTAGATAGGTAGATAGGTAGATAGGTAGATAGGTAGATAGGTAGATAGGTAGATAGGTAGATAGGTAGATAGGTAGATAG
>Ga0126342_10019889_pt1 | contig 11354 bp, 10 predicted proteins | sample Cyp1metagenome_FD_92528 | JGI IMG/M metagenome (GOLD analysis project Ga0126342, IMG submission 92528) | Coral microbial communities from Lord Howe Island, Old Settlement Bay, Australia - Cyphastrea 1 metagenome | ecosystem: Host-associated > Invertebrates > Cnidaria > Coral ...
ATTAAAGATGCCTATCACGCCTTGGGAAGGGTGGCCCCACCTTCTCCTACACACCAAGATGTTTTGCAATTGGTGGATGTTGCCGCCCTTCGGTGCGGACCTTTTTGATATAACTTTTTCATACGGTCGCCTTATATCCACCTGGCCATCGGCCAACAGCCTCCGGGCTTACCGAGTAAACACTAAGAAAATTGACACCCTCCCGTGTTCCAAATTTGTTTTTAATCTTTTGGTTAAGCCGCGCACCTTCATTGGCGCTAGAGGAAAAAAAACATATCCCCATTGAAGACATTAAAACTGTACTGGTACAGAACCAACCATAATGGGGATAGAATCAGGTAATCATACAACATCATACAACCAACAAAATTTGAATCCTTTTGGGTAATTATTCCCTCATCTTCCATTACCTGTCAGACAGGCAACCCCAGAATCAGAAGGCCAAATCACACTCAGATGTAACTGCAAGTTTAGGGGTGGCACTGGTAGAAACCAACGATAATGTGAATGTAATGCGGACACAAAAACGCGGAAACATTCATCAAATTTCGGGGGTACGGTGGCCTATGTTCAGACAACGCCAGTGGTTCAATGTCAATCACGGCAGTTGATAAAAGTTTGTGGGCCCCATGTTTACCCTCTGGGAAACTAACATAGCTTTTGAACATCCCCATCTTGAATAGGTAAATCCACCATAAATCACCATTTTCAATACCTATATTAGTTTCCTTGAGGTATTGTCCTTCTGAGCCGTAGTTGAATCTTTTAACCCCAACATGTATCACTGTCCTCAAGCAACAGAGGATGTGGCTTTGAATTCTTGGCCCAACAATGGATGGTTCAATCCTAAGATTCAAAACGACATAGATTTTAACTGATTCTAACTGGTTCCTTTGGACCATGCCCAACTCATCCAACTAAGATTCGTTTGGTGGGATAGGTTGCATGTGAGCTCATCCAATGAATTGATGGGTTTGATGACCCCATGGTGACTTGGATGCGACCAAGGCTTGGCTTCCATTCGTTGATGGCCTACTTTTGGCTGTGGAATCTGCCACATCGGATGCTGCTGCCATTGACCTACAGTCAGATTATGGGCAAGGAGGATACGCTCCTGTCAGCTGGGCTGGGCTCATCATGGAAATGCATGGCAGAGAGGCCAACATTTTTTGCATGTTTCAGACTGGTCCTTCAAGACACAAATTTGGTTGTGTAGAGCTTAGTTTCAGTGTTTGGATGCAACCAGGAGGAATACACCATGTTGCACTCAGTCTTGGTGTCACACTCAGACTTGGCAAGGGGTGCAGCCAAATCTTAAGGCGAAGGCCAGCAAGGAAGATTGAGGCACCCTTGAAGGTCGAATCAAACGAAACTCAGTTTCTTTGCAAAAAGTCGACATGGATGGTTTTTGTTTTTTCTGTTCACCAATCCTGGTCGCTGCTTCATCTGCTTTCATTCAACTGTCAACTACTGTAGATGTCCATTGAATTCGCTCAAAGTCTATTTGTTTGAGAAAGTTCTTCTTTTCCAACAATTATCCCAAGAAACCATCATATTGCCATTACCATGGGTGCCATAAACCATGCAATCCCAAAATGGACAGTATCTCGTTCTTCCTCCATTAATCATTGTGTATTGGATCAATTGGATCCCAGTGTTATCCCATGATGTATTCCATTCTTAAATCCGAATACTATCCTATGTTTATCCATTTTTTGTCCCTGTATTGTGTGTGTTAAATGTTGTGATTATCCCATCGTGTTTGTTTTTCATCCCATGAAATTATGCCATTATTCGACTGTCTTAAACACCATCATGAAATCCCTGCAAATTGTTGGTTAAATCAAATCCCATTATTATCCCAGCATTGTTGGTTAAATCCCATGAATTATCCCATCATTGTTGGTTGAATCCCTTGATTACCCCAAATTGATCACAGCTCCCAGGTCTTTGATGCGCTCTGCGCGCATGTCCGCTTCGACGGGCTCAGTAGTTTGGTTTTGGTGCGCGAGCTGGGCAGCGTTTGTGGCTTCGAGGAGCAGAAATCATTCCATTCTTTGGTATCCCAACGTTGAGCCATGGTTGTAATGTACCAAACTCACTCACCCCTCTCAGCTGTAAGCCAGAAATTCGTCATGTCCGCTTTGAAATCCACTGATCATCCAGAAATCCAGGACAGGAATTCCTCCATCAACTGACTCAACTGATGGTCCTCCAGAAATCTCAGAAATCTGATGTACCTCTACTGACCCCAGGAGGGCGAATGCACGCTATGCTGGGTGGGTGCGTTCCCTTCCTTTCCCACCCAGCTCTGCAACAGCACAGCCACATGGAAGGTCGTGGACAGCGTGAAAGGCCCCAAAGTGATGGAGTTCAGGGAAGGATTGTATATATATATATTATATTAGATTATAAATGTGTTAAAAGCTTGGATAATAGGCTAGGATATGATGGGAGAGCTAACTTGAAAAAAATCAGGATTTTATGATTTGATCATCAATGAATATTGGATTTGGATGTGTCTGAAAACAGGAATTGAGAAATAACAATAACAATGGGATAAATGGGATTCCTAGCTTGATATGATAGTTGGCTGGGTCGCAAAATCGGCATTTCAAAGGGAGAATGATGATGAAGCTGTGGATTTAGGGGTACAATATGTTCCGACACACCCTTTTTTGTGCCGGCATGGTCATCCATCCCAGAATGGAAGTGGGGGGTACGTAGCACAAGGCACAGGTGGCCGTAATGCAACAGTGCAACATGGCACTATTGGTGGTATACCGCATTTTCAGAAACAACCATGTGCAATGAACAATTCTCCAGTACCATGATCAGGGACACGAGCATCCACTCACACCAGCTGTTGGTTTCTGACACCAGGAGACTTGTGCAAAATTGATCCAGAAAGATGGGTAGCCTCTGACAATCAAACGTGGCAATGGAAAAATCCACCATTTCGTTCGATGATTTTCTCAGCTATGAACCTCTCCAGGCGTCGTGCGAGAAGGAAGCTACACAGTGCAGGATGGGCGAAATCTGGGGATTTACAGGAAGTCACTGGAAAGATCCAGGTCCTTTGGGCAGATATAATCACCCACATACCCCTTCCATTGTCAAGGGATCATCAAGTCAACAAGGGCATCTTTACGTCATTTTTTTACCCAGAGGTAGCATGCTGTCAAACTTGAAGTTATTTAGAAGCCTAATGAAAATATGCTACTCCTATGACAGTCTTCTCTACCTCCTGGATACTCCAATTGAGAAACGTCCAGGACGTAGAAGACCCTGCGTACAAGAAGCCGTCAGACTGTAAAAACATCAGCCTCTTCCAGAAGCTGTCACTCACCAAAGCGTTGGTGTGACGCGAATGGTGATATGGCTGTGTCTGAAAACAGCGTAAACCATGGTACACCCCAAGTTTCAATGAATTTGATGTAATGCAAACCGAAAATCATCATCTTCCCATTTTCAATTGGACCTTTGGAGGGAGACTACCCCGTTTTGAGACACACCGTTGTACAAAGATCCAGCCACTTCCACCGTGATGAAGTGGGAGCTACAACGGCGACCAGCAGTGGCCAGGAGAGGTACCAAGATGATAGGAGGCCTTTGATAGATCAGAAACCTGGAAGTTGCTGCGCAGCTCAGAAATCCCTGACTGGGCAAGTTGATATCTGAAGCAGATGAAATTTACTGGAAATCATCTAAAGCCATATTAATCTAACTATATCTAAAGCCATATTAATCCATAACATTCCACACCTATTTTATACTATTTTCACAATCCCATCATTTGTCAGCACCAGCCCCTGCAGATTGGCGCTGACCGTTGGGTTTCCGAAGATGTCGCGACCTGGCCGAAGCTGGAGCTCCTCGGCAGTGCGGCATCCTGTCAGTTGCTATACATGAATTGATTACCAGAAGTTACTGTAAGCATCAATTCACCGTCAATTTGTAGTCTATCTTCCTTTGAGCTAAATACTACCTACATATGGGCGCAAGTCAAATTATAAGGTCCGGAACAAGGTCCGGGACCACACCCTGCTGGAAGGATCCGTTCCATACCTCTGTTCCATACCTATCTTGAACACGGGTTATGGGAGCCTAGAGTTGCGTGACAGGACTGAAGCTGAGTGGACAGCTTCACATGGTAGCCAGTGTGTGGCACTGGCTACCGGTTGTGTCTTAGCTACTTCACAAGCACTAGCCATCCAAGTCAAACCTGCGTTGAACAGGTGTACAAGGATGTCGTGCAGATGAGAAGTGAAAAAGAGCTGCAGCTAGCGTGAATAGCTTAAACATGTATATCTTTGAGATATATATTTATAGATTTTTAAAATAGTATATGTGCATAGCCTATATTTCATCACACTAGGAAGGTCTGGAACAAGACCAGTTACGAAGCTCCTTTGTTCCACACGTCCGGAACACCGCAGAACGTTCCACACACAATTTTGACTCACAACCATATATATATATTGATACTGATAATATATACATATATAAATCTGGTTGATTGGACAGGAATTCATGGCAATGGCCTTTCGCACCCGTCTGAGGCTCGAGGAGGAGGAGCTTCTCCGTTTGAATGACAGCAACCATTGGCAGGTGGAATCCCGTAAGGATGGTCGCAATGTCGCTGCAATGGTGGGAATTGGATTGGAGGAATCATCCCAAAAATGGCTTTATTCAACTTTATTTGATGTTGGTGATTTTTTTGAATGTATTCAGATTGGCTGATGGGGCGATGAACATCCAGCTCAGAAACAAGAGCTCTTTGACCTATGAACCAATGGTTCAATGGAATGAGCGCGTCATCGATGCATTGTATAGTATGTACTGTCTGAATGATGCTTTGGTCCCAAATCCGCTCTGATGTTGTATGCTCGCTTCCGTCCTGTCTCGCCGTTGATTTTGCCGAACTCCAATAATTGTTTTCCCTGTCAAGTATCTCTTTTCTGAATTACGCGAAGAATTCCTGAAATTGTCTTACTGGTGCTTAGTAGGGAATGAGGGAATGATCCATAATCACTATAGTAATAATCATCCCATTCCCCCATTCCCATCCATTCCCTACTAAGCACCAGTAAGTTGTTGTTTTGATGTTGCATGATTTGTAGTCCTCCACAGCAAACCACAATTGATTGAAATGCTCAGAGATGATTGGTTTCATCAGCTCAATGCCATGGCATTGAATCCCATCACAAATATGGCACAGGACACCCAAGCAAAATCCCAATTGTACTTATGATGATTCCATAAAATAGTATAACATAATGTAATATAGCAAAATATAACATGATATAAAATAATTTAAAATGATATAAGATGATGTATGTAACCTGATAATAAAGTTATAGAAACTGGCGATAAGATACCATAAAGCCAGGGTAGGAGATGCACTGATTTATTCGATGTGCTGCTTCCAGGTGGTTGACACAGCTTTGCAGCGTGCCATGGGCAGTTCCCTGGACAGTTGCGACAGTGGCGCTCCCACAAAGTTATAGAACTTGGCAGGGGCAATGTGAAAAAAGATGGGAAATTATTCCCACTGCCATGTTTTTTCCCAGAGGATTTTCCATGTTTCATGAATTTGTCCCATAAATTTCGAGGCATATTCGCAACGATTCGCAATGGTTCAGAGATTATTTGTCCCCCGGCAATGGTTCTTCGCTGAGGTTTGCCTGATGGCATGGCCGTCCAACTGCTTCATATCTCTGAGGCAGGGATCTTCGTCAGTACAGCGAAATGGATCAAAATGGCAAGTTGCTGAGGAAAATGATGGACAGGATAGGTTTATATGTTTTTGGAGGATTTTTGGAGGATTTTTGGAGGATTTTTGGAGGATGTTTGGAGGATGTTTGGAGGATTTTTGGAGGATTTTTGGAGGATTTTTGGAGGATTTAGGGGTACTCCACTTTTGCACCAACCTAGATGGTCGAGTATGGCTACCACGGATGACCGGTGTGTTCTCAGCTAAACCAGGCGGATGACCAGCAAATCCTCCAGAAACCTTTGATCTTATCGAAACCACAGGGTCTGAAGATGTCTGAAGTATCTCAACCTGCCTCCCATGTTCATCCATCTTCCTCCATGTTCAACTGCAATTTACCATGCAATTTACCATGACATACCATGATTGCTTCGTGGTTTTAGATGGTTTCAAACATCGATTTTTCATGGTTCTTCATCCTTGCGATCCCTGCCATGCCAGTCTCTGCCATTGGGGCTGCTTCTACCCTCGATGCGCCGGGTGCAGAGCGCAGTAGCAGGCGTCACTCCCAAGATCTCCCAAGTCAACTTTTTCATTCGTGGAATGAACGCTGGCAAATGTTGGCAGATAATTCAATATATTTCATAGATCCCACTATTCTCAACAATTCAAGTGAAACATTCGGATGATTCGCAATTCTCTTTTTGACAGGCCGTTAGTGCTTCATGATCGGTCACGTCCTTTGTCACACCAGTGCCAGGTGTCAGTTCTGACGATGAGAAGGAGGCGTTAAATCCATTGTGATTCGAAATGATCCACTGAGTGTTTCGCTGCTGACCAAAAGGTGGATGTTTGAAAAGGCTAATTTAACATGATAATATTATTTTATTGGGCTGTTGTGTCAACGTGGCGAACTTTCACATGAGCTGGTGAAGATATGCAGTCTGGCTGCACTTGATTGGCCAACCCGATAGTGTTTTCGCGCCTTTCTCTGCGTGCAAAGTCTGACAGGCACAAAACTCAAGGCTAAACAAGGGTAGAAACAAGAAACAGGTTTTTCATACATGTCCGCTCAGCTTTTGTGGGCGAGCACCGACAGGTGATGGAATCTTTGCTGGACCATTCTGACTTGGCAATGGAGGTTGGGATCATGCAGCTGGATCGTCTGATATTTGGACACTTTGGTGTTCCCAGACCCAGATTCTGGTGATTTTAGGGCACAGTTGAATGCTATGGTCTTTCGTGTCAACTCCTTCAAATACATGCTTCTGTGTTCCTAGTTGGGTTAAGATGTTCACCGAGTCTTTTTTCAATTTGGATCCAGCAGGAATCCAGTTGATATCTTGCCATGGCACTGTCTCCACCGCCCCAAGGAGAAATCATCGTCATAAATCATCATAAATCAATATAAATCATCAGGATTCTGGTTTGATTTGAATGCATTGTTTAGTCAAAAAAAACCTTGGTTTTTAATGTTTTTCTATGTTGCTTTTTAAAGCTCTCCTTTCCCTGCCAGGTTCACTTGCTTTTGGCATCACCTGAGCAAGTGATCCAGGCGGCTGCTGGAGATTTCGAAGAAACGGAAGATTTGGTACATTTTTCCGAGTGTTTGTGGACATAGATATTTTTGATAACTGATTTGACCCCTTGGTAGAATCCCACAGCAACTTGATACTGGACTGCTGACCATCTAGCTGCAGGCTGCACTACCTGCTCCATACCCTCCGGTCAAGGCGGGTGACGAGTTTGATCTCAGTGGTTTGATCCGCCTTTCATCATCGAGTCCAGGATGGTCCTGGAAAAGACGAAATGTTGCCGGCTGCGATCCTGTTGTGTGAGGCAATGACGTGTTGTTGTGGGTTTGTGGACATATGGGGTACCCCTGAATGGCACCTTAGACTTTAGTGATTTTCCCTATGAAAATGATTCAACATGATTAAATTGCCATAACTATATATAACTATCATGATTGGGGGTATACCATTTTCGGACCAACCCTGTTTGGCAACCTGCAAAATTGCTCCTGGTTGCAGCTAAAGTTTGAAACTCTGCAGAGCTGCGAGTCTTATGTATATTATATATATATATATATTATATTACATATACGTATATATTATATAGTATATATATGTATATATATATATATATATATTACATATTATATATATATGTATGTATTTATATATATTACATATTATATATATTACATATATATATATATATATTACATATATATATTTAAAAAAACATATATTACATATATATATATATATATTACATATATATACACTACATATTTATATATATATATATATATCATATGATATGATATATAAACTATTCTTATAAATTATTATTACTATTATATATAAAATATGATTTTTAAACATATGTATATATAATATAATCATATTTGCGCGATCCCCATCCCCACCTCGAATCTTGTGAAGGACATCGTCGGCGGGTCCGGCGGCTTGCGTTCGGAGGCTTTTGAGGAGACGGAATCAGTGCAGGGTCGGTCTTGGAGCGGCTGAGATCCCTAATTTTGTTTGGATAATACCTCTCCAAACCCACAACATTTCTCCATTTTGGTTGGGGGTGGAACTTGGAAATTTGGGCCATAAGATGCCTAACTAGTTAACCTGCTATTGTGTCGAAGCTGCTGATGTAGTTTAGTAAATGGTTAATATCCGGATTTATGATGATTTATGGTGAGACTACCAGGAGGCTCCAAGGAAATTCATAGTCATGACAGGCTGTCATTTCCTGTCGGACCGCTTTAAGTCAGGACTTGGCTTTGCTGTGGAAGAATTGTGCAGGCTGGATAGAGGACTGAAAGAGCAACGCTCACCTGAAACCTGAAGTTTGAAATGTATGGATTGTTGTACTATTAATATCTACAAACTACAAATCAAAAATAATATGCCAGGCATTTACACAACTTACATGGGAAGAGATTACTGAGATTAGACAAGTACCAGTTGAATCCAATTATTGAATGTTATTGAGTGTTACAGATCGCTTCAGTGTTTCGTTGGACACCTCGACCACACTTGCAGAGGCCGCACATGCCCAAAGCACCTCTCCTTTACTGCTCAGATCTTTGTGAGGTAAGTTGAATGGTCGAGAGCTGCGAATAGTACCGGAGGTGCGAGGGAGTGTCAGCACTCCAGCCGGAAAAGGATTCCAAAGTAAGGTTAACCTTCGAGATACCTTTGAGATCCTTTGAGTATACGCAAATCTGGCAATGAACTCCACATGTCTCAGTATGTTTCATAGCAAGAAATATCTATACACATGAATACAGCTGCGAAGAATTCTTGGTTCCAAAATGTTGCATGCCTAGATCCTGCCGCCACTTAAGGACGTGCATACCTAGGGAATAGGGAAGATTTCTCTCTACACTTCGTGAAAAGAAATGAGCTTGGTTGTTCACGTAGTGTCCCCATATCCATTCATATCCCATCATCCCATCATCCCATCATCCCATCATCCCATCATCCCATCATCCCATCCATATCCTCTCCATTTAGGGGTTTCCTAAGTCACGGTACCCCCAGTCGTGGATGACTCTGACCATGACATGTGGAGAAAAAGGGACCCTCCAGATCCGGTCGCGGTCGGGGTGAGGCCATCGAGATCCGATTTGCCTTGATGGAAAGTCCTGAGCTCGAAAGGACAGCTGTTGATTCATGTTGCATGGCTCGAATGGCTCGAATGGCTCGAATGGCTCGAAACAGATTGGTAAAACGCGCTGCACGATATGTCGGATAGGGATGGTAGATCGCAGGAGGACAAGAGTGGTCGAGCGCCCGTGTGGTCTCGACGTGTCCGGCGTGAACGCTTTGAGTGTGCCAGAATTTCTCAGTCATGAGCTTGGCAATGACAGTAGAGAAACCGCTGACTTTGGTTGGTAGTGTTTAACACTGCTAAACGTCTAAACAATACATAACAATACCATTGCAGCAACTTCAAAACATGATGCGTTGCTGCGATGATATCCATATTGCTGTGATACTTTAACCGTTGAGACTGCTGGTCACACTGTCATGGGACTGCTGGTACCGGGTCTTAAAATCCTGCTGCTACAGCACCATGGTCGCTGTCACGGATCAGGTCTGGAGGAGTCGCTGCTGAAGCCAAAATGGTTGAGCCAAGAGGCCGGCTCAACTCAGCCATGACTGGGGTAGTCACTGACCGCTGAATGATTTTCTGGTTCGACTTGACAAGATCCTGAGTGATATCCTGTGCAACATCAACATCATTCTGGAGAAAATCACCAGAGACGGGTAAACCATGGTAAAACCATGATAAAACCATGGTAAAAGATGGTAAAAGCTATTATCTAATTTCACCAGCTGCAGCTCCAGAGGTGGAGGCCTTAAGCCTTCCATTGGATTCCTCCCTTCCAACAGCTCTCGCGGCTCTCAGTGCCACAGGAGACTGGGGCGGTTGGATATTTTGAGATGTCGCAAAACCTCTGGTTGATCAATGTTGATCATCATTTTTCATCATTTTTCCCATGGAATGCAGTCAGCTTGAGTAATCCTCATTTCTAGAGAGGCCTATTTGGGGATGATAGTCCAGGCGATTCAGATGACTGTTAAACTCTGTGTGAAAAAGACTGAAATCAATCTCTCAATCATGTGGTAAACCCAACGCCATAAACCTACAGTACTATTTCGGGATGGTTGGAATATGTTGGAATCCCACCCATAAATGGTGATGACTTGGGGATGGTTTATGGCATTGGGTTTAACACCTTATAGTTCACAAAATCAGAATCGAGCACATGCGACTGCGACACTGCCGGGACACTGCCGGGGCAGTATTGCATTGTCATAGGATAGGTAGCTCCACAAAAACAAATCAGGAATGGGGAATGGCCAGCTATGGTTTGGCCTTTTTTAATCTTTTTTATCTTATGGACTTGTGGGTGGCTCAACCAGACGGATATTGGTTACAAGTTGTTCATGATCCAGCCCTAAAGACGGTGATACAGTGGGATGATCATCCCAAGTCAATCAGATTTCCGCTTCGCGGAAAGCTCTTTTTTATTTTTTTGTCAACTTCAGATTTCCTGGCTGAAACGTGCTTCAGACCACTCTTACTTTGATGGGTCATGCAGTTTTAGCAATGAGTTTTAGTTGAAACCAACTATATACCACAGTAACGACATACATACCAAATGGGGGTTTTAATCCATTGTACAATCAACGATACCATTATATAAATACGTAATTATAAATACATATAAAATATAATATATTTATATATTTATTATATATATACACATGCATATAAGAGATATCTGATTCAGGAGGCCTCCGTGGTTTATCTTGCCAGGCCCGGATGGACAACCGTTGCTTCGCGTGCGCCTGGTCGCCAACAGCCAGGGCCACGTTCACGGCGTGGTGATGCGATGTCATTGGGCACAAGGAGGTGAGAGCCTGCGGCTTTGACTCTGCTATGGAAAGGGAGAAAACGTGTCCCTCAAGGTACTGAACATATATATCAGTAGTACCGCACAAGGCGGTGGCGGAAGTTTCAAAAATAGGAAACCTATAGGAGAGATTGGTTGTTGTGAATCAGGGATGGCAGAGCGAATCCACTGATGGACCGAAAGGTGCTTGAGGTC
>Ga0126342_10019890_pt1 | contig 11354 bp, 3 predicted proteins | sample Cyp1metagenome_FD_92528 | JGI IMG/M metagenome (GOLD analysis project Ga0126342, IMG submission 92528) | Coral microbial communities from Lord Howe Island, Old Settlement Bay, Australia - Cyphastrea 1 metagenome | ecosystem: Host-associated > Invertebrates > Cnidaria > Coral ...
GACCTATCAAAAACAGGAGGTTTTGGCCGAAAAATGCCCCCCCCCCCCAGGTAAACCTGTAACCTTTTACGAGTGCCATCCGGACGATCACGCCCCAGCACCTTCGGTGCGGGCGGATTTTCTTATGAGCATTGAGGATTTGCTGTGAATAGTGATAGGATACAAAAGATAGAACAGTTTTCAAACTTCGACAATTTCCTTATCCTCTTCGGTCGGGAAAAATCACTCTTCTATCTTGTTGGGGGTCACTATATAAATCAAGAATCTCAACAACCATTAATCATCAATATCTTAATATATTGGGAGATGGTCATCAATCCATTTTCAACGGGATTTTATATACCCATTAAACCCAAGATTCCCATTATGGGATGGATGACCATAAACCACATACAATCTGTTGACCCAATGATTAAGTAAGGGATGAAAGCAAGTATTTGGGACCATGCAGTGGAGGTGCTTAACATGATAGGGGGATGGGATTAATTGAGCCACCAATCATTAATAAACCAACTATTGACCGTTATTAAGCACTATTATAATTATCATTAATATCATTTTTACCATTATTATCATTTTTATCATTTTTATCATTTATATTGATTTATATTGATTTATATTGATTTATATTCATTATCAATTATCATTGTTATCATCAATCACTCCCAACAATCACTCCCAACCAATGACGAGCATTTGCTGCCATGTCTCCAGGCTCGAAACGAGCGCCGGTCTGCTACTCAACGACAGCATGTCGACCTCATGGCAAATGCTGTATGTGCATGTGTATGTACATGTGTATTATGTATATGCACATAAAAATGTATATGTACAGATATATATATATTTATACATGTATATACACATTAAATTACTGTATTATATGTATGTATATACATCCATGTCTATAGTCTATACATACATATATGTTGGAAATAAGCCCAGGCATGACCTATTTGAGTGTGAATGATAAGTTGCCCGAGCCTTGAGTCGTTTCCATAAATGGGGCATGGCCAACATGGATTTTTTTGATGGACAATCCCAAAGAAAACATGAGTGATTTAGGGGTACCCCCATTTTAGGAACCCCCTATTTAGATACAGAGAGATCATGGCCGGATCAGAATAGCCCATCTGAATATGCAGGTGTTGCTCGGAAATCAACCTACCTTTCTTGTTTTGGCCCCGCCCAAAGTGGCGAGAATCCAGGCACATGGAAGTGCCGTCGTCATGCAGGCGGGCTTTTTTTGGCACTTTGACTTGTCATCCCATAGTGATAAATTGGTTTATAAGCTGCATTAACCGTAGGATGTATCCACCATAGTCCCTAGTGAAATGTTACTTATACACCAACTTAGCTAACGATTTGGGAAGCACCTCACATGTAGGTAAGGTCACTATTGGCATGGCATTGCACCCTAAAAATGAACAAACTGTGTGGTTTTCCATGTGCGACTTCGATGATTTCTCAGGCCAAAGCAGAGGTTTGGAGCGGGGAACTCAGCCTACATGAGTGTGCCCAGGTAGCTACCCTTGCCACGGTTGAATCGGAGATCCTGTTGCAACAAAATGGTGGTTTGATAAGGATGGGTCACCCTAAAAATAAGGAATTCAGAAACAGCAAAAACTGGAATTTTAACAGCACAGCTTGGGGATTTGAGGGAGATACCCTTTGGTAATTAATCAAACATGGCCATGGAAGATCCTAGGCAATTTATCTAGACATTCGGGTATTTTCTGGTATTTTCCATTGCTACGTTGGATGGAAGGTAATTTTACTGGCAAAGGAGTCGCCTTTGGCATACCAGCCAACCGAGACGGAGATCCTTTTTCATTGTCATCAAATAAATGGCGCCAGCATCGCAAGTGGCCTGGAAACTATTTGGCCTTTGCTTCTATTAAAGATGGCAAAAGGTATATCCAGTTAGACTGCAAAAATATACGGCACTGTGGAAACATGACTGTGATGATCCTGTACCAATTATTCATGGAGTCACAAATACCCATGACTTGCGGACAGATCTACCAGTTACATCGTCTTTCTAAATTCGCAGAAATAACTGGCGAGATCTATTTCTCATTGCCTCGAGCCGTCCCTCCTGCCAGATCAAGACAAGGGCCCAGCTGCCTTGTTTCAGTTGTTGACCCAAAGAGTGCCGCAACGAGGTCATTTTGAACTTTAAGCTGGATTCAATTGGATTCTTCGATCCAAACCTAGATTGAAAACCACAAGCTGGGCACTCCAGACGGTCAAACTCATATGGGGTCCAGCCATGCCATGGTTCCTCATGGTTCATCACGGTTCATCACGGTTCATGACGGTTCATCATGGTTCATCATAGTTCGCGGTGGGGTCAAAACTTTAACGTCAACCCTAAATTAATAACCCTCTAGGTTTTTCATTGGGGGGGTACCCATATAAGCATCATATTAGCACTGTTTGGAGGATACCTGAAAAAAATAATAAAGCGTGGTATTCTTAAACGCCGGGTGGACAGATGGTCTCAGCCATGGCGCCAGGGATTCCCTTCAACTACGACACAAAGTCCTTGAAGTTGACGCCACCAAAGCTGGTGGCCACAGGAATGCTACCCCATTTTGGGGATCGCTGCCTAGTGGGAACCGGGAAGAAGACGATTTAGCAACAACACATGCACACACACACATATATTTATCGGTTTAGTTTAGATATGTTTTTGTTTTGTTTTGTTTTGTTTTGTTTTGTTCGTTCGTTCGTTCATTCGTTCGTTTGTTTTATTGATTTTTGCGCCTTTTTGTGTATTTATCTATTTATCTATCAATCTTACATATCTCATCAAAATCTATCTCATCGGTAGATATCTATGTAATCATATGTGTGTTATCCATTCCAGTCTTTCGCACAGTCTTTCGCATCCCAGGCGCCCCAAAAGAGCCATGGAGAGGAGGACCGAATGACACAGTTGATGGAACCACGTGATTTTGGAGGCCAAATCACAGCAATTTTTCTATATAGTAGCTGTAGATATTGCCATCTCAGCCCAGAAAGGGATTACTACATGTGCCACATGTGCAGGTGCAGTTGCAAGGAATTTGTTAGGAATTGAGGATTTAAGTTCAAATTCTTCGGTGTCTCTGCAATGCAGTTGTGAGCCACCTGTTGGTCATTTTTCTGCAGACGCCGTCTTGTGACTGTTTTGCCAAGTTTCCAAAATCACTAGCGCGACTGTTGTATCATCACAGGTTCTTTCGCTGATTTGCACTTCCGCTTTTCAGCATTTGGGCAGGGCTCATTTCGCATCCCAAATTTCTGCACGGCCTCGGCAACATAGAGGGATCCGGAGGGATGTGATTTTCGCCATCCACTATTGGCACATGTTTACCTTGGACCATGTTTATGGTATCCACACTATTGGATGCATTCCCATTGTTCCTTGTTAATTACCACACATCCAAGACTATGTGGTTAATTACCCATAGTACTGTTATCTTATTATGCAGTATCCCGTATCTTTGTTGGTGAATACTAACCCTCTGGTAAACTACCATAACTATGGAACATCTCCAGTTTTTGTAGACAAATCAATTATAAATAGGTCATTTTTAATAGCAAACTGTTAAATTTCCAGAGGGTATATCCGCTTCGGCTTCGCACCAGGAAGTCGATGTGGCTGAAGTATTCCTTGGACAACATGCACAAGCGTCGCAGGAATTGCCTGAGCCTTGGCCCACGAGCCCACGAGCCCACGGGCGGCGATGAGCATCATTGAGCCTTTGATATTTTTTTCCTATGGGGACAGCTCGTTTTTGCCTCAGATCTAAGTAGGAATTTCCAGTTGACGTATGCCGAGCTTCCATGAAGTGATTTACTCCGTGGTTATTGAACGTAGCCATGGAATATGGCCATATTCAAGAGGTAAATCATCGACAAATGGGCAATTCTTTATGGCAAACTGTTAAGTTACCAGAGGGTATGTTCGGTGCAGCCCCTTGTGAAGTACAACAAATTTCTGCGAGGTTACAGACTGGCGCGGCAAGCAGTGATGCAGGCCTTGAAAAGGAAGTGCGCGGGGTATACACCATGCATCATGGTGTGGAGGATATCCCAAAAAGATCAAAGCAGCCATGAAAAAATGGGGACACATGATGATAGACCACAGAATCCTTGGGTTTAAAATTTTGGGATGGCGCACAGGAAGGGGAACTCATGGTTGGATCCTCTCATTTCGTTCCTGGAAGTCTGTAGATGCTCTACCTGTAATGCAGAGTTGCAGTGGCAATTCTTCTGATAGAGCAGCTAGTATCGTGATTTTTCCGCTTCAGGGTGGTATTTGAGTGCTAGTCTTCCGCTGTGATCAACAATTAAAAGGGTTGGACCTTCCTGGCTACAACTCAAATCTAGCCAAGAAACTGGCAAGCTTCGGAAGCCAAAGATCTGGGATGATTGGGACAGGATTCGGCTCCTGGACTTGGCAATTGGATCCACGACTTATAGAGGCCTCAGTTGATTCACATGTGAGGGGTACAGTTTGTTGGAGAAGACCACCAGCTTCAAACTGGTCCCAGGTACCGGTCCCGGCGATTGTTCAAGCGCGAGCGGCGTCAGCTTTGGATTCAGCGCGTCCGTGGGCCGAAAATGGGCGGGGGTTCACCATTAAACCATGGGGATTTAAGCGTTGAGCATGGGGATTTCAACATGAATTTGGGGGGTTCAATTTTACCAATGGATCCAATGGTAGAATTTCATGAAACATCTGCCATTGGTGACCGACTTTGCAAGCTCTCAGTTTCCTCCGAGGTGAGCAACAACTCCAAGCTGCATGGCATTCCGTGCGCTTCATCGATGGGGATATGGAGCAATTGCTTCAAATATATAGCAGCTTGGGGGAAGATCCATAAACAACCGGTTCAACAGCTATGTTGATGTGGACACCAGGGGTACAGGCTTATGAAGTTATGAGGGAATCAGGGTTATAGTTATAGCTCAAGGATTTTGCAGAAATGGAGGGGAGCTGAAACGCACTGCTCAACATGATGCGCGCCAATTTCATGATGCATACATGTTCTTTCGTTCGAATAGTGATCAATGGATGTGAATGGTTCTGTTTTGGACCTAGCTGCAACAAGGCACCATCACTGCTGGCAACTGGTTTCAAATGTTTCTGCTTTGATCATCTTTGAATATATCTTTGACCCTGGTTTTGTATTTGTTTACCTCACCCAGGAACTGGCGGATCCTTGTGGCTCAAATCCGTCATCAGATATTCCTCTCTAACTTGATCCCTGCAGGTACAATCAGTTCATCTGCAAGCTGAAGGTGACGACTTCACGTCACATACTGAACAGGTCTTGAGTAGACTCATAGCACAGACATAAGTTTGACCAAGAATCTCCTACTCCGACCCACCCTATTTATCATTGGTTTTCCTCCAATGGCCATCTTTTTCGGCGAATAAATCCCCAATTTCCCGGCCCAATTTATGGTCACTTGATGTCACTTGTGCGTGTCCGTTACGTCTGTTGCCGGATGCCAGGAGGCAAACATCAACATCAACCGCAAGATCCTGTCGCAGCTGGGCATCTACGACCGGGCAGTTTTCACCAACGTGGTGCAGGTACGGCGGGGGCTAAAAGGAGAGCATGGGGACGGTGGTAGGAGTCAAAATAGTTGAGCCCCTGTCGTTGTGATACTCATGCCATTCAAATTGGGGAATCTTGTATGAAGTACTGTATGAAGGAATGGATTTGAAATTCGTCGACCCTGTAAGGCCCATGGTTGGAAAAACCATCACCATGGCGGATGTGTTTCAATGTCGCAGTATTTGGCTCGGCCACTGCCTAGCAGTGTTGTCCTATGCCCAACCAGAACTCATCGCTGTTCTAAAGCGAGATGGCCTCAATTCATCTAGGCTATGTGCCAGTCACCAAGAACCTTGGCATGGCTGTCGTGCTGCCAGGATTTGCTGGTAAATTGCAGCACAAATGACTTCCCTGGACTTGGTGGGGCCCAGTGGGTGACCGGCAAGCGGCACTGTTTGTGCTCATGCCACCCAATATCTCACCAGTAACTAGGGTTCCAATCCACTTGCAAGATAATGCAGGAATCGGAAAGAGTAAAGAGGGACCATTAATTGCAATGGTCACCAGGAGAAGTTCGTAAGTCCGTAGCCAAGGCCACCAGCCCTGCTCTTCTCTGATGACTGCGTGGCCGCAGATGGGATGTGTGTGGACATTGGTGATCTTAGTGATGAAGCGAGGTCCCCCCCTTGTGACGCTGGATCTCCCTGCATGACTCGCTTGGTGCAACGAACGCTGTGTGACACCATTTTTGCTTGGAGCACATCTTTCTTTTTGGGGGGGAATGGAGCTTTGAGAGAGCTCAAATGCCCCAACTTGTTGCTTGAAAACATGCGTTTAGGTTATTGGATTTTCGGCAAATTGATTCACTAAGGCGAATGTGATTTTAACTCCGGTAGGGGTCTGAGTTGATGTTAGTGTGTGTCTTTGAATGGTGCGGCACACTCTATCCAGCATCCATCAGAACAAACACGATCATGGGCATTGAATCTGCTGTCAGCAGGTCGTTTCATAGGGAAGGTTCAGTGGCCTGGTCATAGAGTCTTGGGTTGTGCTTCAGACCCAGAATGGGCCAATGGAGCTGAAGGCAAAATCTACACCAAAACCATGTAAAACCATGTAAACCATAATCCCCATGGTTTTCCCATGTTTTCCTGTAATTAGTCCGTTGAAACAACGGCCTTGCTAGGTGAAGGCTTGGACTGTCCGCATTTGCCGCGCTCTCGGAGCAAGGCGCGTAGGCAACAGAGAGAGAGGCAGCAACAGGCGGGGGCGAATGGGGGAGGGGGGGGCAAAACCGTGGGAAACACCAGGAAAATGATATACACATGTATACATATGGGAGTTTCCCTATTTTTTTTTCGAATATCTATGTATGTTACTGTATGTCTATGTTACTTTACTGGACAGTGACATCATTTGCACCCCAAAATTGGATGTTCTTTTCAGAATAGAGAAGGACATCAACCACAAATGTGGATCTTAAAGATACAAAGCATCTTGAAGCATGCCCACATGAAAACTCTCTATGAAGAGATGATTTATTAGTCATGGCAGATCATTTCGGTTTCTTCGAACTGGTGGTGCTTTTGCAGAGAGCATCTAACCTGCAAGAAGTTTGAACCAAAACTAATCCAAGCTATTTGCCCACTTGGTGCATCTGTTCTCAGAAGAAGTGATTTGTCTAGCAATGCAAGTGACTCTGTAGTTGCAGTCAAAATGACACTTATCCGGGTCCCAGTCACAGGTGGACTTGTGCATGAGAATCATGAGATAAGTTCCGACTGGGTCTAGTCTCGCATCCAATGTGAACGACTTGAGGGATGATTCTCTTAGTACTGAGACCATCAGCGATGTATCAGTTCCCTGCTTCAACGCTTGATGGGAGCGGGTGCGCTACAATTTTGGAGGTTTCCTAAGTCATGTGGATACCCCTAAATCATCAATTTTAAGAGGATTTTCCCTTATAAACCATCCAGCTATTGGGGTACCCCCATTTATGCATTGTTCAGCAGGTGGCTTTGTCCAAGTTCCTGGAGCGTTTCAAGTTCAGCAACATCAACGGATGCTTGGCGTACCGAAAAAGACAAGACGGGTTCATGACTGGTCATTCAAATGGTATAGAAATGGTAGCCATCCGGAGTTCGTAAATTGTGGCTTGATATTTGCGACCGAACCAGTTTCATCAAAGTATATAATTTGCCACCTCTCCCACCGCTGTAAATATTAGCAAGCCAGTCTTCCAGGGAGCAAAACCATCGCGTTTTCATCCTTTAGGCCACTGCGGCAAATGCCAATCGAGGAACAATCTTCGTGAAGGATGAAGAGTTTGCTCCAATCCATGCGGCTTGGAAATGTGGGTCAAACTCATTACCACACACTTGGTGGTTTTCGTGTATGAAATTTGTGGCTGCCATGTATGATCTAAAGCCCAACAAATTCCCCAAAAGGAAGCGTGATTGCTGGATGGAGATGGAAGTCCGGCATGTTTCGGTATCCCGTAGGGGCGGCAGATTATCCTCTAGATGCCAAACATCACTTAGACAAAAAGCTCCTGTATTTTACTGAAAGAATGTTCCGCTGGCCGACCAGGTTGCTTCAAAGCTGGCAAGTCATCGCATGGTGCGGCTGCTCCTATCGTTCCAAGCAGATCCCGCCAAGAAAACCTCTCAGGGCAGAACTGCGCTGGACCTTGCGGAGACGGCAGAAAACGACAGTGCCAAACGTCAGGTAGTGGACACCCTTTTGAATTGGGAGAAAACCATCAACATGCGCGAGTTTCGGAGCATATGTTCCAGTAAAGTCAGTAAAGTATGTGGGCAAATGCCAAGGCTGCCAAGGGCAGTACCTGCATACAGAATCTGCCTGTAGTTGCGTCATGCCAAAACGCTGGCCCTCTACTCTCAAGACAACTCAGGCCCCAAAGGTTGGTTTCTGGCTGCTATTCTGTTCCATTTAGTTCCATTTAGGTGCTTAGTTCCGTTTAGTGTCGTTTCTGATGTCGCGACATGGTTATATACAATCATTTTGACTAAGGAAACAAAAGCCAGGAGGGTGGCTGGGTTGTGGCTGGTGTAGCATTTTTAAGAAGGATATCCGCGTCTCTACTGAGCAAGGAAGACCAATCTTTTCCGTACCCACAAAATCCACAAGTTGCGATCCAAGAGATCACCATTGTGTTGATCTAATAACAGATTCCAACAGTGACATTTGGTTGATGTGCATTTTGTGGGCTCTTTTTTTTTCTTGTATCTTCACGAGTTTCAGGCCATGTCCCATGCGATTTTTTTCCCGGGCTGAGCTACTTAGCCTTTCGAAACCGGGACTCGACTCCTGAGAACTCGCACAGTTTCTCGAATCTGGACTGCGGCAGATCCGCACCACTACTGGGCTCCGTTTTTGCTCAGTTTTCACTTGACAGTCGTGCTTTCGAAAAATCCACTACTTCAGCATTTTCCGGAAATGCTGAAATGCTCACCAACACATGGGAATTAGGTTCATTTGTGCGGTATGCCATAAATGGATATAAATGGCCAGGACAACGAGCCAGATCAGTTACTTCTCGGTGTCAAGTGAGTTCTTGGAGGCCCACAGCCGTAGCTGTTGTTTGACGCTCTGTAGGGCTGATTTATAGATGGGCTGATTCTTTGCATTTCTAGATTGTGTTATGACTATGGCTCGAACCATGGGCTACCAATAGATTTCATGATTTTTGGTACTAAACCACGAGGTTCTGGATAATATCCTACTTGTAGTAAAACCGTTGGTTTAAACCCATCGATGCGAAAGCCTGCGATGTTTATAGTTCCCCAAACAGATCATTGAGTCGGATGCCTTCCTTTGGCATCACTGGTTCTGAGCCATAGCCTTGTCGGGCCGTTTGCTGTGCTCTCTCCAGTTGGTTGAGATCCTCAAAAGTGGGTCTGAACCAGCACAGTCCACAGCTCTCTGGGTGCAGAGTTTTGCTTGAGCAGAAAATGCCACAGGAAATGGGTCTGGGTCATGATTTCAGCATATTTCAGCATGATTGCAGACACTGGGACCCAACCTGGTCAGCTTAAGTATTGAAGATTCCTACTTAAAAGGCTACCTTTTGGCTAGAGCCTTATGGAAATCTTACGTCTTGGCCCTGGATGTCGGGACTGCTGCGAAGGCAACGCATGAAAGAATATGACGGGTAAAATGTGATAATTTAAAATTTGGATCATTAATACTATCATGACGATCATGATGATTATCACAGCTACTATCATAATATCATCATCAATATATGATTGTGGATATCAGCAATGATATCACAACCAATATCATCATAAATATCATCCTTGACATCATCATTAGTATCACCATTCATATCATGATGGATAACACTAATATCATTATTAACTATTAACTATTAATGTCATTATTAGTATCATGGTTATTATCATTATTCATATTATTACTATAATTATATAATACCTTTATTGATATTGATATTATCATTCATATCATTGAGATCATCAGGCATATTATTTAACCGCCTTCGGTGTGTTCCGCCGGCCACCATGGAAAGAGCTATCCTGTAGGCTGCAAACAGCCCTTGCGCTGGTGTTTGTGGATAACACAGTTTTTGTGTAAAACAGCTCTTTGTGTAAATGATGGTTTGGACGCAAAAACATTGGTTTTGTTCAAACCACGGTCTAGGTTTAAACCAAAGCATGTGTGTAAACCAGGGTTTTGGAAAAGGCCATATTTTGAAAGGTTATGCGTACAAAAGGTGTTCGGCGCAAAAGCCAGTGGATCAAGTATTGGATATAAAAAGCGACGGAGCAAACCGATGGCAAACACAACAAAAAACCGGAAACAACCATCGACATGACAGCAAGATGTGCAAAACCAAGCCGGTGTTGAGCGAGTCGTGGGCAGAGTTGAGCCCACCACAACGGAAGGAAAGATCAAGACGAAACGAAGAAGAGCTAGGTGGGGGGCGGAGGGGGGGTTCAAGTTAGACGAGGCAAAAATCCGTGCCTTTCCAGAACTCCAATCCCAATTGTATGTGGTTCGCTTTCCCGTGCGGCCCTGACGGACAATATGTCGTTGGCAACAAGTTCTGTGGCACGTTCATGTATACACGGTGCATCCCCTGCCTCTTCTCATGACTTGTGTCGCAGGTGTCCTGTCGCACACATACAACCAACTTGAGAGGGGGAACACGAAACAGACAGTACAACTACGAACAAGCAAGATCCACAAGACACGCTACTGCTACCTCTAGGACTGCTACTACTACTACCACCACTGCTGCTGCTGCTACTACTACTACTACTACCACTACTACCACTACCACTACCACTACCACTACCACTACCACTACCACTACCACTACCACTACCACCACTACTCCTACTACTGGTATTAGTAGTAGTGGTAGTAGTAGTAGTAGTTGTAGTAGTAGTAGTAGTAGTAGTGGTAGTAGCGGTAGTAGTGGTAGTAGTGGTAGTAGTGGTAGTAGTGGTAGTAGTGGTAGTAGTAGTAGTACTACTACTACCACCACCACCACCACGACTACTGCTACTGCTACTGCTACTGCTACTGCTACTGCTACTGCTACTGCTACTGCTACTGCTACTGCTACTGCTACTGGACTGCTAGTGCTACTGCAACTACTGCAACTACTGCAACTACTGCAACTGCAACTACTACTACTACTACTGCTACTGCTACTGCTACTGCTACTGCTACTGCTACTGCTACTGCTACTGCTACTGCTACTGCTACTGCTACTGCTACTGCTACTGCTACTGCTACTGCTACTGC
>Ga0126342_10019891_pt1 | contig 11353 bp, 10 predicted proteins | sample Cyp1metagenome_FD_92528 | JGI IMG/M metagenome (GOLD analysis project Ga0126342, IMG submission 92528) | Coral microbial communities from Lord Howe Island, Old Settlement Bay, Australia - Cyphastrea 1 metagenome | ecosystem: Host-associated > Invertebrates > Cnidaria > Coral ...
CATACCATACCATACATACCATACATACCATACATACCATACATACCATACATACCATACATACCATACATACCATACATACATACATACATACATACATACATATACATATACATATACATATACATACACATACACATACACATACACATACACATACATTTACACATATACACATATACACATATACACATATACACACATTTACACATACACATACATTTACACATATACATATACAAATACAAACATACATACATATGCATACATACACATATATATATATTTATATTTTCCGGCCAGCCTGGCCAGGCTACCATCTGTCCTGCACCTGCGCCATGGGCAAGGTGGTAGATGCAGAGGGACGAGTGAAAGGCGAGGGAAACATGGGGAAAATGGAGAGATTCTTGGAAATATTACAGGAGAGAGACTCATATCTCTCTATATATATATATATATGTCGTATTTGGAAGATTTTTAGGATGTACTTAAATATTATGTATAGTTCAGGTTCCTGAAGACGACTGAAAAATGACCCATGATGCAAATTCACCCGGATTCAGAGGTGTCATCGAGTACCCTTTGGTAATTTAACAGTTTGCTATAGCAAAATGCCCAAAGAGTTTGATGGTTAAAAACGGTGATTTTGAATAGCAAATGTCAAATTAGCAAAGGGTAATTGTATCCCATTACTGTAAAAAAATGGGACATGTAGATCTCCATACTTTTCCATTATCATATCTATAACCATACAATTTCATATACTCCATATATTCCCTATCTGTTTTCAATTATTTTCAGGTAGCAGTGGCAGTTGCCCAGCCAGGCTTCATATCCCGTTTCAGACTACTAAACCTTGATTGGCTTTCCAATCCAAAAATTGCACTTGGCACCTCAGAATATACCGGGCATGGAAACCATGAACAGTTCGCCAAATCATCTACTTTCATGGGTAGTCAACAGCCTGGCGAACTGTTCAGTTGCCAGATGTATCGTTTTCTTTTCAGATGGGACATGGAAGATATAGAATATTAGCCTCTTGCATGGCAAACTGTTAAATAAAGAAGATGTGGTGCCTCATCGATTAAAGAAAGAAAATGTGGTGCCTCATCGATTATAGGTTTATAAACCATAGCAACTTTAGAATATTACAGATACATCTACCATAAACCCTAGTTATTGGAGATATGTCCATACCTTGTAATTCCCGAATTATAGGTGAATTTCCCATTAAAACACCATGTCTAGAGGATTTTCAATTGCCGGCCATGTTTTTTTCAGAGGGTTCAAGTTCGCCCCGACAGGTGTGGAAAATCTGCGAGTGGCAGATGCATCCATTATGCCCTCAATGACCAGCGGCAACCTCAATGCGTGCCTTGGAAGAGCGCCGCTGCGCCGCTGCGTGATGGGCACTGGGATGCTCCTCAGGACATCCATGGCTGGAACATCCACTATTTGTAGATGATTTTCCCAGCTACAAGCCTCCATGTATATGCCATTTCCCATTGCCACGTTTGATTACTAAATTACCGGATGGTAAACTGGGAATATCTTGAGGCAAATTGCTGATTGAACCATTGAAAACGGTGATTTCATGGGATATTCATAGGGTACATAATGGGGTAAGTGAGATATATAAGAAACTATATCCATTTATCATTTGGTTTGTCCCAGAGGCGGAGTATTGTAAGAAATGCCACTGAAACAACGAGGAAAAGAGTGGACAACGATCCTGGTCAGACAGGTCCTGCCCAACATGTTGCTCCATCGAAAGTGGCCATATGGAGATCAACCTAGTACCGGGTCTAGCAGCTATAGCACAGACCAACTGAGACGTCAAACTCTCACATGTTTATCATGTTTGCTGGTTAGATCCTTCGTCCTGTGAAGATACCGGAACTTGCCATCCTGGTTAGATCTTTGAATTTGAAGTCACGGCAGCTCAAGTCCTGCATTGGATTTGGCCCGCCATTTTTGGGTGGTTCAGCACCAAGATATCACCAAGTTCTATCAATTTTGCCGATGAATAGCCCACAGAATGTCCCAACTTTGCTGCTTAATCACCAGTAATTAGTCTTGTCACTTGGAAGATCCTGATATCAACATGCTCCGATCCCTAGGCCAACGATTATGATGGCGGAGCTGCTTGCAGATCGAATTCGGGGAGAAGCTCCGTTACCTCCTGAGGCGAAGGGCAGTTCACCGGTCATGGGGATGTTTCACCGGTCGGTGTGGTTGAACATGTTGAAAGTTGCGACACTTCATAGAGAGATAAACTATGACTGGCTCAAACATGAGCTGGGAATACCTATGAAAAATCCCAATCATGCCTTATATATGTATATATATATATCCATAACTAATATTCCATTGATATTCCGTTGATCACCGTAAATATTCCATGAAAACCTACTCGTCCTAAACATCCTACCTACTAATACATATTCATATCCCATGATTTTCGCCCTTTTGGATCCATTTTCCACGGGCAACCTGTCGTGGTTTTATGCTAGGAGGCGAGCTGGTACGAACCACCCAACTGGAAGACCTCTCAGCAGCTTGGAAGGCCGAGGTATCAGGGGGCCTTTGCCTCAAGAAAGAGGAATTTAACATCTGGTTTAACTAACAAACATTGGATTCAACATAAGTGGTTTAAGTGGTTTTCTATTTAAACAAGTTGATTTCATCAACACACTGTGGATTCAACACAAGGGGATTTAACCAACAAACTTTGGATTAACCATCATGGTTGAACTCTCAAAAAGTGTTCATTTTATGGAATATTAATTCCCATTAATGGACTATACAACCAACTACAACCAACTGCTCTTCAGTTTGACAGTTTGGGTCTGGAAATGGTATTATACCAATGACACAGCCATTTAATAAGAACAATGATGATGAACCAAGGGATTTAAGGGGGTTTTCCCAGATTTTCAGAGCCACTGAGGCGTTGAGGCGCCATTTTGCAGACGTGGATGAACTTGGCCGTTCGTGTACAGGGCTTAACAGTAACAGTAGCGCTGTTGTTACAGCTGTTCCAACAGAGGATCAACTGGATCCAACTCTAAAAATCCAACTCTTTTGCTGAAGGTCTAGGGATCTTCACAATTGGCAGATGACATCCTAAAGGGGATGGATCATCACGGCAGTGACCGAGAATGATATCAAAGGGAGCGAACAGTATGATGGCACGCACAATTGCTTGAGCTTCATGGATCTATCCGCCGGATGTTTTCTATGATGGGACCTTGTGGTATTTCTGTATCCGCCGTCCTTTGTATCCAGTTGTTCAGTTGATGAAATAAATAGATCAGACTCCATCAGCAGTTTCATCTTCGTGATTTCAAAATGCACCTCCAGATTTTTCAAGTGGACGCCCCAGCTTGGAAACCTTTCAGCTGGTGCAACTTCGAATTCAACACTGTTTTTAGCCTCCAAGGACACAGGAGCCGCGAATTCTTTGCCTTACAGGAGCCGCAAAATCATTTTCTCCAGTCGATTCCCCGAAAATCACAACGAATTTACAGAGTCGAAGCATGCCATGAACCGTCCAGTAGGACCGGAGTAGGCTACGGCCCAAGAATTCGAAACGCGGTGCTGGGAAGTTTGTGGGGAGACGACTGGTTACTGGACACATGTATTGTCCTTTCTGGGGGCATCTCAAGTAAATTACTATTTATATGACATATGCATATGATATATACATACATATGACACATATTGATACATAATTCTACCTATGCCTATACCTATACATAATATATATATATATATATATACATACATATATGCATATACATATACATAGACATCTACGAGTACACATACATATACATATGCATATATAGATATACATATAGATATACATATTATAGATATACATATAGATATACATATGCATATATAGATATACATATAGATATACATATTATAGATATACATATAGATATACATATAGATATACATATATAGATATATATATAGATACATATATATATATATGCACATGTATGTACAATATACATACATACAGAGAAACATATACACAACTACGTATACATAGACATATACATAGACATATACGTATACGGATACATATACGTATACGGATACATATACGTATACGGATACATATACGTATATATATATATATATACATCCAAATGTGTATATGTATACACACACATGTATACATTCTCATGTATACCCACATACACACTATATCTAAATAGATGCATATATACATCATATGCCATATGCACACATATAATATAAATCTATATAACTAGTCATACACACACACAGAGACATCAGACACACACACACAGAGACATATGTATATACATATATGTATATAGACATACATAATTTGGCTAGTTGACTGGTCCTTAGTACTGGTAACCATCTCCGTTTTCCTTTTGTCAACGTGAGCTGAGGCTCCACAAAAAACGAAATGCCCCTGGGAACGACAGCACTGGATTTAGTGCAAGGCATCACCGAGTGCCCTGCCCCGGGGTTGGGTGCTGAGTTTTACATCCAAGAGGATTTCATGGGCTCTGGATTACCTATCGAAAACCTGGTGTATCGGTTGAATTCAGTTTGGGGGAACTTCAAGGATTCTGAATTGCCTGGGAAGCGGGATTTTACTTATCGTACCAGTGATCATGAACGGTTATCAGCACCAATTACATATAATTTTATATGGTAATATATATATATATATATATTCAGTATATCCATTCTGCTTGGTGGCTCATCCCAGTTGGTAAGTGGCTTAGTGCACGTTCTGGATATGGCGGCTTGCCATACTTGGAATGGGTCATAGATCCCGTTGATGGCTAATCTTACTGGTGCTAAACGTAGGGAATGGATGGGTTGCTGGGGGTTGCTGGGATGATTATTACTAGTGATTATGGATCATTCCCGAAAATTCCCTGCGTTTAGCACCAGTAAGTAATTTCCAAAAAATCACCCAATTTTTGATGATGACCCGACCCTTACTGGAGCCAACTTGGAACCCGCCCCAGGTACAGCAGTCGCATCGCGCTGAAGATGCTCTTCACGCAGTTCGGTGAGGCATTTTTTTCGGTTCGCGCATTCTGCTGCAGTCAATTGGAAATCTTAGAAACCCCAAAATGGCGCCCGATTTTTTTCATACCTCTGGCACAAAAGTCGTTAGGTGGGGATGATGTGTTACTGGTCATGGTTTGTGGGTGTTTTACCACATTATATAATTATATAATCATGTTGCCAGGAATGCCGCTCAATGTTTTGGTGCAGAAAAGTCAGGAGCAGAGCTTTATTTTCCCCCAAGGCTTAAAACCAGATTCTGAGAGGTGGTTGGTGGTCTACTCAAGATGTGCCATGGTCTGGGATTACATAGTCACATTGGGGGATGGTCATCAATCCATTTTCCTATGGTCCTAGGTATCTTTATATCCAGGGACGGAGATGGCTTTAAAAAAGACATGGCTCTGGCATGCTCTGGCATGCTCTGGCATGCTCTGGCATGCTCTGGCATGCTCTGGCATGCTCTGGCAATGGAAAACCAGGTTCTTTGAGGGTCATGGAGGGTCCCAAAAATCTTGGGCTTTCTCCTGAAAACCTCACGCAAGGACATGGCTTTGTCTCATATGGGAGATGCTTTTTTTTCAAGTTGCATGGCTGAAGATGAGGGTTGGGTCAGAGGAATTGACCCAAACACCACCTGGTTGGTGGTTTGGAACATGAATTTTATGACATTTTATGACTTTCCCATCAAAAAATGGCTTCATGTCATCATCCCAACTGAGTCCATCAGTCCATCATTTTTCACCACGGGGTAGGCGAAAAACCACCAACCATCACTGCAGTCACTCCAGCTGCTCCCTGCTCCGCTCATCGCCTCACAGGTCACGGCATGTTGGATACCTCCACTGGAGCATCGGAGCAACGAGCGAGCGTGACCCGAACCCCTTTTCGCGACGGAACAAACTGGAATCCGCTCGTTAGTAAGGGGTAACTATCCCAAAGAATTACCGGAATTTTCAGGTCAGTGAATTGTGAAAAAAATTAGCCAGATATTTGGCTGATGGCATTTTGCCGAAAAAGATCCGTAGCAGGAATTATGTTCTCCCTTGTGCGGTCGCCGCTTCCACAGATGCCTCATTTCCAGAACACTGGGGGGAAGATAGAGTCAACCGATGCTCCATGAGATTGCAGATTTTGTTCATTTTCATGGTAGTAAAGCATCCCAGCATTTTAGATTTTAGGTACCCAACTGTGACCCGCTCATACCCTTTCCCGACACGTTTTCAGCTAGTTTTGGCCAGGTATGTCAAATTTGGCACCACCAAAGCAGCGCAGGCCGTGACTATCTTGCTGGTAATCAGAGAATCAAAGCTCATTTTGTGGATATCCCAAGATATTCCCGAAAACATATGCTGGTTGGTGGTTTGGAACATGTTTTGTTTTCCCATATATTAGGAACAATAAGCCCATTTGACTAATATTTTTCAGAGGGGTTGAAACCACCAACCAGTATGTCTTTGGATTGAGAAACGGTGTACAAATGGACAGAAATGGATTTTTTGCCGTGTTTGATTGAATTTGATTGTATATTTACTGGAGACTACGCATGGCTGTTGGAACAACATGGAACAAGCCATGCAACATCAGCTTGCAGCAGAATCATTTGTCCCAAGTTCGGCAGCTTGGAAGTGGCTCCAAAAAATTGGGGGCAGCAGTTTTCATCCACCATTTCATACTCCATTTTTATCGGTTTCAGGTAGAAAATATATGGTTCTTTTAGCCTCTAACAGAAGACTTTTGAAGTTCAGATTGAAAGCCCATCAAAACACTAACTTTTCATGAAAAACACATCAAGAACATGGGTGTCCTAGAGTCCTAGAGATTTTCTATAAATCTATTATGATTTGCAACGAGCTCACGTCGCGACGTCACGAAAAAATGATGGGAATTGGATTGGGGTGTCAACATCTCCAAATGGCCGATCAAAAAACTGGTTAGTGAAGTATTGTTTTTTGTTCAGCAATATATATTTCATCAATACTATCAATACCCTATAGTATCCATGAACATTTCATAATTTCATAATTTCCAATATCAACAAGTTGGATATTCATGGATCTAAACATGATTAAAAATGGATGCGGATGCCATTTCCTACAGAAATCCATATCAATCCCAGATCTCGAGAGGCGGCGTTTGAGGCTTCTCAAGCCGGGCAACTGTTCTTGGCACCTCGGCAGATACCCGGCCTGGTAAACGTTAACAAAAAACTATGGAAAAACATCAGTTTCAATGGGAAAATCCACTATTTCTATGGTGATTTTCAATAGCAAACTGTTAGTCATTACCAGAGGGTACTTCGTGTGGATGATCAAGACACTGTCATACTTGTCTTTACATATTATATTAATTATATAATACTCGCTGGTGGTTTGGAACATTTGGATGATTTTTCCCATCATATTGGGTTCATGTCATCATCCCGACTGACTTTCAGTCCATCATTTTTCAGAGGGGTAGAAACCACAACCACCAACCAGTATATATATATATATATATTATATATATATATATTAAGTGGATGATAATCCCATTCCATTCCGTTAAATCCCATTAAAATCCCATTAAAATAGCCATTTCCCATTCGTTGCTCAGGACGGTGTGGCCCTGAGAGCTGAGTGGCGCATGGCACCGGCGAGGTCGGCTGTGTCGACGCACCATGGATTTCATGGGATGTTTGATTGGATCTTAATGGTGATTCAATGGTGATTGTTGGGAAAATGCCAGGGACAAAAAAATAGATGGTAGAAAGCTCAGTAAAACTGATTTTCCCGGCAACACCAATTCTGCGAGGTTTTCTGTCCAAGTTTTTCATCAGATCAGAAATGATGATAGATCACGATTCAAGCTGGTAAATTATTGTCGAAAACATAGATAGATAGATTGATGATGATGATGATGATGATGTATGAAAACCCCACCAATTTTCAATGTAACTATTTGCACTACTCAATAATCACATCATATCCCTATGATTGTGGTGAGATAGCTTCCGAAAGACCTTGTTGATTTCCTATTTTTCCCGATTTCCTATTTTTCCCGGTGAACAGTTGTCAAACCAATCCACCCTGTAGCAATGACAGCCATCACTGTCACTATTTTAGTACTGGAACCTCAATAAACTTCATTTATCACCATGGGTTCCTTGTTTATAACTTACGTATCGACAAAGGTGATACGTACCTATTTTCCACACACATTTGTATAACTTATTCCCATTTTCCTTTGGGTTTGCAAAAAGATGGTGTAGCCAAGGAAAAATCCAATGGCCTGTCATCTTTTTTTCCCCAAAAAACAACTTGCCATTTCGTCGCATCCCCAGTCTCTGTGACACGCCACTATCACATTATTATTGGCTATATCTATATCTATCTATCTGTTTGTCCGTCTGTCCGTCCATCCATCCATCTATCTGCATCTGTATCTATCAATCCATTCATCAATCGATCCAACTATGTATCTAGCTTCTAGCTATCTATCTATTTAGCTATGTATTTAGCAATAATACCTAGCTATGTATCAGCTAGCTATCTAGCTATCTATCTATGTGCATCCCATCATCCCACTATGTCACACATCGAATCTCCCCAACGTTGTGACTTCGCAGGACGCAGGATAGTCGTGACTTTGAAGCTCGAGGGAGTAACCTGATGACGCCTGGGGCCCCGGCATTTTTCGGCATTTCCATGGATCCCATGGACCCATAGCTGGATGGTAATGGACAATCCCAATCGAAACTGCCATGGATTTTAGATATTTTAGGGGTAGCCCTATTTTAGGAACCACCATTTTTGGGTGTCGAATCGAAAAAAAAGCGAATCGAACAACCGCGAATTACCATAAAATGATCAAAGGGCGAATCGTCACCATCATTGGGGGTCACCTCAAGGGTGGAATCCCCATGAACTGGAAGATATGTGTTTTTTTTGGCCAAGGATCGCCTATAAATACAATGAAATACATTAGGGGGCAATTTATGGATGAACATTGATGGATTTACTCATCAATTTATAATATACAGTAGGTAATCCTATAGATAAAAGATATATGATTTATATAATCATATATAAATATAACTTTTTTTTGGGGATGAACATTGATGAAAATCCATAAATCCCAGCTATTTTGATGTGAACAGAAGGGGTACCAAGTTTTGACCCATCCCCATATGAGGATGCATTATTTCATAGGATAATATGTTCAAAACCCCTGTTATTCCCTGTTGGTTGATTTGCATATCGGATTATACTGCCTCGTAAAGAGGGCCTCGTATATGTATATTATATATATATATGTATACATGATTAATGATTATCATAATTCATTGTGGGACTTCCTACTAACCAACCAGTACAATGGAATGATACAGTTTTTGAACACAACTCAATGCAAAATCGAATTTGTTCCACGCATGTTCACTGAGCAAAAATATGGGGCGTACCCTATGAATCCTGGCGATGTTTGCTGCAGGATTCTTTCAAGGATCACGAAGTTGTCGAACATCCAATAGTATGAATGTTTGATAGTTCAATGGTCTGGTTGATGGTTCAAGATTTTTTGGACATTTCTGATCCATTTTGGCTTCAGACAGTCTACCTTAGCTTGGTCGACCTGGGACATTTCTGGCGCTTCAGTCGCCTTGAGCCAAGGTCTCGAGACTTGATGCGGGCTCAGATGAGGGATGGAGGAGTCAGCTTCTCAGTTCTGGCGGACGGAGGTTTTCGAAGTCATAGGGGGTACTCCAGTCATCATCCAGTCGAGGACCATGACTTAGAGACTTGAAAGAACCATGGTGACGAGTGGGGATCCCCCATGACTTAAGAGCCCCCATAGTGCCAAAATGACCAGCAATGGGGATGAGCAGCAAAAAAAACATGTGGATTGAACGCAGATTACGCAGATTCCTTAAATTTGGATGTGATTTACAAGTCGGCAAGTCTTCAAAGGCCGATTGGCTGGATTGGTCGGGGACGATCCATTGATTCGGGATGGATCTGGATCTTTTTCATCCTGGGATGGATGAGCATCTATAAATTATCATAAATTCCTATGGGAAATCCCAACTTCACCATGGAGAAGAATGGTGATGTAGGGCACCGGAAAGCATTCCGAGGGAGACGACAGGAAGGGCGGTGGAAAGGGCCGACGCGATTTGGACGGCGGCGGGTCTCGCGCGCTGATGATGGATCGTGTTACTGGGACGCGATTCAGTGGACTGGAGGTTACCTGAGGATGCAGTTCCAGTTGAGGTGGCTATATAAGTATAAGATACTACCAGTTATGGGGGATTTTCTGATATCCCAGCATGGGGGTTAGATTTTTCATGGTTATACCATGTTATACCCATCCACTGCAACTGCACCGCGAAGTATGGTTGTCAAAATGGTTATTTTTCAGCCTGGAATCCAAAAAAAAACATGGGGAAAATAAGGGATTTGCCTCCAATCTAGATGGATACCTATCAACAGATGTGGATATAAGGGGATATCATGGGGTATATAACGAGTATGACCAGACATGAGGAACTTGCCCTCAGTTTATTTATGCCCATGATATGAGACAAATCTGATTTGCTCAACCGTGGGGTGGAAGGGAATCCACCATTTCTGGGCAAAGCCAATGGCATCCTGGAACTTTCAGATGGGTGTGGGATTGAGACATTTTAAGAACTGGTCGCCAAACCTGGCGATTGAAAATCCACTACAAATGGTGTTTTAGTGGGAACAAAGTCAATGAAGGATATTCCTGCAAAGCATGTTTGATTACCGGAGGGTAGGTTGTGTGTTGGGGTATCCTTGCTCTCACAATGCCAGTGGATAGTGAAGCTTACACGTGGGGGCCAACACTTATTTTTGTTGATCTCGGTGCTGACTCGATCTCAATGGTCTGGGCAATGAGTGGGCAAGGATAGGATGACTGTTATCGCCCCCATCCAATATACTGACATCCAAAATCCAAACATTTCTTGTTGGCAAAGGGCGCGAGTTCATGCGAAGGTTGGACGCTCCCGGAGAAACGATGACCGAGAGCGTGACAGGCGCGGATCCCTTGATATCCCTTGCATGACAATGAACAGCTAATATGGATCCATGTTTGGTGACATCCTATATCTTTAGGAAATACTTAAAGTCATTAAATGATTTAGAACGAATAGAACATACATGGTGATCGATCTAAAGGTCCTTGTAAGGAGTTTTAATTGCGAAAGCCGTGCATGTTATGTTGGAAACCCTCGCGAAAGTTTTTTTTCGAGTTCGCGAAAGTAAAATTTTATTTCGCG
>Ga0126342_10019892_pt1 | contig 11353 bp, 8 predicted proteins | sample Cyp1metagenome_FD_92528 | JGI IMG/M metagenome (GOLD analysis project Ga0126342, IMG submission 92528) | Coral microbial communities from Lord Howe Island, Old Settlement Bay, Australia - Cyphastrea 1 metagenome | ecosystem: Host-associated > Invertebrates > Cnidaria > Coral ...
AAAGAATGACAGAACGTGCACCTGTTTCTCAGAAAACAAAGTTTCGGGGCTGATAAGTAGGGCGGGGCCGTTTTCACTCTTGAACAAGGTGTCACAACTATTTCCTCCTGCTGTCCTGTTTACTCATCCTCTTCACTCCACTTCCACCCGATTCTACCCTTTGTGAAATCCAAAGAATGACAGAATGCGCAGCTGTTTCTCAGAAAAGAAAGTTTTGTGGCTCAAAAGTAGGGACCGTTTTCACTCTTGACTCTTGAACAAGGTGTTAAATCTGTTAAAAATTTACTCCTGTTGTCATGTTTGCTCCTCTTCACTCCACTTCTAACTACCCTTTGTGAAATCCAAAGAGTGCCAGAATGCGCAGCTGTTTCTCAGAAAACAAAGTTTCGGGCCTGGAAAGTAGGGACCGCTTTCGCTCTTGAACAAGGTGTCAATAACTATTTCCTCCTGTTGTCATGTTTGCTCCTCTTCCCTCCACTTCTACCCTTCTTGAAATCCAAAGAATGACAGAATGCCCGGCTGTTTCTCAGAACATTCATTCCGTTCGTTCGTTCATTCAATCACTTATTTCTTTCAAAAGGTCAAGAAGAAAATATAAATATGTCAAGTAAGGGCCTTAGGGCCAGAGCTGAGGAATGCCTTAGGGCCTTAGGGCCTATGGACCTTTGGCTTTGTGGACCAACCAAAAAAGTGAAAGTCGATTTCAATAAAATTTTCTTCCTTTTGTTCTGTTATATACTAGTTACTAGTTACGTTATTTTAAGTTTAGTTTAGTTACGTTACAGTTTAGTTTAGCAGCTTAGCTTAGCTGCAGCTTTTAACAATCAAAAACATCAAGCAAAATCAAAGTTACTGATAAGGCAAGGATTTTTGTCAATCTAAATCTAAATGTGCTAGCAGCATTTTTTGCATTTTAGAATTTTGGAATATATTGTATGAACATTTTCATTAAATTGTAATGAAATTGTAATTGTAATGAAATTGCAATAGAAATAGTATTATATCATTGATATTTATATTTAGAAACTAGAATTCTGAATTCAATTAAAATGAAAATTAAAATTAAACAATTCTATAACTTTATTGTTGTTATTATCTAATAACTTAATAACTATTTAATAATAATAGTTATTATGTTTGTTAATTATTTTAATTATATTAATATATTATAGTGATTATGATTATTAAAATTTTAAAACTTAATAATTTATTAAGTAATAAAAAGGAAACTTAAACTTAAAATTTAAATTTAATTAAAATTTTGAAATTTAAATTTAGATTCAGATTCAGATTTAAATTTTAATAAAATGAAATTCTAAATTCTGAAATTTCCAGAAATTTAAAAAAACAGAAAAATGAATATTATCATTTTTTTTTACAAAAAAGATAGGACCAGCCATAACAAATTTCATAAGCAAAAAGTGAGAGGCTCCAAGACCATAAAAAAAACATATCGAAATCATAAGTGTTTTCAGGAGAGGCAAAAAAAACGTAAAATCAACCATAATGAAATCATAACAAAAACGTAACAAAAACATATCGAAATCATAAAAAAAAAAAAAATTATAAAATAATTTCTCTGGCCACTTTGCAACTCTCAAGCCTAGTGGCTGGCATCCCATTGCCGAACATGACATGGTGCCCACCTAGAATCACAAGAATCAAATATGTCTGACAGGGTAAAAAGATAGCAACTTTCGATAAAACAAGGAAAACAACCATTCCCGCCCATACAAAATTGTGGCGTCAAAATACAATTGAGTTAACTAAGTTAACCATGAACCATCACCTGAAAGCTCGCTTGGAACACCAGTTTCTCCTGTGAAGTGGCCGGTCTCAAGGGCGATAAGGGCTCGGTCCTCGTCCCAATGCTGGTGATTTTCACAAAATTCGATGATTGATTACCCTCTGGTGAACTAACATAGCAATGGAAAATCACCATGCTATTAATGGGAAAATCCACTATTTCTATGGCCATTTTCCATTGCTATGTTAGTTCACCAGAGGGTAGCTGGGCGATTAGATGCTTGATATATTACCCTCTGGTAAATGAACAAAAAAGACCCTGCCATTTTTCGGGCTTGGAAGATTCGTTTCCAGTAAGAATTGGTGATAAAATCAGGGTCTATGTTCATTTACCAGAGGCTAATCACTAGAAAAACAATTGGATTTCAATATCTATTGTTAAATCATTAGCTCTTAGGTGATGGTTAGAATATCTAAAAATTGGTACATTGATGGGCCATTTCTTGCTTCATGGGTAAACTAACCCCATGATGGTTGAGCCACTTCCATACTTTTTTCGGAGGCTGTATTAGGTCGTAGCAATCCAAATCACGTCGACACATGCCAAGTTCAGCCTACACGTCGTATGATTTCAGGATACCCTCTGGTAACTAAGCGTTCGCGGACCCTTCGCGAACTGGGTTTTATCACCATCTTTTAGTTCGGTAAATCAGTACATGGAAACTATTTCGAAAAAGGGGCCAGTTTCAAGTCAGCCACTGGTCACTGGTCAAAAAAACCATATCGGAATCCAGTTCAGCTGGTGAAATCGTCAGTCTTTGATATCACAAACAGGTCACATGGCCATCAGGCCGCATAGCATATAGCAGGCCTAATATCAGGCCATCCCAACCTTGGGATTGAAGGGCCAAAATGTATCAATTGTTGCTGGTGAATATATGTGAATATCCCATAATTTATCGGCTAAATGAATGGCAGAAACCCATATTTGTTCTTGGTAAAAACCACAACATATTCTTTACGCTCGAATTGGGAAGAAAAATCCTACATCGATGCAAATTTGGGTAACCAGCTACATGACTTGCTGGAACATCCTGCAGCAATAGTTCGATGATTTTCCCACCAATAACCTCCATTTTCTAGGGGTGATTTCCAGGTAGCCATGTTTGATTGGAGGGCATCATGTACTGATGATATCTATTGACTGTATATCTCATTGTATCCCCATGAGATCTCGATAAAAAAATAGCCTCCACTATATTCCAGTATATAAGTTCCTCGTGTTGATGGTTGATTGTGTCCCTGTTGTTTAATGGTGAACCCCCCCATTTCAGTCCAACCCAAAGATCATAGTCGTATCAAGCTGGCGACATCTTCCATTGATATCCAATGAAATATCCCTTCGTATCCCAAATATCATTTGAGCTATCTCATTATCTCCCACTATAGCACCCGTAGAGTATTGTGCCTTTCCGTAGAGTTACCAACTACAAACTTCCATTTGAGCAGTGTTCAACATGAACTACGTCATCCCTTTGACTTGTTCATAGGAAATCCCATATTGGATTATGATAATCCCAATATAAGACCCCTTTTTCATCAAATCCACCAGGGTCAACCAGGGTCAACCAGGGTCAACCAGGGTCAACCAGGGTCAGCTGACAACTATTCCTTTGATTTCCTTTGGGGTCCGGGAAACAAAAATCCAGCCCTAAGCGTTTCCACCATGGAGAAACCCGTCACCATGGTGACAATCCACCCACGAGATCCACGCTGCTTCAACTCGCTGGCGTCTTCCTCACCTTCAACGCTGGCCTAGAGACGTGCTGTGGGACCGAGAAACCATAAGAAACCATGACTATGGGTAGCAAACCCTATGTAAAGATAGAAAAGGTTCAGTTTACCATGATAATTAGATAGATAATTAGTAGGAATTTACCCACTTGTTTTGGCTTGGTGGTTGCTATAACAGTTGGGATTCTAACCCTCATAAGTTGGGATATCATCCTTATAATTGTCGTATATTGTGGTTATCTGACCAGGTGTCAAAAACCTGGTGTCCGGTGAAACGGTGAAACCCGAAACGGCTGCGCTCTCGCTGGATGTTGAGATATCCCATAGCTGGTGAGGAAGGAAGGTTGGTGTCAGACGAATGAACCATATCAAAAATGAATATGGAATAGTTCGCTTAGTATACCCTCCGGTAATGTTGAACAATCATCCATCCACAGTGCCCACTCTTGTGGTGCGCCGACAGGCTTGCGCCTGGTGTGAAAAAACTCCTAATTAGCAATTGTAAAATATTAAAAATGCTGAACTAGGTGAACTCATCTAATACTTTTCGATGGTAGCCTCCCAATTAAACAGCCGGGCTAGGGGTTTAATCCAGGGTTGACATTACCATCGACATCGCCTGCTACACCTTTGCGGCGCGCCTGTGTGGCATCCAGCTGGGTGGGAAGGACTTCAGGCCTTGCGAAGCCGGATTTGGATGGTTTTTCTTGGTTGGGATTGGTTTTTGTTGGGAAAATCTTCACCGGAAACATCCGGAAACCATGGTCTTTACCTTTCAATATAGGGCTTTCCTGTACAAAAAGAAACCTTAAACGATAATCCAATGATTTCTGGAAGAGAAGATTTGGACACAATGTTGGATGAACATGGATGAAAGGACCGGGAAGATCTGGGTAGGTAGATGCGTGGGAAAAATGGGATTGGAACAAACCGATTGCTGTTCATCTTCTCAATTTTTGCCTGACCCACAGTGGCACTAAAAGCCCTTTTTTGGGCGCACCTGTAATCCTAGATAGTTCATATTTTTCCGCGGTTGACCTGATCTCAAACCAAGCAGCATCCCTCCTTCCATTGCTGGCAAGATTGCCACCTTCAACTGACTATTCATTGTTTCAATCCAAAATATAATGAAACCCTACATTTCACTGGAACAAATTCCGTTCTCCTCCAGTTGAAACAACCCATGAAGCAAAGAAAAACTCCTTCAGGAATCAAAACCGGGTCCGCGGGCAAAGCGAATCCCCTGGTCATCACCCAATTCTTTTTGGGGGTACCGTAACTTTGACACTCTGCGATTGCTGCACTGTTCGTGCTTGGTCTTTGCAAGCATGCACCGGAGAATTATCTATCTGGTTGGTGGTTTCAACCCCTCTGAATATTAGTTGGGATGATGATTCCCAAAATATGGAAAAATAAAGTTCATGTTCCAAACCACCAACCAGCTATGGTAATCAGGTACAGTAACCATAAACCATCGCCAAGAAAATGCCACCCAGCCGACCGGAGTCCGACCAGCTCGGCATCCCGGCGAGGCATCGTTCTCCTCGTCCAGCTCCGTGGAGGGACAGTCGCTTTCATGCTCGGCATCCTCGCTGGCGATCTGATCTTTCGCGATGGGATGTCAACCAGCAATGACCCATGTCCAAAAACACGGATGAAATATGATGAATTCCTCAGAATTGGGAATTTGATGGAATTTGGCAGCTGATGAAAATGGAGATGTTCAGTTTCTTCAAGATCTTCCCAGCACTAGATCACAAGCATTTGAGTAAGGATGATGTCAAGGTATGTCAGGGTGCTAAACCAGCTGAGAGGCAAACCAGGCAAACATCCGGTTAAACAATCTGAAATATACCGAAGAATTCTCAAACACAAAAACCTAGGATCTTGTGGTTTCGCCCAAACCTAAAAATTGTTTCGAAAAATGTTGGATCATCATAACATTTCTGGGGAGGATATACCGAACCATTAAAATGACACCAGGCAACTCAGGGAAATACCCAGTTCAACATGCACATGGTAGAAACACAAACATTGTTGAATATCCCATGAAAATTCATGAAATCACTTGAAAACACTTTTAAATCATATGGCAGTGTGTCAAAACCTTGTACCCCTGGTGAACATCAAAATAGCTGGTAAATGGATGTTCATCCCCCTACAAATGGTATTAATAGGTATTGATCCATACCCATATTAAATCATATGACATAAATCATGATTTCCCATGATATTCCCATTAAAAATCCCATTAAAAATCCCCATTAAACATTCGCCTCCTCGTGCTCGGAGCGTGCGTAGCCTCAACCGTCCAGGCTATAAAATGGCGAACTGGAAACCATGGCCCATGAAACAGGTAATTATGTCTGTATATATATATAATATATGTTGACGGGTAATTTCAAATCTGTAATAGGTAAATTATGTGTAGCAAAATGGGTAATCATCATGTTTAAGATTGTTTAAGGATTTACCTATCAAAATCGGTGTTTTTGAAAAAAATGATTACCACATTTGCAAATTACTGAAGTTATTGCTGTAAATGTTGGTTTCAGGCGGGTAGACATATCCTTGTATACCTAAGTATTTCCCAAATGTTTGTGGCTGAGAGCATCCTGAAAAAGATCCAAAAGTAGCATGTCCCACTAAAATGCGTAAATTTGGCAATTCTGAATCTGTTTTGAGGGCTACTAAATCCATGCACGTCCTTAGAAACCCGCAATACAATATGCAAATTTGTCATTCGGAGTCAGGTTGGGGTGGGGTGGGGTGGGGGTAATAGCGTTCATGTCAACTTGAACACGCATGGATTGTATGTTGTGCACATGGGGGTGGGGTTGGAGTGGGGTGGGGCAACAACGTTCATGTCAACTTGAACACTTGCACACATACGTAATGCTACGCTCTGGGATCTTCCCTTGCACTTGCACGCATACGACATGCTACGCATGTCACGTTTTTTCTTGTTACACATACATAGATATATTTATGTTTCCTTTGGAAGTGCAACTTTCTAACCGATGTCCCGGACGTCCACATCCCAAACATTTGCGAACCATGGGGTACTGGAAACGACCAATGGAACGAAAAATTGACTACTCAACAAAACCATTCTTAAACTCCATGCAAGTGTTTCATTCTCATGTTCCAAATGATGTACCACATCTGACGCATTCATGAATTCATGAATATAAAAGTTAGTTTCAAACATCCTGATTTATTCCTCTGGAAAGACCAAAACCATTGTTTCCCTTCAAACATATGTTAAGATGAATAACAAAGAACCTAAAACTGACTGTATTTGCCTGTTCCAAACACATTCCAAAACAAATGAACCAAAATCAATGAAACACACACGTCCTTTCCTGAAAGGGTTTCTGTGGACATGCACCCTAAAAATGCTTCTATATAATTATGTATGTATATATATATATTATACATAGACTACATATACATAGATACTATAAATATATCCATGATGTGATTAACCACATTTGCATCTACATATGACATATAGATGTATATATATATATAATTATATGATATATATATATGCATATGTGCTGTATCATATATCACATACAATACATACCATTAATTGCATTAACCTCCAGATTTTTCCCATGTCCCCCACATCGGCGTCCTCCATCCAACAGTGCGGCTGTAGCCGTGTCGTTGCAGGGCAGCCTTGGTCGTGTGGATTTTTCTTCACGATTTTCCTGGGGAAACCATGGCTTTTCCTACGGTAGACAATGTAAACATATAGAAAGATGTGGGAAGACCTACTAATGTTTGGATGTCAAAAACTTCATGAACAATTTGAATACTCTCGTTTGGATCGTACAGTAATCGTACAATTCTGATGCGGGACGGCTTCTTCGAAATTGATATATGGTTTTAAGTGGGTTGTCGGTCGTGTCCAATGTTGGATTTAAGCAAAAAAAAATGAGGTTCAGAAATAGCTTCGAAACGTCTGGAAATGCCATGGGAAATATTCAAGACTTGGAATGAATGGCGGCATTGAGGCATACTTATTTCAGAGTTGTCTGCTGCTGTTTGTCGATATTTCTAGCACCTGCCTTCTTGGTAAGGGTTTTGCACCCTTGCGTTGCACTTGCACTGTGGAAGGTTCTTAGGGGCTGTGGATGGGCTATGGCTGCTGCGTGCTCAAGGGGAGGGCGCATCTCACTGACAGTATGTTTTGTTGGTAATTGCTCTTTGGTGCTGTGGCCAAACTGTGGGAAACATCTCACAAACAGTTTGGTTTTGCACTGTTTTGCAACAGCTCGAATGAAGGTGAAAAGCATCTTACAGGCACTTTGTTCTTGCACCTGCTTGTGGAAACTACAGCGTGAGAAACATCTCAGGATTACTCAATGTGTCGTTCACATCCGCGCATCACAGCCACATTCTATGTGGAATGTCTATTCACAACATTCATCTTGAAACCGCTCTCTGCTTTGCCTAGGCCTAGCCCTAGAATTGGATTTTTCGGTTATCGTGTGGGCTATCATTCGGGGCCACGGCCAAGAAACAGAAAGTGCACTTTCTAACGTGTTAAAGAGAAACCTTTCCTTGCTGTGTATGGCTCCGCATGACTACAGCCTAGCCAGGAACGATTTCCACAATGGACAGCATTGGATGGAGAGATTTGGACTATCGGTCTATCGTTCGCGGCGCAGGGCCAATCAAAGTTGAAAAAACAAGCACTTCAACAGCCGCAGTTAGGTGCAGGACGGCTTCTTGAGATGAAAACTAAAAAAGTGGTGGGGACAGCAATGTCTCAAAACCCTGCAAAAACGCAAATCCGGGTTTTTGACGGAACTGTTTCTGTAGGAAAATGATCTACCGGTGGAAAACTGAAACGTCTGTTAATTTACATGAGGGTAGCTTCCTGTAATCAGCTACATGGCTTGCTGGAAAATCGCCCAGTTCTAGTTATAGATGATTTTCTCATCTAAATGACTATAGTTATGATGGATTTTCCAGCAAGCCATGTAGCTGATTCCCGTTTCGGGTGTGTGGTTAATAACCCCCAAAAAGATAGAACTGTAAATTCGCAAAATAGTGATCCAATGGCTATGGTTGTGCACCAGCTAAATTCTGCAAGGATATGTGAGGAACACTTCGCATCGTCATCGTGATTTTTAGCTTTCCCGCATTAAACATCATTAAACCTATTCTCGAGCTGTACTGGCCAAGGCTGCTGCAATCTCTGGGATACAGCCACCTGCCGAGCCAAGCCAGTGGTGTCCCTTCCAAACATCAACCAGTGGAGCTCTGAAATGCCACAGCCATCGAAATCACCATCTAAAGCCTCCCACAATAGCACCCTGTTCAAATCTGCGTGGGAAACTTAGGTATGGATAGGTATGGTTTAATTCCTCCTTTGGATATCATGATCTTTACAGAAGATCGATCCAACAAAAAAAACCATAGGATGAGCTCCACTCAGTCACCAGTCCCACCAGTCCTCGACTCAAGGCCTCCAACTTCCCGCAGGCTTCTGCGAACTTTGGGGACACCTGGGTCATCCCAACTGATCTTCCACTGGATCTACAACAGCCCAATGAGTCACATCGAGTCTCTCCGGAATGCTGATGGCTTCAAGCATGGATAAACTACCAGGAACTACCTCTTCTGGTCAAATATCCCAGAGAAACATGGTTAGATGATCTTAGATGGAAAACATCAATGCACCTGAAACCCGATCCCTCTCCGTCAGAGCCTTATCTTTGGGCGTCACCTCCACGGCGAGTCATACCGCAGTTTCTTGGACCCAAAATCACTGGAACGCCGGGACAGCCCTGCTCTGGACTTTTCAAGTAGGCTGCGAGCAGTCCTCAACATATGGGGAGCATGAACAGGTCCGTCATACAGTCAATATCGGTCAATATCGGTCAATGCATGTCAATGCTATCCCCAGTTTTCGCGTGGCACTTATGGCCATTATGGGTATGAAATGGTATATCATATGGGAAATAAGCTACCATAATCTACCATATGATCATATGGCTAATTCCCTTATGGTCTTATTGAACGATAGCCATATCGGTATTTTTTCACAAACGATATGGAAAGGCCAGCCATGGGTTTTTCCCACCTCGTCCGGGTTCCTTTGACTCCATGCAGCCTGTGTCACTGAGCTGGCCATTGTGAAAAAATGAGTTGGAATGGAATTGCGCAGGGAATCCACAAATACAATTGAATCTATAGATCTTTATAGATCATTATAGATCCATTAGATCTTTCTAGATCATTATAGATCCATAGATTCTGAGAATTGGGGATTCTATGGATCAGATTCTTTCAAAATTCTATGGCCAACCTCGCCTCACCCTCTCGGTCAAGCCATAAAAGAGAGAAATGCAGTGAAATTTCATGAAATCAATTCAGCAAATGTACCATGATGTACCATGTTCCTACTCAAAACAAGCCAACTTAGGTGGCTTTAGGGTCCCCATGGGTCCCCATTTTCAGGGGCCACTGAGTGCCAAACGGGCGTCGGAGACGAAAGTTCCTCTTTGGCAATCAGGTTTCGTCCTCGCCGGGTCGCTGCAGCGAAAATCATATGGAGGTACCAACATAGAAAAAAACAATAGATGTACTACAACATTTCTTTGAAATGTTGAAAAAAATATATGAGCCATGTTAGGTACATCTTGTTCCATCCCCAAAGAACTAGTGAAATGTCAAAAATTGAGATCAACATCGGCCCATGGCCGGATCCATGATCCCCATGATCTCCATCAGCTTCACAGCTTGACCCCCGACCTGCGCGTAACGCTGCATGAAGTTGCTTCATCATGCACTCCTCCACCATGTCGGGGGTGCCTGCAGAGATTTTTGTCGGAAAGGCGGAAGAAATCTTCACCAGGTTGTAGAGAGATATCCCCAACAATTGCCGTTCAAAGATCTACAACGTTGCTAAGTGAACTATATTTTTTGCAGTTCTTTTGAACTATATCTTTTGCTAAGTAATATCTTTGAACAATTGAAAGATATAGTTCAAAGATCTTCTTTGATTGTTGATCATACAACGTGCTGAAATATGAATTCATGTGCCGTTCTGTTCTACTGGTGAACCTTTGGGCTAAGTGTTGATACAAACACAAACTATGAACTTAGTATCAAGAAACAAGCGCAGCATATGTTTTCCCATATTGGCAGTATTTGGCAATTATGTTGTTATAGTGAATATTCCCAATACAGTGAAGCGCAACACCAGGAAAAACTTCTTATCCATTCGCTGTAAAGGCCAAAAAAAAAAGATCCCAGTTCTCCAAATCATAAAATGGCAGGTTCTCTCCAGAAATGGCAGAGTTGCAGTACCCCTTCTGCATACTTTTTTTTTGCGCCAGTCACTAGGTATATGAAAAATAACTCATGGGATTCCTGGCAAATAGAAAATAGCACAGGCTATAACTTGCCCATTTAAACTTAAATATAACTGATGATAACTCTATGGGATTATACATAAGCCATGACAAAAATGGTTTTTCTTAGTACTTATTATAACTGCTTTAACTGGGGCCATAACTGCAAATAACTTGGCCTCATGCGCCCATAAATTCACCAACCAACCTCGGGAGTTTCACGTCAAAATCGCAATGGACGTTCATCCCGTTTCATCCCCTTAAAAATGGTGAAAAAATAGGTTATTCCCCCTAAAAATGGTAGGAAAACATATGTTATTTCCCCTAAAAATGGTAGGAAAACATAGGTTATTTCCCCTAAAAATGGTAGGAAAACATAGGTTATTTCCCCTAAAAATGGTAGGAAAACATAGGTTATTTCCCCTAAAAATGGTAGG
>Ga0126342_10019893_pt1 | contig 11352 bp, 11 predicted proteins | sample Cyp1metagenome_FD_92528 | JGI IMG/M metagenome (GOLD analysis project Ga0126342, IMG submission 92528) | Coral microbial communities from Lord Howe Island, Old Settlement Bay, Australia - Cyphastrea 1 metagenome | ecosystem: Host-associated > Invertebrates > Cnidaria > Coral ...
GCAACCATTCCAGCAAACACAACTCCAACCACCTTTCGGTCAATCAGTGGCTTCGCTCTGCCATCCCTGATTCACAACAACCAACTTCTCCTATAGGTTTCCTATTTTTGAAACTTCCGCCACTGCCTTGTGCGGTACTACTGGTATATGTATATATATATATATATTGCTTTGTTTCTTGCAGATGTGCTGCGCGGTACATCAGTGTGATATGTGAAAGGATACCAGAGAGTCATGCTGACTGTTTTTGAAACTGATTGGATCCGCTGCCTCTTCCTGTTTTTTGCCTGGATCAGTTTTTACCAGTGTATTCTGCTAAGAATTTCACAGTCATTCAGGTGGTGATTTGAGACATTTTTTTGGCCAAAGCCGGCTGGCCAGTACTCAGAACCCTTTTCGTTAACCTTCAGGGAGGGGTTCGTGGTGAGCACTGACATCACAAGACTGGACTCAGAGCAGGGTGTCACCCATGCCCTCAGTGGTATTGTCTTTGCAGAAAATGCCCCGCAGCCAGTGAACATGCATTTTGTGGAAGATTCATACTCAAAAATGGTTTCAAGCTAGCTCATGAGCACGGAATTTGATGAACCAGTAAGATTCAAATTGCTTTCAAAGGTCAATTCCAATCACCAGAAGGTGACATGTCCGTTTTCCCAGAGCAATGGCAGCCCGTGTTTCAAATCTTTGACCAGCAGAACAAAGAGAAGATCCACGGAGCCCTCAGCTGTTTCGATGGCAAGCCTCGGCCGGAAGGCCGTCTCAGCGATGCCCTCTCCGCGGCTGGAATTCCATGTTTTTCATTGGATGTGCGGAACCATCCAAAGCAGGACCTGACACAGAGCTATGGCGTCCAGATGTTCTTGGACGGGTTGAGTCGACTGCAGCCGCGTTCCCTTCTGTGGTTTGCGCCACCATGTAGCACCTACGAATGGATCAATAGAGGGACTTCCGGTAGAACGAGAGAACTGCCAGAAGGCCGTTCTTCGGCTCGTATGTTTGATGCTGAGGAGACGCGGCAGTTTACTGCACGTGGCTTACGCGCTGGTTCGAGTCGAGGCCATTGTGCTGTGGAAATTCGATCTCTTTTTTGATACTCATTTGATATCACGCGTTCTGTTTAATGACTACACGTGAGATATAAAAAGCAATTGTCCCATGTAAAAACATGCTGTGGCCATGCCAGGTTGCTGGTTGGTCGTTGAGCAGCCTGTCAACAGCATGTTTTTTGACCAGGAGGGGATGGCAGAGCTTTTGGTCGAATTGGGCATGCAGCGCATCACCGTTCACCTCGGACGATATGGCAGTGATTCGGCCAAGCCTTGTTGGATCTATAGCAATGCACCATGGCTTCTTGATCTCTATTTGGATTCTCAAAGCCGGCCATCGGACACTGGCAGCAGATGCACTTTGACCAATGTGCATGCAGATGTCTCTGTGTCTGGGAATTCACTGATGGCTTCAAGTGAAGAATACCCTTGGGATTTTTGCGTTTCTCGCCAATATCGCTTGGTTTCGCTTGGTTCTAGTTCTTTTTCATTGTTGCCCGAATGTTCCGTTCTAATCCTTTCGTCGTTTCTGGGGGCTTGTGGGCACGCAGCAGGTTGTTGTGGCTGACTTGCACCGCCGAGCGAATCTTGTCTGGATCAGAGCTAGTTTAAGTCCGCAGAATAGCGGTGTTCGAAAGACAAACAAACCATTTCAATTATATTCTTCTTTTTTGAAGAATATTGAGTCCAGATCAACGGGCCACACTAAGTCTAATGGAGACGGCTACGGTTTGTATAAAGGCACGAAGCAGTGGCAAAAGTTTCAAACAATAGATAAGTATGGGAAGGGATAGTTGGTTGGAGTCCACAACTACGTGACATTTCGGTGTAGTGTCTCGATTTCAAGACATGATTATCCGCCACGTCTTCCATCTATCATCTATCTACCTTTCTCGTCTCTCTATCCATCTATCTACCTATCTATCTTTCTATCTTTCTATCTTTCTATCTATCTATCTATCTATCCATCTATCTATCTATCTCTCTCTCTCTATCTCTCTATCCGTTTTTTTCCTAATCTACCTATCTACCTACCGATCTAGCTCTCTATTTATTACATGATCTATCGGTCTTCCTACCTATCGATTTATCTACATGCCTTTGGTCTATTGGTAGATCTATCCGTGTATCTAAGACCTTCAAAATTTACAGGTGGTAAGCATCAAGGCCAATCTCTTTGATGAGGCTGTCCTCCAAGTATGAAAACTTGCGGCTGCGAATGAAGCCATCGCGCGGGTTTTGTGTCAATTTAGGAATGCGTAAGCAAATCAAAGGCATTTTTTTGAGATTCTGAGATATTCTTGCTTTTTGATTTTCAACCTCAACGTTCCCATACGTGTTGCCAAGAATTTATCTACTGTGTCCAGTTGCAACAAAATGCTGCACTTGCGACGCAGAACAATGTCGACAGGGATAGGTTTATTGTGCTTCACTCCCAAAGCGCAAATCATGGACCCTCAACATCGTGATTCTTAATTTAAGTTTGAAATCATATGGCCATATCGTTCAAGGTGAAGTGTGAGTCGCTGCAGGCCCAATTCGACCAAAACCTCTGCCATCCCCTCCTGGTCGAACAACATGCTGTTGAGAGGCTAGTCAAGGACCAACCAGCATAATGCCTCCGGTCTAATCACTATAGAGAGGATACCAGATCTTGTCAAGAACAACCACATGCATGGGATCTCATGTCCACAATGGCCTCGACTGAAACCAGCGCGTAAGCCATCTGCTGTAAACTATCGCGTCTCCTCTACCGAAAATCCCTCTATTGATCCATCCGTAGGTGCTACATGGTTGTCCAAACCAATGAAGGGAACGCGAATGGAAGCGACTCAGCCCGTTCAAGTCTGAGATAACTGGCCGCCATAGCTTTGTGTGAGGTTCTTGGTCCTGCACTTGGATCACTTGCATCTTCCTTCCTCTGATCTCTGATATTTTTTCATTGGACTCTATTTTCTCTGATCTTTTGACTTCGGTTTCCGTCTCCGCTAACTCTCCACACTGACTTCTCTTTCTTTCTTTCTAATGCGGAAAAGTGACTTAGAACTTCCATTCCGTTATCGAAGGAAGTTTGGAAGTCAAACTTCCGACAATATGGAGAGATGGAGAAGAAGTGAGAAGATCAGAGAAGAGAAAGAGTGAGAAGAGAGAAGATGCAGGTGCGCGAAAAGGTAGGAAAGTCACGATTCACTGTGGCTCTGGAGGGTCGAAAAGTAACCTCGCTAAAGTGGCGGGCGCGGAGCCATCTGGCCAGATGAGAGATGATAAATTGCACGCCGTTGTGGCACGAAGCACGTTTCCAAGTGAAAAAAACTGACGGGTTCGGACCACTTTTTGACGTGCAGATGTCCAAAAAGTGTACAACTACAACGTCAACAACTACAGCAACTACAACAACGCTACAAGTACATCACACTACACTACAACCATCACTACAACTACAAATACAACTACATCACAACTACACTACAACAACCCTATATAATTCCACTACATTACACAACAACTACACAACACTCCACTCAACTACACTCCACTCCACTACACTACATTCCACGCCACTACTCCACTACACTCCACTACACTACACTACATCACACTACATTACACTACATTACACGACGTTACACTATACTCAACTGCACTAAGTTACACTACAACTACAAACACAACCACAACTACGCTTCTTTACACTACACTACACTAGACTACACTACATTACACCACACTACAATACATTACACCTCTACTATACAACTGCAAATAGACAAATACACTACTCTAATGACACCACGCCACAACTACAACGCCACGGCATTACAATTACAAAAACAGCTGCACTACACCACACTACATTCAGCTGTTGTGGGTGAGGTGACCACTGCAACCATTGCAGCCAGTCCAAAAAAAAAACAACTCCAACCACTTTTCGGTCCATCAGTAGATTCACTCTGCCATCCGTAAATCACGACAACCAACCTCTCCTATAGGGTTCCGATTCTGAAATTTCCGCCACAGCCTTGTGCGGTACTACTGGTATTTTACTCTGTTGTTTGTGCCACGCTGTGTGCTGATAGCGACACACAAAGAGTTAGTCCTTGCTGGAATGGTGTTTGCACGACGCATTCTTTTTGCGGTGTGATGCAGAGAACAAAGGACTCGGAAGTGATTTTTTTTTGCCTTGAAACTTTGCAGGCACCCTTTAGTGGGAGTGATCACTAAGGCTTTGAGTGGTATCTCTCGGGCATGATCGAACCAGATGGGATCATTTGAGTACCTCTCCGGAACATTACCCGTGTGCTGGACACTAGGAAAGCCAGCTAAAGCGTTTTCTTCTGATTTCAAGAAGGCTTCTTAGAAGGCTTCGGGCTCGTAGAGGCCTTTCTTTCGTCTTCTTAGAAGTCACTTCTGCGTTTTCGCAGAAGCGTTTTTCGAGCCAATTCTGTGCACGCAAATTGAAATTCCAATTGGGAATTTGGTCGGCAGTCTTTCCACGAATACTGAGCTACAGTTGGAACAGCAGGTTCTAAGAAGTAGCCTTTACAAGCCAATTTTGGCAAATTTTGGCAAATTTTCAGCTTCCTCCATGAAAGTTCAAAGACCATCCGAGGAGCTCCTTCAGAGACGGATAGTTCTTTCGCCACCATACCTGTTCTAGCAGTCCACGGCAAAAGTGCATGGCCCGTTTGTGTGGCGAGCATGCATCAATGAATAATAACTACGGAAAAAACTTTTTGGAAGATAGCCATGTCCCACTATTTTCTGGAACATGTGAATGTATACTGAGAACATGGTCCGCGCACAGTCACGCATCCGACGTGAGATACATTGACCCCTTGTGCTAGGCTTCGCTGACATTCGAAATATGAAGTAAGGAAGTGTTTTTGTTTTGTTGGCTCGATTCAGCAAAGGTGGCAACTGGTTGTTTTGGAAAATAACGGAGTGAGTGACATGGATCACTGCCGTTTTTCACCTACCACAGACATTTTTTAGGATTGCTAAGATGCGTAGCCAAGCTTACAGAGACTCAAGAAACCTGAGGCACCAAGCAGCTAGCAGCTCATATACACCAAACAAAGTTAATCAAGGTCAATATTTGCAGTCAAAGAGTATCCTTCAACCAATGAACCAGACGAACCTGGGAGGATGGAAGAGCCACCCCCAGACCCACGGGATGTGACTCGCAGCAGCGAGGTGCCACATGCGGATGTCCTCGAACGTGTGTGCAATGGATGTTCAGCAATTCTCAGAAATCGCTACACAGGCGAGACTGTGAGCATCAATTGCTCCGCCGTTTGCCATTACAGTGGACCTTTTCTCTACTTATGTGACGCGGACGGTTCCACAGTATGGGCCTCCCGGCTCTTCAAGTGGTCGGTGTGGGAAGACTCTGAATCCAAACGGTGGTTCCTGGTGCACGTGCACAGTGATGGAATCGAGCGTAAATGGTTGTCTCCACTGATGCAAATGTTTTTTTTGAAAGACAATCCCAACCTGAACATCGATGCCACAATTGTCAGCTCCAAAGGTTCCATTTTCTTCAGCCTGACCATCCTAGAAGGTCTTTGTAGCGCCGCCCCCGGAAAGAAGCTACGAAGCTGGCGGGACGTGTTTCAGAACAACTACGCAGAAGATACCTCCAGGCATGTCCTCTACCCGAACTGCAGCAACAAGTTTGACCCCCATCTCTCCTCCACCATGGTGTTGGTCTTGCTTTGCAACTTGGTGAACAAGGCCAAGACGAGGGAGCAGCGTGCAGAAGCCAGCGCGAGATTGAAGAACATTCTGGATTCTTTGCTGCCAGGGTCTTGGAGCTTCAGCCTTGGCATCGGGGAAGACATTGTGACCTTGACAATGTCAGATTGCTCATTTCCTCTCTGCGAACTGGTGCAGCACGCTAGTTGGAAGCAGTTGCCAGCCAAAGAAAGGACATTGGGGTTTTGCACGCGCTTACAAAAGCCTAACAGTGTTCCATTCATTGCCGAGCAAAAATAGCACTACACCAGGGTATGTTTTTTTTTTAACGGTATTGTGCCTATGCCTTGCAAGCAAGAATGCTTTTCCCAATAGCGTCTGTGATCACGGGGTCTTGTTCCAAAATTGTTGTAGAATCCTTGACAAGATTCCGGCGACAGGAAGTCGCGCCTGCCCGTTTGAACAGTGGCTGGCAAAGTGTCGTTCCCAGAATTTCTGATGCAGTTGCCTTGTTTTTGTCTCTGAGAAGAGTGTCTCCTAGAGGTTTTTTCGCATCGTAAGTCTCTACCAGTAAGCATGGGGAAGATTATATTATATTGCATTTAAAGATAGTATGTGCCTCCGTCATCTTTAAAAGACAAACCACGTGATTGGAAAAACTCATAGTCCCTGATAGGATTTTCCACAAACTGTGTAATTACCCTCAAGATCGAGGGGTCTAGAATGAACCCCCGTTGAGGGTTCTAAAATCTTCGCCGCTATGATTTTAGAATCCTGAGAGGCTATCAAATGAGAACCTTGAAGGTTGGTTATATGAGTCTTGTTGTGGTGTCGATTGATTCCAACAGACCAGAAGAACAGGCCATTGATTTGGAGTGCAGAACCAAGTCGTGATGAGAAATCTGCGCAAGGGTGCAAGACATGTTTGGAACTAGCATCACCTGGTTCTGGTCGATCAAGATTTCCACCTTCAAAACCAGGTGATTTCAATCTCGCTTGGTTTGAGATTTCCGAGAATAAAGGCGGCCAGACGGTGTTGAAAGCTGCAGCAATGCCCAATGATAAATAACGTATGAATTATATCCGGCAACATCCGCAGTTGAATTAACAAGAGCTTCGCCATTACCCCCAACCTCCCTCACATTGCCAATGTTGCTTGGAAAATACAAATATGAGGCACCAACACTTTTGATTCAAGCAAACAGCTTGGAAAGAAGAACGGGGTCTAAAATCATCTTCCCTAGGTCAATGCGTCTCAAACTGTCTTTTAAGCCCGAAGGCAGCCATTCTAGACCCACAGGTGCTGACTGATGGCCAGCTACCACATTCTATAACCTTTTTTTTCTGCTAAGCCAAGGATGTGATCATGTGTTGAATCGATCCCCAAGCCAAGGTTTCAAAAACAGGTGTTGCATTTTTTCACAGATGTGGTGGGCCTGATGCAGCTGAGAAAAAAAAGATCTGCAAAACGGAAAGAAAAAGCGAAAACATTGCGATGCTCTGAACGGCGCAGTGTGTGTGGGAGAATAAGAACAGTGCTTATTTGACATACAAAATTTGGATTTCAATTCAACCCGAACGAACACCCAAAGCACAAGATAGATTTTCAATGATTTTATGGCTTGCAGGAATACCATTGTAGAAACCCGCAACGGGGAGACCTTGGGGTTCTATTCTGCTTCCCGTTCAGGGATGTCAAAAGCCTTGGGTTTTGTGACAAGAACTACCTAGAACCCAGATTTGTGGTTTTAATTTCAAGGACAAGGAGGTCTGCTTGATTTTGAAGGTATCAAAGTGTCACGTCATCCTTCATGAGTTTTGCCGTTCTGTAATGGGAACTTCTAGCTTCCTTGGTCATTCTTCATCAGGATATGAAGACGATGGAAGTTGATATGAACTAGGAAAGGAGGTTCGGGACCCAGAAGTCTGCAGCTGATGTGAGTGATCCTACCTTGTTTTTTAACGGATGCAGGCATCAGGAGAACAAGGTTCAGCTACCAAAATGGTGCAAGTCTCCCTCACCACCGTGCTGAGCACAAGCACTCCTGGTTCCTTGCAGATTGTTGCCAGGAGGATTCGCATCTCTGAGCAGAGCCTGCCTTTGTGTAATTTGCTGTGTCACTTGCATAAGCTTGGCAGCAACACTGTATGGCTATATCGTCGCCTCGTGTGCTCCATCGCACATCTGCTCGCGCAAGGGCTCCGTGGTTGTAAATAGCGATTGCGGACACAGGCAACCTTTTCTGATTTGTTTTTTCTTTGGAGGCGATTTTCCGTTTTGTTTCATCCGCTGCCGTCTCAGGTTTTTCCTGCTGCAATTGCCTCCTGGCCCTTCGACAGAAGATGTGCAGTGGGCGGCCAAGCGCCCGGATGTAGTGAGGATGGCAGCTGTGAAGATTGCTATGCAAAAAGGTTGGGCGAAGAATCGGAAGAAAAACAGGATTTCGGTGTCAGCTCGCGCCAAAATGAAAGCGGCTAGAGCACAAATAAAAGAACGAGTGACTGGGAGAGACAAGCACAAGGAACGATCACGGTATTGGATGGCCACTCGTCAAGCCTTCTCTGGTTGCAACCGTGTAGCAGTTGCGGTGGATGCCTCGCGTGTGGGTGGCCGGAAGAGATCATCCTTTGCATTGCTCAACTGCGAGAGTGGGGTAGCAGCTTGGGCACCTCCCCAGGCCCATTTCTTAGGGGGTGACCTAAGGGCATAGTGCTCATGTTGTTGCCTTAGACTTGCAGGGTCGAAAGTTCTGTGCAGAAGGTAGATGTGTTGAAGAGATTCCCTGAGAGTTGTCCAAACCACATGACTAGAGGGTTCTGTACGGAAGTGACAAACTGGTTACGACCTGTGATCCAGGAGCATCAAGATTCCAGTATTCGCTTGGCGGGCACGGAAGCAACGAAAGATGAGGTGGTAAAGTTTCAGTCAGCAGCTGCGAAGTTTTTGCGTTCCTTGCCAGACATTTTCACCATTTTCCGGCTTGGCCATGCAGGGGCGGGTGCCAAGATTTGGACATGTTGCTTGACATCTCATTTGTCGTAAAAGGGGTTTCATTCGCTGCCCACATGTTGATTATGCAGCTACATTATGTGCCGTGAGGCTTGACGCGTCAAAGAGACGACGCAGATGAGGTGTTGGAGCGCAAGCGGCAAATGCCGAGAGCTTCGGCATACGAGTGTTTGCTTCAATTGGAGCATGTGCTGGAGTCGTGCAATCTGAAGGGGCTAGCTCACTTCATTCCCACCGAAGCGCAAGACTCCTCATCTTTGTTGAATCTTCCGACGCTCATCACTCACAGTGACAGTGGTTCCGATATCTTCGCAGCATGGTGCTTCTCCCAATGGAAGCTTGGTGCAAGACAGTGGCATTTCGGAGACCCCCGCCATGCCAACCAGCGTGTCCTTGAGAATGCTGCCAAATTGGCAGGGGTATCAGGATCATTGAGATTGTTCAACAATATCCTTACTCTGAATGAAGGACCATGGCAAGAGCACAAATGGTGGGGCACCATCCGTGAGGAGGCTTGGAACTATTTGTGGATGTCTCGCAATGCAGGGGCTGAGAAAGATGCTGTAGTTGCAAATCCTTTAGTTCGACGACTTTTGCCACAAATCATCAGGGAGGCTGGTTGGAGCAATTTGCTTGAAAAAGACGTCATTCGGCTGGTTCATGAGAGGCTGCAGGAAGCTTCTTTTCTGAAGCGCAAGGGGTCCAGTGGCAGTGACACCCGTTGGGATGAGTTTCATAGCCAGTGTAGAGAGAGAAAGGCTGAGCTGAGTCTCTTGTATCTGCTGCTTCTGAGCTACGGTGTTCAATGTGGCTATTTACAGACAAAAGATATGGAGAGCGAGAACGTGAATTTGTCAGTAGAGGCATTGCCGGCAGAAGAAGGGCAAAGTATCAAAACTGCCAGGCAAAAGCAAGATGACTTGTACAACAGGTGTCGCAACAAGCTGCATGTTGCAACTGTGATCCTTGCGCAGGAGGACGTCCTTGCAGATGTGTGCCTTAAGCATGCATTTTTTCCCGTTTTATCTTCTCGCAACATCATTCCTAACTCCTGAACCCATGGCACCACCTCTTCAAGCCTTGCATGTTGTTCCAGACCCCCAATTGCATATCCGTTGCAATAAGGACTGATATGCGGCTAGAATCATCGACGGAAGTTTAGAAGTCAAACTTCCGACTTACCGGAAAGATGACGGCAGGTCAGTGCAAGAAAGAAGATCAGAGAAGAGACAGTCAAAAGGGAAAGAATCAGAGAAGAAAGAAGACCCAGAGGCACGAAATGTTAAAAACGCCGCGAGAGGCTGTGTTTTTTCGGATGTTTCGAGCTTCCCGGGGGTCGAAAAGCAGGCTCGCTAAAACGGCGGGTGTGTAGTCATCTGGGGAGATGAGCGGTCCAAAAGTGTCAAGGCGTGAGGCGTTTTAACGAATCGGACGACCTTGTGTAAAAAAACATGCGTTCTCGGAGAAACGTTCTGAAGTTGAACTTCGCGAAAGTGTTAAAATGCCCTGTGTTTTAACCGTTTGGAAATGAAACATGTAAAAACAATCAACGGTTTGGAAGTTGAAGTTCGCAAATGTTTGAAAATGTTTGAAAAATGCCATGTGTTTGTACGATTTTGGAAGTCAAAAGCCAAAAGCGTAAGGCAACTCATGCCCGTAGCAAGTTTAGGAAGTTGAACTTCCCAAAAGTGTAAAAACGCCTCCTGCTGTAACGATTTGGATGTCAAAAGTGTAAAAAAAAATAAGGGGTTCAGAGCAAACTCTAGAAGTTGAACTTCGAAATAGTGTCAGATTGCCTTGTGTTTTGCCAATTTGGAAGTCAGAAGTGTTAACAACACGCATGCTCGGGCAACTCTTTGACGTTCGATCGTCGTTTTGTGAACAGGCGCCAGGGAGTCTGCAGCTGCTACAAAGTTGGCTGAATTTGCGGTTCTTTCGGGAAATGCGAAAACGTTATATATAGTAGGCGTAGATATTGAAGAGGGTTAGACATGGTGCATTTTACGTGGCAGGCGCAGCATTTTCTCCTCTTGGCTCAAGATGTTGGAGCTCCAAGACGTCAAACTTGCGGAAGGCGTGCGGCTTCTGTGTTGCAGAAAATCATCTTTTGAGGACATCATTTTTCGTGGCAGGTGCAGGGTTTCCTCTGCCTCAGCTGCACTTTTTTCGTGGCAGGGGCAGTCTTTTGAAGACATGCAAGCCAAAAACTGCAACTCGAAGTGGACGTCAGGATCAAATTCTCCTTGACATACCAAAATCTGAAGGCAGTCTCGCAAAATATCGTCGTTTTGGAGCTTCCAACTTCCAAAATATGAGGAAGTCTTGCAGAATTCCTTCGTTTTCAAGGTTCCAAAGTGCAATAGTGCAGGAAGTCTCGCACAACATGCTGGTTTTCAAGCTTGGGACATCCAAAATTGGAGAAAGTCTTGCGGAACAGCTTCGATCGATGGATAGTCAGAAAGATAGATAGACCAGCAGATAGATAGATACGTCGGTGGGTAGATAGATAGGTAGATAGATGTATAGATGGATCGATAGATAGGTAGACAGATAGACGGACAGACAGACAGAGAGACAGATAGATAGATAGAGAGAAAAATA
>Ga0126342_10019894_pt1 | contig 11351 bp, 5 predicted proteins | sample Cyp1metagenome_FD_92528 | JGI IMG/M metagenome (GOLD analysis project Ga0126342, IMG submission 92528) | Coral microbial communities from Lord Howe Island, Old Settlement Bay, Australia - Cyphastrea 1 metagenome | ecosystem: Host-associated > Invertebrates > Cnidaria > Coral ...
AACCCCCCCCAAAACAAAGAAAAAGGCCAGGCGACCTGTGGACCCGCCAGCAACTATTTATTTACACCACCAGGACCCTAATGAGTCTTAAATAATCCCAAATAGTCTTGAACAGTCTTGACAGTATAAGTAGCTCTGAACCGCTCCGAACCGTTCTGCGCTGTTTACATATAAGCACCTTAAACATATACATCTATACATACATATATATTTATATATTATATACATACATATGATATATGTATAGTTTGAACCCGCTCCGAACCGTTGGAACTATGTCTAAAACAGCTAGAATTGATGCTGGTAGAAACGGCTTGGAAACGATTTTCCAGCCGTTTATAAACAATGTTTTTTGGTGTTAAGCAAATACAATGTGTTTTTGTTGTTCATGTATTTGTTGGATTTAAATCATACTATATATAATTTTAAGTTAATCTAACATAACAAAATATAATATAACAAGTATAACATGGTATATCTAATTTAATATATATAATGTAATAAATGTGCACATGATTTGTTCAATATAATAGACCAGTAATATTTGTTGATATTATATGAATTTATATCGTTTAATATATTATAGTAATTTATGATGAAAAATGATATGATATGATATGAATTAATTTGATATAATTTGATTAAATTCGATTTCATTTTATAAAAGTTGATAATATTTGATTTGATATATGATATAGTTTAATACATACATTATATAATATTTTAAAATATTATATTTATATAATAATATAATATAATATCATATAATATATAATATTTAATATTTAATGTAATATAATATAATATAAAAAAACATATACAATATAATATATATTATATATAATATATAATATAAAATATTTAATATTTAATATATATAATATATAATATTTAATATAAACTATATAATATATAATATATATAATTTATAATATATTATGTAATATAATATAATTAATATAATATAACATAGAAAATCACCTACAATATACAGCATACCACAGATTCAGTACATATTTTCTAGAGAGCCCCAAGATTATTTTTAAATCCCAAGGCATATGTTTATCCTCACAATTCAAGAGGCCGACCCAAAACTAAAACATAGTACGGCGCATGCCAATTAGATAAATATGATACCCTCTGGTTATTTAACTTAGCCATGGAAATGGCCCATAGAAATAGATGGTTTACCTTTTAAAAATGGTGATTTTCCATGGCTATGTTAGTCATAACTAGATGGTAAATGGTGACCCAAACATGACCAAAGTATATCCATAGGCCTTTGAATATCATTCCAATGAAATCAAAGAAACACACGCACCATTTTTGTGGATAAAATGGTGGGACACTGTAAGGTTGGAACTATACCAGGGTTGGAACTTTTTAATCCTGAGATCTAGTGGGATATGAAGGTATCCGAATGTATACATGTAGGCAGCGGAGAGGCCTACCTTGAAGCCACTGGAGGGCACCCTGACCCTGATGTATCCATATATATATATGTATGTGTATTTATATATATAATTCAATATTTATATATATATATATAATATTATTTAATATATATATATATAATATATAATATATCTATATATACAAGGTGGTGCCCAAGGTCGATAGCTAAGGCGGTGAACATAACTCCAATAACTATGGTTTCTAGGCGCTGATATATCTATAGTTTATATCCATAAATATCCATTTATCTGGGTAAAATATAGTGACCTCACTGCGACCGAAGCCTGGAATCATGGTTAATAAGGGAAATCATCCCCGAATGGCCTTGATTCAGGTTAGTGAAATATTATGATCTACCAAGAAACATATATATATATATATGTATATCCAGCAATATGAGATGGACTGGAAGTAACCACATACACTAGTATGGATGGTTGCACCTAAAATCAATGGACCCCACCCAGGTGAGTTCATGACAATGGTATTCATTGCGGGGGTCTCCTGCTATTTTCGGCGAGGCTCCCCAGTGATCTTTGTTGCCTTATTAACCCATTGACTATACAATGTGGGGATCCCCCGGTTATAAGTTGGTTCGTAGACCCCATTAAATATAGTTATAAGTATCATATACCATAGTTTTTGGAGACATGAATGAACTTAGCTACCGCCCCTCGGGCCCCACATTGTAGTTATATTATATTCCCCCAATCAACCCATCAGTTTACCAAGTTTGCGGACTTCTGATGTGGTCAGCTGTCGTGCTAGACGAATACCGTACAATCCAATCCGCAAATAAGACCTAGTAACACTTGACGAGCATAACAACGCGGTGGCCCGTCTTGTGACCTATGATGCGCCATGACGGGGGTATGGCCCCAGAAACAGTTGCAACGGTTTTGTGGTAGAGGCAATTCCCAAATGGCTGCCAGTAGCTGGTTAAGATGCATGTGGGCGTGCCCATTTAGAGAAACTGCAACAGTGTACATAATGTTCTGTTCTCCTTAAGCATACGCAACACACCCAACTACAGTAGACGATAAGTGGCTGGATGGCTCGCAAGTTCATCCCCAATGTGTGGCAATTTGTGAGGAGATGGGCACCTCAGGGTAGAAGCTCTGGCAGCTGATTGCCTTCAATACGCTGTGCGTTTCCAGCTTGTAGCACCGACTAGAAAGCACCCAACATCCTGGGTTCCTATTTCCTGTTTCCTGGTTATCTCGGGAATGGTACTTCCATCCGACTTACACACTACATGTTGATCCCGATGCCCTTGTCATCTTTTCGTCGGAGAAATGCTTACACGAAAAGTTTGCAGGAACGCCGGCATTGGTGGCTGCAATGTTTTTTTTGAATATTCTTGTCAATCAAGCTAGTGAAAGTTAGAATTCCCTGGTTCGCTCCAAGTTTTGTTACCTGTTACCTTTTCTAAAAACCGGGCATTAGCTGCTGAAATCCGTCTCCTTGCCAGTAAACACCTCATTTCGTTTTTTTTGGAATACCTGAAAGTTGCCTATCAAACCACGTTTTTACATTGCATTTGCTTCGATATTACACTATTTTCAGCAATTTTCATGGATCAATTGACGGTCAACGGATGTATTTTCCTCTTTATCCTTTTTAGAGCATTTGATCTATTTTGGGTCATTTTCCATTGGTTAAGCACCATTTGTAGCATTCACATGAATTTACTAGATGTTGAAACATGTTTTTATTGTTTCCCCAACAAATCTGAATCTAAGGTTTCTGTTGTTTTGCTCCCCATGTTCATCGCGAAACGCAAACCGCGGAGAGGCCTCCATCGTGGCGGGTGCCACCTGTAGCAGCCGACGCTTAGCCGGACGAGCCTTGCAGCAGGCGGTGAAGGTGGACTATGCCTCTGGGATCGAAAAAAAAAACTGCAGGTTCCAACGACTTCCTTGGCAAAGTTGCATATAATAGGTAGCAAATGCTAGCAGATTGAACGGGATTTCAAGTGGGATTTTCCACTAGTTATCAATGTTATATGGGTTTTATGGGAAGTTGATTCGAATTTTATAGGGATTTTTTGTGACTGACCATTAATGCCAGCAAAAAATTGAAAAACAATGATAAACCACTGATATTTTTATGGCTGATACCTTCCATTTATGGCAATATTGGGGATGATGGCCTACAAGGTTAAATAACTAAGTTGACACACATGATTTGATGAACTGTTGGATTTCTGGGATGTAAGTTTAGTTAGTGGGTTTATAAATCAGTGTATAATTGGGGGGGCCCTCATAGGGATTTCCCATTGTTTCCCAATTTTACATGGATTTTATGGGACTTTGGTGGGGGTAATAACGGACATAGTTTATGGAATACTGTATTTGGCCATGTGGCGAGGTGGTACCCCCGGACCTTTTGCTGGAATTCAACCAACAAGAAAATCAAGAACTGATGTTTCTTTGTTTTATGGAACTTCAACGGTGACTGAACGGGATTGAAATTGTTGGATCTTGGGATTTTTCCGCAACACGAATGGACCTGATTTCGTATATCATGAAAGCTGCTGCAAAGGTGCCCCAGCTCCGAAATCAAGACAGTGGATATTTATAGTTGAGTTGGTTGCAAGAAACAAAGCTATATATAGTTAATTAATCAAAACTATAGTTAATATATATATATATATAGGTTTATATATATATTTATAGATTTATAGTTGATCAAAGCTATATATCTAAGTTGGTTGGAATGAACACGTAAACTGTTGGGTTTATGGTGCATATTTCTTTTTTTTTTTGCGACTATATTTTTTTGTGCAGAGGATCATCTCCAGATTAACCCAACATTTTCAAGTTAGTGAAATATGAATATTTACCCAGATAGATCTAGAATGACTATAGTCACTGTGGTTTATGAATGTTTATGGGGGATATACCTATAGTATTCATGGGTTTTGTTTGTTTACAATTTACCAAGAAACATTTCACTGGGTAAACCAACAAACAAAGAAACACAGCTAAACAAACACTTGGTTTATGATGTTTGACATTGTGCGGCCACCTAATTATAAGTTGTATTATAACCCCTATTAATTACAGTAATAAGTATCATGAACCAACTTAGGTATCTAGGGGGCTCTACTATATATATATATAAGAATCATCTAATAACCATCTCTAATAGTAATAATATTTAACTATAAACATAATAAGCTAACAATAAACCATTTATTTTCTTTAGTTTTATGATGTTTTATGTTTCTAAAGTTAATGGATGGTGTTCTAAACTAACCAACATCAAAAACACGACGCTCTCGGCACCGCCTCTTTGCTCTCGGGATTTCACCATGAAAAAACGGGGAATCTGCTACGACCATAATTGAGTGATTGGGAACATTTCCCTTTTTTTGTGGTTGGATTGGTTGGTAAAAAATATTGTGGTTGGTAAAAATTACCATTTTTTATTAAAAGATATTTGTTCGACTAATTTTTTGTCGACTTCGATATAAATCTATTTTTTGAGCAAAATAGTGAAGACATAGTGTAACTACCAGAAATATATTGTTTAAATTCAGTACCAAAATATATGTGTTCAGCATTATATAGGCCAAAGTAGGGGTTAAGCAACTGGGAAAATGTGTTGGTCAACCTTGGAATGGCAGTTAAGACATTTTATGTTTTGTGCCACAAATCGGGATTTGTACTAAGCAGCTAAAGGAACATATAGTGTATCTAAGATTGGCAATGTTATGGACAATAAGGTGCAGGGGAGCTCCAAAGTGGGCCAGCATGTTTGATTTGGAATTTCTTGTAATTTGCGTGGATGAAAGCTGCCCCGTGGGTCAACACTTTGTGAATTCGGGTGGTAACTATGCTTGTGAATACCAATGGGAATTGAAGAGAAAAACGGGAATATCAGTAGTGAATATTGGGCAATAAAACAGAATAATACAACAGAACAATGTAACCACCAATGGACTGAGAAACCTGCAAGTAGGTGAACTATAGAACCTTCTCTGGTGGGGGGTTTGGAACATGTTCTGTTTTTTCCATCATACTGGAATGTCATCATCCCAACTGACTCATATTTTTCAGAGGGGTAGGTATACCACCAACCAGAAAATGTTGGGACACAGGACTTTGCCAACAAAAAGAAGGGTTTTTTTACGCCACTGGGATCAATGGTTGCGCCTGAAGAGGAATCTACTACATGAAGCAACAAGAGTGATCATAAGTTGTTTCAATACAATCCCATACGCTCCATGGTGCTGCTATATTTACCTACAAAACTGAGACATTTTCGGGGTAGATGTGGATACCTATCAGTCTTTCAAAATCGACTTGCAACCTGTTTGTGCGGTTAATCCTTCACCTTAGTGACTACAAGGTGGTGCCCCCAAGATAGCAAAGTTGGTTTATAACTTCAATAACTATGAATAACTATGGTTTATAGGTGATATATCTAGAGTTAATGGGTTTTTTAAAGTAATTTATAACTGGGGGGCACCACCTCGTAAACTTTGGTGGAATGCCATGCAAAACTACCCATGAAAATAAATGTCTTATCTTTTTTTCCATGGCCATTTTCCGTGGCTATGTCAGATTTCCAGAGAGTAGTAATCGTTGTGATTGGGACAACACGGTAAAATACGTGAGTTAGTAAAGTAAAGGGGATCCTGGCATCTCGAAAAAAAGGAATGAGAGTGCAGGCTAGCCAAAAAGATCATTGGGCAAGTATTGGTGAATACAGTTTATCAGTAGGCTAGCTACTTGATGGTGAAGTGCCACTCCCAAGTAGGTTATACCCCTGGTTTCGTTAGTGGGATAAGTACAAGGTGGTGCCTCCAAGATAGCTAAGTTGGCGAACATAACTCTAATTTCACGTTTGGACTTATGGTAGATATATCGAACTAGTTATAATGGGGTTTATAAACCAACAAACATAATTTGGGGGGCACCACCGAACGTAGGTTTCATGCACTTGTGATTTCGGGTGAACGGAAAGGCCACGACTCCACTTGTGGGATGAACCAGTGGATGTTGTGCTGGTTCCAACTGTAAGTAATCGGTCAATCACCCTTAACTGCTTGGTGGTTTGGAACATATTGGAAATTGCATCATCCCAACTGATTTACTGGTGCTTAGCACGGAATGGATGGGAATGGGGGAATGGGATGATTCTTGATAGTTATTGTGGATCATTCCCTCATTCCCTGCTAAGCACTCGAAACTGGTTGGTGCTTTGGAACATTTGGATTATTTATCCATATATTGGGAAGAATGATCCCAACTGACGAACTCATATTTTTCAGAAGGGGTTGAAACCACCAACCAGTTAAAATGAGGTGTCCCAAAAACTTTCATGGTTGATCATTATGTCTCACTTTGAGAACAATCTAACTATAACATTCAACTCCTAAGCCTTTCCTCACAATATACAGCCTAGTGCATCCCCATTGTTTGGGTAAACAACAAAGCGACCTCAAGACAACCTCGCCCAAAAAATGAAGGGAATTAAGGGAGAATCCTCTCCAAAAAGGGTTTATTTCCAATTGCTGGTTGGTGGTTTGGAAAATTTAGATTATTTTTCCATATATTGGGAATGTCATCATCCCATCTGACGAACTCATATTTTTCAGAGGGATTGAAACCACCAACCAGCATTAATCTTCAACATCTATATCATTGATGAAGACAGCATCCCAACCTTCAAGAGATTCCATTAACTATACCGTCAACTCCCGATATAGGATCCATTTAGGTGCAGTTATATCCCGATATTATTTTAAAGCATATCCAAACATCATTCTTGTTGTAATGACTGGTGGTTTTGTATGAATTAATGACTATAATATATATATACATGTCTAATCATGTCTGTATATAGAGACATATAGATAGATAGATAAATTTATTTATATATAAATAATTATATGTTTGGATAAATAAATAAATAAATATATATATATATAGTCATACACCTGTCCATATCCGCGTTATATCCCAATCATAGATGGTGAATCCCCTGATATTCCCATCCGAGGTGATCCAATTCCCAGAGTCCTTGGGCAGCGCTGGCGTGCTGCAGGTTGGAGACTGGTGTCCCAAGCCATCTGGATAGACAGGATTCTACAGCCATATGGAGCAGTTAAGCAACAAACATGGGAAGATCATTGGAGTATGATGGACATGGCAAAACCATGGGAAAACCCATAGGAAATGTGGAAATCCCCTATATCTAGGTCAATCTTAGATGGGTAGAAACTAATCCTTTAGTCACTGTAGTCTTTTGGTATCTGGCTGGGATTATCGAGCCGTTCACCAGCTAAGAATTTGGTCCATTTTTTGCAGGGTATCTGGCAGATTGGCACTGCTTCGAGACAGGATTCCATGGGGATGCCGTTGGACTTTTTTTTGCGGCTTTTCAGAATGGGGCTCCTACAGCGACGGTTATCTAACTATCTATCTATCTATCTTACTAACAGACTAACAAACTAACAAACTAACTAACTCACTCACTAACTAACTGACTGACTCACTCACTCACTAACTAACAAACAAACAAACTAACTAACTAACTAACTAACTAACTAATCTATCTTTTTACCTACCTACCTATCTATCTTTCTACCTATCTAACTAACAAACTAACTATCTATCTATCTACCTACCTATCTATCTATCTACCTATGTATCCATCTATCTACCTACCTATCTATCTATCTAACTAATGAACTAACAAACAAACAAACAAACTAACTAACTAACGAACTAACTAACTAACTAATCTATCTACCTACCTACCTATTTATCTATCTAACTATCTATGTATCCATCTATCTACCTATCTATCTAACTAACAAACAAACTATCTATCTATCTGTCTATCTATCTATCTATCTGTCTATCTATCTATCTATCTTTACCAGACTGGAACTGATCCCCTAGCCGGTTAAACAGGATACTTGGGTTTGTATTATTTGGTTGATCAAGGGAATGATGAGAGAATCATCATCTATATCAGGATTGAGATGATACACATACATTGGTTATTTTGCTTATGCTATTCATTATCTAATCAACCAGATTTAAACCAAAAAAACACAGAAATGCATGTTCATAGAATAGCATTATCTAAAATATGTTGTTGGATACATCTTTAGTATGTTCTTAGCATGATATGTACATCGATTATAGTTTATCATTAATTATCGTCTGTTTTGTCTTTCTTCATTATGATACCGTTTATGATACATGGTCTATCATTCATCATGCTTTTCATTATTGATAAGTGTCAGTTTTCATTTGCTATCCATTATCTATACGTAATCATTCAAGTGATTTAACATGCGTTCTATTATCTATATGTTATTATCATTCACCATTTTCTATCATTTATATATTTTTTATCGCAGACATGATTGAAAACCATCAACTGTCATTTGCTATCCATTACCTATATGTCATTATCTTTCACCATTGTCTATCATTTATATATATATGTATATTAGCATGGTGTCTATGGTCATTCCACCATTTTCTATATACCATTCACCATGTTCTAAAAACCACATAGTGGAAACACAACACAACATTTCAGATAAATATTCAAACATCTTCAAAGCGCCGGTGGATTCTGCTTCCAACTACAGCGAGTTGCTGAGCAAGTACTCGGACCAAGAGAGGATGGCTCGTCAGATCGAAAAAAACAGACTTGCACTTTTACAACAGGTAGAGAAGGAGAAGGAGGAGGAGCACTAATGGTCAATGTGTGGCTCCCCAGTTGTAAGTTGGCTTATAGACCCTATTAGTTTTTTGGTAATTTGCGTATCATAAACCATTGTGAGTTCTTGGAGTGTTAAACGTGGCCCCCAACTGAACGCTCTTCGTAAACGGGGGGGCCATTTTTTATGATCAGGTGATCATCTGCTATTCATTAACTATGTGTCATCATTCAAGTGATATGGCATCATCATTATCTATAGGTAATAAGCACCAGTAAGTATAGTTATATCTACCATAAACCATAGTTATTGGAGGTATAAACTGTTTATGGTAGATAGAACTATACTTATACCTCAATAACCATGTTACTTATACCTCATGTTATGTTTATGGTAAATATAACTAGGTATCTATCGCAGACATGACGATGTTTTTTCGATGATGCAGGCTGCGACCGCCAGTCGAGCGGCGCTCGAAGCCATCTCGCTGGTGCAGGCGCCACAGGGGAGCCATGTGTTTCAACGGGATGATAAAAAAAGGAAGGTTGAATGGTGATTTAATTGTGTTTTAGTGGTGATTTTATGGTGATTCAATGGGATTCAATAATGATTTAATCGTGATTTAATGGTGATTTAGTGGTGATTGAATGATGATTTGATGGTGATTCAATGGGATTTAATGGTGATGTAATGGTGATTTGATGGTGATTTCATGGTGATTCAATGGTGATTTGATGGTGATTCAATGGTCATTTGAAGGTGATTTGACGGTGATTCGATGGGATTCAATGATGACTTATTGGTGATTTAGTGGTGATTCAATGGGGGTTTATTGGTGGTTTGATGGTGATTTCATGGTGATTCAATGGTGATTTGATGGTGATTCAATGGTGATTTGAAGGTGGTTTGACGGTGATTCAATGGGATTCAATGGTGACTTATGGGTGATTTAGTGGTGATTCAATGGTGGTTTATTGGTGATTTGATGGTGATTTGATGGTGATTCAATGGTGATTTATTGGTGATTTAATGGTGGTTTGATGTGATTTGATGTGACTTATTGGGTTATTTACTCCATATTCCTGATCATGGTGATTTATTTGGTGAATTCGATGGATGGAATACGGTGATTTTATGGGATTGACTTGTATTTGTTTATTGGGTTTTTTTTTGATTTCATGAGATTCAGTGGTGATTCAGTGGTGATTCAGTGGTGATTCAGTGGTGATTCAGTGGTGGCAATGAGTGTGTAAGTGATTCTATGGTGTTTTTTTTGGTTGATTGTATGGTGATTCTCCCCGCGATTTCATGGTTTTCCAGATGATGTAGCCTGCGGTGCTGTAATCGAACATGGCAATGGGAAATCCCATGGTGAATGGGCATTGAAAAATGGGAATATCATCTAACTGGCTGGTGGTTTCAAACTTGTTTTTTATTTTCCATAATATATGGGAATAATCATCCCAACTGACTAAGATTTTTCAATTGGAATATCATCTACCTTCTGGTAAACGTTTACAGAAAACTATGGAACATCTCCGTTTTTAAGTTCGGTAAATCAACTATTTCGATGGGCCATTTTCAATAGCTATGTCAGTTTACTACAGGGTACATATGCCAGATGGCAACCATCAAAACAAGGATTGGAAAACTACCATTTAGGTCCGTTTTTTGATGGATCGATGGTGGGCAGAGGAAAATTTATCAGGACTGGATGGAAAAGATTTAGCCAATACAATTTCTGCTTGGTGGTTTGGAACATTTGGATTATTTTCCATATATTGGGAATAGTAAACCCAACTGACTTTCATATTTTCAGAGGGGTTGAAACCACCAACCAGTTATGTTTAGTGCGGTTTAGGTGCCTTCACCACAATAGCCCACCTCTTTCAATATATGTTCCAACAAATCATCTATTGAAAGCCATTGTCTTTGGAACCCATGATTTTCAATTTGTGTTTTATAACCCATTGTCTCTATAACCCATGTCTTCATATCCCATATGTATATATATATATATATGTATAATCCTGATCGCCTACTTAGAATATGCCCGATTTCAACCCTACGGGTGTGGACGGAAAAAAAAACTTAGAATATTTGGGGTAGAAATATTTGGGGTAGAATTTTGGAGTGCATAAACAGTGCCAAAGCAAATACCATAGGAATAACGATATTCCCATATCGAAAACATGTGTGAAAC
>Ga0126342_10019895_pt1 | contig 11351 bp, 14 predicted proteins | sample Cyp1metagenome_FD_92528 | JGI IMG/M metagenome (GOLD analysis project Ga0126342, IMG submission 92528) | Coral microbial communities from Lord Howe Island, Old Settlement Bay, Australia - Cyphastrea 1 metagenome | ecosystem: Host-associated > Invertebrates > Cnidaria > Coral ...
ATCATTAACCATCATATACCATCATTAACCATCATATACCATCATTAACCATCATTGAATCATATACCATCATTAACCATCATATACCATCATTAACCATCATATACCATCATTAACCATCATTGAATCATATACCATCATTAACTAACCATCATATACCATCATTAATTATATATATAACCATCATTAACCATCAGGGTAATTTCAATAATTTACCATCAGGGTAATATAAATCACCATCCCGTGGGCCCTTGGGCGATCACCGGGCGACACCGGGCCACCGCACCGCATCGAAGCGCACCGCATAGCCCACCGAGCCGCCCAGCGCCTCGCCGCGCTCCGCCGCCACGCGCCGGGCCACCTGGGGGAGATGGGAAAACCATGGGAAAAACATGGGAAAATGAGGTGTGTTCTGTGTTAAACCACGTTAAACATCTTGAAACATCTTTGAAACCAGCATCGATTTTTGAGGTTCGCCGAAATGTTCAAAGCCAAGTGGTGTTGAGTTGTTTTGAAGATTTTCGATGTTGGAAAATGCCATTTGAAGCTGTTTATCAAAGCCATTTCCACCTTTAACCCATGGGCTTTCGACACCGCGCCGGCGGCTTGGCCCTTTTTTTTCTCTCACCGTTGTGAGATGTCGATGTTTCCTCGCTTCTTCAAGCGGAAAGAGAACTCCACTCACTCCTGGGGCCAGTTCTTTTCGGTGAAGGTGCAATGTCTGTTTCAACATTCGCAAGAAATCAGGTCGCAGAGGTCACAGAAACAAAACCGAAGAAAAAAACAAGGGTTATCGAATCAAACTGCTTGGTTTCCAGGCATCTTCCTTAGCAATTTATCTGACCACAATCGTGCTGTGCATTACTGAATCACCAGCTCTTCCCAGAAGGGCGTCCCCTTGCTGTCTTCTTGGACCTTCGCTGCCATTTGCACCCATTGCTCGGTAGTTTACATAGCTATCAATCACCCAACACATGGCTTTATCTTGGATGCCCTGGGAAAAAAAAAAACAACCATAATTACGCTTCACCTATCTACTTGGTAGGGAGAACATGTCTTTTTTCCACCCCATGGCCACGTGCCAATGTTGGTCCTTGCCCTTCAGGCTTTCCTTGAGCTCGTTGAGTTTGTCCTCCAATTCCTTAGGATTTGGTGTCAATAACAGGGTACCTTTCTGGACCCACAAATATTGAGCTTGTTTGGCACTACATCATCCAATTTCGAGGAGATTTGTCTTAAATTCTAGGAATGGGTGGTCCCCTCAAAGTCACTGTGCAAGCACTTGGGGCATGGTTACCTGCTGCCTGGTACCCTTCAATGTGTCACAGTAAATGATATCTGTGGGGCCTTGTGGGTTATGGGCCCTGCATGGCCCTGCCCCTCACTCTAAGCCATCCCACATCTTTCCATCTGCCAAGAATCCCAGACCTCTTCGTCGGTCAGGGTCTGCTTCTTCTTGCCATCCTTGCTCCAGAGGCTGATCCAAAACAACATGCCATGGCTTGGGGGTCCATCCACCCATTTTTGGAAAACCCCAGAGGCTACGGGGATGCACCCTGAAGCTGGCAAGTGGTCCCCCCAACATACCCACCATGTAACACCCACAAGTCAGCACTGCGTCCTTGATCTTCTTCTCAATGTCCTTGATGGCTTTCTTCTTGTCCTGTGAGGCAATGCGGCACACCAGTTATTTGGCCCATTCCAGTTGGTACCTCGTAAGCTACCGTGGGTGTAAGCCAATCATAAAGAAGAAACCACCACATCCGAACTGCTTAGCACTTGTCTGGGAAGTAGACCCAAATCGCACTCATGTTTAATGCAAAAGAGCATCTTCCGGAAATTCATGGTGTCAAAGATTCACCGCCATGTTGAGTCGAGGAACCATGAACCATCACAAGTTTAGGGTCGCCTAACCGATCAAATACCCGAGGTGGCAGAACCACTGATGCCCGGGGATGGAACGTGGGACCATGTGGGACCGAAGGATTCAAAACCCTTCCAGATCTGCTTTGTCCAGATTCACACTATGATTTGGTACCCCCAATCGGCCAATTCATATTGTGATTTACCCACATTCCAAGCCAAAAAAAAACAAGTCACCTCAGGTCTAGGCCCCAAAAAAATCACCCCCCGCCCCAGGCGCCTTCTCGGTCATGGTGACGCTCTTCTTCACCTCGATCTTATTTCCTGCGCCATCAAAGACCTCATCGGGTCCCTGTGCACCACTGGCATCGTCCTGGCAACGTGGAGCTCGGGGACCTGGAGTTTCTCGAAAAATGTTGGACTTGGACCGATTTGGGTCCAAAAAGGAGAGTCCACCCCAAAAAATTGCCATTGAAATCATTGAAATGCTAAGTATAAATATAAACATTATATATATATCATAGAATATCATATTATCATATATGTATATATAAATATATATCATATTATGTATTATATAATGTAATGTAATCTGTATAAAAGAATGTTCTATGATTCTCCTCCAAAAATTTTGCCATACCCTTAGACCTTCGCCTTGCCCAACGGACTCGTCCTTGGAGGTGTCAACGGACTCGCCTTCGATACGCAGGCGACCGCCTTGCATAATCCACTTCTCGGTGGCCACGTTGTCGCAGAACTCCTCGAAACAAAACGCACGTTTTCCCAATGGAACGGCCTCTTTTAAATGGGGAGATCGGCCATGGAAAAACGGGGAGTTTTTATAACTATCATGGGAATGGACATATATGATGACATGTGGATATATTTTTTTGGTGGGGATATAACTGTGCGATATCTTGGAATTATTTTTTTGGATAGCAATTTAGCCATGAATAATAGGAAATCAAATAATATTGATTAGGAAATGAACCATCAAATATACGGATCTAATCATCAAATGATGATGCAATGATAAGTCTGATAAGGATATATTGGAATGTAATGATGATCTACTGGGATATTATATAATGAGGATTGAAAATTGGGAATATAGCTATCAATCATGGAATAAAAGAGGTATAAGACAAATATATGTATATATGTATGTATGTATGTATGTATGTATGTATGTATGTATGTATGTATGTATGTATGTATGTATGTATGTATGTATGTATGTATGTATATGGGATGCAACTGAGGAATACAACTATCAACCATCAACAAGCGGGATTTAGTAGGGACTCGCCATCGCAAATACGGATTTCACCAGCAAATCAACATCGTGGCCATTTACGGATTTCACCAGCCGGTATGGGATTTAAGCATCAGACGATGAATTTTACATGATGTGTACATATGCTGACTTCAAATGTAGTGGGGTGCTTGTCCATGTATGTTATATATATATACATATCCTGATATTCATATATTGTAATAGATAGTTTGATATTAGGATATGGGTGTAAACCCATTATATACCAATGTGTGTTGGTCACTGGTCACTCCCAAGATTAGCTATGCTTTTTAGTCTTAACTTCACTCCCATCATTCCCGGAAGGCTCTTGGTTGCCGTTTGTATCATTGTGCATCCAAATGTATATCCCTATCCGCAGGTGCAGGATACTTATTCCCAATTGCAGAGCCATGACCCGAATATTAATAGCATTATTTTTCATGGATGATTGCCTCCCCTTACCCGAAATCAAACAAATAATATCACCAAGTTGACTGAAATCCCCATATGTTCATATCATGGCCTTCTCTTTCCCATCACGATAAAGATCAATGGTATCAGACCTGCTTTTCAGTCAGATGTGTGGAGATCATTGAGGACATACCGTAGTTGGAGAAGGGAACTGAATTTGGAAAACTGTCCAAGTTTGGTATCGCCGACACTTAAATTTGGTACACCATGGGTTCAATCCTGTGATTCATCCCTTCCAATATCAAATACGCCCCAAACGAATTGGGGTCCCAGTCGTGGGGTTATGATATTTTTAATCGGGGGATAGGATTGCAAAATAGATCTCAAAGATTCTCAGGGTTGCTCCCAACACCTCAGGCATGTAGTAAATTAGGTCAATATAAAGAAGTATCACCTTTGGTTCTTTAACAAAGCTGCAGAAAGTCAGCCATTGATAGATGATTTACCAATATTTACCTTTAAAAAAAGGTTGCTTGTCCAGTTCGCAAAGTGCCCTTGGAGCACCCCTGGAGCCCTAGGGAATTCCCCGCAGGCTCCTTGTTGTGGGAGATAATGAGCACACCGCCCTGGCAACAATGCGGATGGAGCTTCAAAATCCACCATTTTATGAAGGCGTTAATGGGAAAATAATAGGAAGAATTCGGAAAATATGAGAAAAAAACACCATAAACGGAGGGTTATACTTTATAGCTGGGGAAAATCACCTATCAATGGGATCTATGGCTGGCGAACTCCCTGTCTGAGTTTATCTCATATCGTATATTGCTTCTTTCGCATTTCTCAGCTTGTATCAGTTGCTGTGTCCCACGTCCATCCGTTTGGATCACTGGGCCTGATACTTCGACACAAAGCCATATTTGACCACAAGAAATGAGGATTTACACATGGAAAAAATGCTCAAAATCTGTTTTCCTTCCATTGTTCATGGTGAAATGGAGGTTTCCACTCCATGGGGGTAGCTCCAAATCATCCATTTATAGATGGGATTTTCCATGAAATAAACCATCTAGCTATTGGGGTACCCCCATTTATGGAAACCATCTCATATTTCCCATCATGGTAATTATACCTATAGTTAATATAGATAGTATGGAAGATTGGTTCTAATTATAGTTTAACTATAATTATGTCCCCAAATAACCACTATATAACCACTATATGGAGATACCTATAGGCCTATTGGCCATTAAGGACTACGAGGCCCAAATCCTTCCATCCCCCGTTTCAACCAACGAACCAACGTCTCGGTGGCCTTGTAGTCCTTGATGGCCAGGATCAAAGCTCCCAGACCTGGCGTCAAAAATCCAGACCTGGCGATGGTGACAAGAGATAAGGACAATAATACCGATGATAATAACAATGATAATAATATATAATAATGATGATAATAAGAATAATGATAATGATAATAATGATGATAATGATAATCATAATCATTATATAATGATTATAATGATGATGATAATAATCATCATCAATTTCCACAGCTGTTGTCATGAAGGCCGGCCAAGCCTTCGCGGTCCAGGTAGTTGGTGGGCTCATCCAAGATCAGCACGTGGGGGTTCTGCCACATGGCCGCAGCCAGGACCACCTTCACCTCGCCGGAACGACTGAAAACCATGAAAAATGGTGATTTACCCATAACAAATGGCCATCTTAATGGGATATTAATAATAATTTCAATGGGAATTTCAGGATCCCAAAATGGAGGTACGTTAGTACCATATAAGGCTGGCCATATTTTGGGGGTATATCATGGTATATCCCCTGAAATTTAGGCCTAAAACATAGGCCAAAAATATATGGTAGGTACCTCCAATTTAGGTTCCTGAAATGGCCATTGACAAAAATTGTGATTTAGCATGATTTTGGCTATAGAAATATGGGTGTGGTAGTGATGTGGTACCTGAACATGATCGGAAAACCGCCCAATCCGATTGGTTTTTACCCTATTAATTCTTCATTTTGGTGGCGTTTATCTATTTTTTGACACACCCAAATGGCTGGTAAAACTCAGGAGCTCTCGGACGCCGTGAAACAACGGTTGGGTTTTCAGCTGCCCCAAGAAATGCGATGTGCCCGGAAAGCCAGCCTTCATTCCTCCGGAAAGCTGGTTGATCTGCGTGTGGCTGGCACTCTCAGCATCAACACCGAAATCCGCCAAGTGCTTCTCAACACCTGCCGAGGTTCAGCCGACCGTCGAGCATCATGGGAGTTTCAATGTTCTAACGTCTCAAGGTGGGGATGAAGATCATGATGCTGCCAAAAGGTGAAATATGTGGATCAAAATTCTTGGCCCAAACAAAGATGTTCAATTTAAGAACTATTCAATACCACCAAACAAAAACATATCAAGATGTTTGGCCCCCCTTAAAAAGTATGGTTTCCAAAAAAAATGCTCCCCCAAACCCCTTGGGTTCGAAGCCCAGGCCGCACCTGGCTGCGTCAGCTGCTTGGTCATCAGACCAGCCATCGCGGCCTGACGTTCATCCTCGCGCTGCACCAGCTTCAGGTAGCCCATCTTCACCAAGGTGTCCTGCCGCGAACACCGGTGGTTCACCATGGTAGTTTTTCACGGAAATGGGCAAAATGATGGGGATGGAACTGGAAAAATCATGGAGTATCCTCTGGTAATATTTTGCTGACAAAAAACCATCAAGTTTTTGGTGATTTAAGCATCAAGAATGGTGGTGTAATGGGATATGTTTCTGGGATCGGGATATCACCTCTGGTCATCCAAGCCACGGAAGCCAATTAAGTCAAATCACCATAGGCCTGTCTTCATTCTGGAGGCATAGTATGAGGCTACAATATGAGTCAGCAATATTCAGTAATTCAATAGATTGGGGTATAAGCCATCAGTAATTCAATAGATTGGGGTATAAGCCATGTCCCAAGGGATAGAAATGATTAGGAAACCACTGGGTCCACAGGCTGGACATGTTTTGGATCTGAAACCATCCCAGATTTTTGTAGGGCGACGAAGTTTGACCACGCGACACCAAATTTCCGTGATCGTGATGGGACTTGAGGCCTTGAGGCTCCAAAAAACAGTTCCTTCCCCATCTTTGTTGGTTCGTTGTTCCCCTTTTTGTTGCTACTCAGTCGCCATTCCTCAGTCATCACTTTACTGCGTAGCCATCTTCGGATGGTCAAATCTTCCATGTTCCGCGGTTTTTTATCACCATCACTGTTTCATGCTTTGGATGCTCCATCCATCCGCCCCTGTTGGGTTTCCATCTGCCATGGTCTGCCATGGTCTGCCATGGTCTGCCATGGTCTGCCACGGTCCTTCTCCACCCAGGTGTTGGAGTCCATGCTCTTGAACTGCCACTTGACCTCGTACTCGAAGGTCTTCTCCTGGCGACCCAAAAAAAATGATGGTGAAATGATCCCATGATCCCGATGGCTCATGTGAAAAGAGTCTGGAAAACTCACCAACAGAAATCTTGTGCTTGGGAGTTCAATGGAAACATCCTGAATTTAATGGCGAGTTTAATGGGATTTCATGGGGATATCAGGGATTTCATGGGGATATCATATGTAAATGATGTTTTTTGTCTTGTAAAGCAAGGTTTTTTTAACCACAAAAACCCAAATCGATGGTTGGAATCCCACCCGTTCAGAGATGGCAAAATATTGGTGGATGGTGGATCCTAACCTATTGCCGCAAACTAACATATCATTTGTCCCCAACTCATCAACTCATCAACTTCCCAGCTTCAGTGGTTAACCAACCACTATTAACCACTATGAAAACCTTACTAACCATATTAAAAACCACTATTAACCATCAATAACCCCTAGTCATTTCATAGTAAAAGCCCATGGGTTTCCGGCTCAGATTTTCCCAACAAAACCAATCCATCATTGACCATCATTAACCAACAAAAACCACTATCGACCATCATTAACCACTATTAACCACTATTAACAATCAATATCCATCAATAACCCCTAGTCGTTTCATATCATTAACCACTATTAACCACTATTAACCACTATTAACCACTATTAACCACTATTAACCATTATTAACCATCAATCACCATCAATATCCATTGATTGCTCCCGTGCCCACCTTCTTCTTCTGACGGCGGTTCACAATGGCATCCGGGATCACTGCACCGGCCTCATCCTGCTTGGCCTTCTTCGCATCTTCCTGGAGGAGATCCATATGACGACGATGTTTAAACGCTTAAAGTAAATTAACCCGCAAATATATAGATATAAATAATATATATATATACATATTATATTCTATTATATATATACATACATATTATATATATATTCTATTATATTATTATTATTACTATTATTATTATTACTATTATTATTAGTAGTATTATTAGTATTATTATCATTATCATTATTATTATTATTATTTTATTATTATTATTTTATTATTATTATTATTTATGTATATATATACATATATTGTGTGTATATATATATACACCGAAATAATCGTCTGAAACAGTGATAGATCAGTGTTCTACCTTTTTGGGGGCGGTTACCATATGGTTAGCATCTGGAATTGTTAGTAACTCTGGATACGACTATGTGAAAACGCCCATTGTAACTGGCCTGGGATATGTTTTAATTAGGACCTGTTAGATATAACCGCTTGCGCGTAGCAAGGATATCGGTTAGTCAGTAATTACTAGATTCACTAGATATAAGACCAAACATACTCAGGATATGTCGGATATCTAGTGATTTCTTTCAAATTATGCCCCAGTTACGAACCATGTACAGGTGGATGTGCATCCCCTAAATGGTATGCCCAAAGTCCACATACGTCCACTATAAAATCATCCGTCATCCACATTCAAATCCCACATCTCACTACCATTTCTCAATGGATTGGTTTAAAGGAAAATTGAAACCGGAAAGCCCCACATTTAATGGGAAAATCGATGGTTTCCGGTTAAGATTTCCCTTAAACCAATCCATTGAAATTCCATAAATCCAACTCACCATCAACGAATCAACGCCATCTGTGGAGCATCACACCTTGGGGTCGGTGCAGCGACGCACGTTGCCCGTCACGCTGTCAATGCACCACTTCTGAGAACGGGCCTACAACAAATGAGAGTCCCATGGCAAATGGGATGGTAATGATTGTATAGTGGTATCAGAGTTATAGCATGATTATAGTAATAGTAATGCCATTGTTATAGCATGCCATTGTATATATGATACTGATAATGATAGCAATGACAATGACTGTTATAGTAATAGCTAATAGTATGATCATAGTATTAATTATGATAATGGTGTATTATAATGTGAGAACCATGACAATGATTATAGTAATGGTCATCATAATAGTATTGGTAATTTGGTAGTAATCATTTATTATAATATATTGCTATAAGAACGTTGGTTCATTGATAGAAAATAATGATGATATAAATGACAATTGCACTTGTGGCATGGCTATAGTAATGATAGCAGTAATAACGGTATTAGTATTGTACTAGTAACAAGGATAATGGTTATGATACGAACAATGAAAAATTATGCTAATGATACCAATGATAGCAAGATTTATTGTAATCATGACAATTGTAGCACAACAATAAGAACTGACAATAAAATAGACATGATAGTATTAATGATAATAATAGCAAATGTTATTGTGTATCGTATCAACATATGCAATACTCTACTAGCAAAATTGTTTGCTGATGTTACAATAATGAATCGGAATTTAACCAACAATAATGTCGGAATTTAAGGAACAATGACTCATATAGCAGCTATGATTGGGACATGATAGAATATGATACGAGTAGGGTGAAATAATGTGTAAATCACTCACTAATTATGATTGATGGTCAAACCCCTGTTTTTCATGCTTAAACCCTCGCTTTTACTACTTACATCACCATGCATTTCCGTTGCATTTTCGCTAAGTCACCATCCTTGCTGCTGAAATCAGCATGTTTTTGTGCGTAAATCACCCGTTTTCATGGCTAAATCATCATTTCTCATGGGTTCAATCACCTTTTTCGATGGTTAATATCTATGGTTAATATCTATGGTTAATATCTATGCTTCAAAATCCACATTTTTTTCGCTTCGCAACCTTCTCTTCGTCCACGGACAGCTCATCGGTCTTGAACTCGAGGGACTCTCGGTCATCGTTGCCGGCGAAGCGCCACATGATGTAAGCCGTCGGGGTCTCCTTAGGATCAGCGGTGCTTAACCATCAACAGCCTCTCATAAGATATGATCAACCATCTATTGTTCTGGGTAAATTATAATATTTCACTAACCTGAATTAAGGCCATTTGGAGATGATTCCCCTTACTAACCATGATTCCAGTGAGGTCGCAGTGAGGTCGTTATAATTTACCCAGATCTATTGTTGGTTTTTATTCTAATGATCACATCCCACAAGCATATCAAACAAGTCCCCCTAATGAGGGGATCGCAAAATGAACGAATCCAGCACTAAACCAGGGTGTTGTTTGGAGGATTTTGGAGGCTATTTTATATTGAGGGAAGGGGTTAATACCATAAGTTATATGCTATAACTTGTTCGTAAGTGAGGTTGCTGCAACCCAATTAATTGTACATTGGATAATTGGATAGCCCTACTTCAGGGACTTATAAACCAGGCTTATTCGCTATTGACTCAACCCAGCAAATGGCCCGTTTCTGTAGATTTACCATGATTTACCTATAAAAAATGGTGGTGTTCCATGGCCCTTACCGGAGGACCTGTCCCCGACGGTGCGGCTCCTGCATGTGCTTCTCCAAGTGATGGAAAGCGTGCTGAGCCACGTATGCTAATCGCAAGCCCTGGGCCTTCCAAATGGAACCTTCCGTTGGCAGCTGTTCTCCCACCAACACCTGGGGAAGCATCGAAGATCATCGAAGCCTTGGGGAAGATCCTAAAAATCCCAAGATGGCGTTAACGTGGATCACTATTGACTCAAATGGCCCAAAATAGATATAGATGATATAGTATTATCACTATGATATCATATATCACTAATAGTATACTATAACTATGGCCCAAAATATCACTACTTGTATATAGTATGATATAGTATGATATACAAGTAGTTACACGTTACACGTTTAAAGAAAAAAAAAACTTTCAATTTCCCCAGATCGTTCATGGTAACCCATCCACCCATCCAGCCCCCCCTTCGCCCCAGCCTTGATGGCAGTGGACTTCCCCGCACCGTTGGCGCCGATCACCGCCACACGGCTCACCTGCGACACGGTGAGGCTGACGTCCATGATGGTCGGCTTGTCCTTGGTGGGGTAGGTGAAGCTCACGTTGTTCATGCCTTGGTTGGCGTTTGGGGCTAGGCTCTGGGGTTGGGGCTCTGGGGTTGGGGTTGGGGTTGGGGATATCTAAGGTAACAACCGGGTTTTGGTGGGGTCTTGGAACCTATGCTTTGATTGGAGAACACCGCAAGAAAATGCAGTGAGGTTGTCTCGTCGCAACTCGAATTCCACGGTACTCCCTGCCCTTTGAAGTTTCAAGACAAAGAATGCTTTCAAAACCGGCATGAACTTTCAAATAATCTTAGTGATTTTCTGTAACCTTAGTAGTAATAATCAAAGGAATTTGGGAAGCAATACTTCCGTGTTACGGACAAATAGAATTCTGCGACTTGAAATGATGCAGGGTGGTAGATCACATAACAATACATAACATAACAATACATAACAAAAGAATAAGAAGCAGTGG